>MTKW01004166.1_pt1 | contig 11407 bp, 6 predicted proteins | sample 1042761 | NCBI WGS metagenome assembly MTKW01 (sample SAMN06205366, study PRJNA360243) | anaerobic digester metagenome | biome: Wastewater treatment plant; feature: Anaerobic digester sludge; material: sludge; isolation source: anaerobic digester fed with sludge from wastewater treatment plant ...
CACATTGATCTAACATCTGATGGTTCCATATCTGAATTAATATAGTTAGAAAAATAAGGGGTTCCGTATTTAGCTGTCATTTCAAATAATAAACGGTTATTTTCATTATCTGACCAATCAAATTCAGTCGTAATTGAATAGGTTGGGATTGGATATTGGAACCCTCTACCATTGGCATCCCCTTCAATCATTACTTCTAAGAATGCTTTATTAACCATATCCATTTCTTTTTGAAGATCTTTATATTTAAAATCCATTTCTTTACCGCCAACTAAAGCGTATCTTTCAGCTAAGTCACTTGGAACAGTCCAGTCTAAGGTAATGTTAGTAAATGGAGCTTGGCATCCCCAACGGCTTGGTGTATTAACACCAAAGACAAATGATTGGATGGCTTGTTTCATTTCATCATATGATAAGTTATCAACTCTAACGAATGGTGCTAAATAAGTATCAAATGATGAAAATGCTTGAGCTCCAGCCCATTCATTTTGCATAATTCCTAAGAAGTTAACCATTTGATTAGCTAAAGTGCCTAAGTGTTTAGCTGGTTTAGAAGTAATTTTACCTTCAACCCCACCAACACCTTCTTTAATTAGTTGTTCTAAGTCCCAACCAGCACAATATGCTGATAACATTGATAAGTCGTGAATATGAATATCAGCGTTTCTATGAGCATTACCAATTTCTTCATCATAAACTTCTGATAACCAGTAGTTAGCAGTAATAGCTCCAGAGTTGTTTAAGATTAATCCCCCTAAAGAATAGTTAACTGTTGAGTTTTCTTTAACTCTCCAGTCTTCAATTTTTAAGTAATCTTCAACAGTTTTCTTATAGTTAAAGACAGTTTCTTTGGCATGTCTTGCTCTTTCTCTATCGCGACGATATAAAATATACTTCTTCGCTACATCTTGGTCAACACCCATTAAATACTTTTCAACTTCGTCTTGTACATATTCAATATCAACAATTTCAACTTTTAATTCATTTAATTTTTTAACGATATCGGCAGCATACTCAAGTGATTCTAAATCTTTAGTTCCACCAAAAGCTTTATTAATTGCTACCGCAATTTTTGTTGCATCAAATTTTTGTAATCTCCCATCTCTTTTTTTGATTTGTTTGATCATTTTTATTTCCCCCTTTTTTCGTGTAATCTCAATCGTGTAGTTCTATTATAGTTGATTGAATGTTCAAATACAAGCGATTTTAAAATGAAAGTAAAATGAGTGTTTTTACATCTTTTTTTCATATGTTTTTCAGTCTTCTTTATAATATATTTATAAATAAATTTTCAAGTGGTTATTTCAAATGTCACTTGTCAAAAATTATGGGAAAAATAAAAACTTGACTCCGATAAAGAATCAAGCTCATTGATTTTTAAATTGCTTTTTTGACCTCTAAATCACAAAAGTCGAACTTTTCCAACCGAAAAAACGCAAAAAGTCGAACTTTTCCAACTTTATCAATCCAAATTTTACCTTGTTAAATTAAAAAAACTTGACTTTTTTGCGTAGTCAAGTTTTTAATGAAAGTTATTTAAATATTATTTTTGAAGGGCTGTAATAATGGCCATTTTGTAAACTTCTTCAGTATTACAACCTCTTGATAAGTCATTAATTGGCGCATTTAATCCTTGTAAAATTGGTCCTAAGGCTTCAAAATCACCTAATCTTTGAGCAATCTTATAGCCAATATTACCAGCATTAATATCTGGGAAAATAAAGACGTTAGCACTTCCCGCTACTTGAGATGTAGGGGCCTTAATTTTAGCCACATCCATTGAAAATGCTGCGTCAAATTGTAATTCACCATCAACTGGATAAGGTAAATTCATTTCTTTTAATCTGCATGCCGCATTAGTCATCTTTTCTACGTCTTCCCCCTTACCTGAGCCGTAGCTTGAATAAGAAAGTAAGACTACTTTTGGATCAATATCAAAGATTTTAGCTGTCTCAGCACTTGCAAGTGCAATTTCAACCACTTGATTTTCATCTGGATGTAAGTTAATTGCGCAGTCAGCCATAATATATCTTTCTTCTACGTTATCCTTAACTCTTCTCATTAAAAACGCACTTGATACTAAATTGCATCCAGGTTTAGTTTTAATAATTTGTAGTGCCGGTCTTACTGTATCAGCAGTTGAGTAAGTCGCTCCACCTAGTAATCCATGTGCGTATCCTCTTTCAACTAACATCGTTCCAAAATAGTTACCACGAGTTAGAAGTTGTCTAACTTCTGGTAATGTCATTTTACCTTTTCTTAACTCAAACATTCTTTCTACTAATTCTTCAGTTTTTTCAAACTGATCAATTTGAATAATTTCTAATTTTGAAATGTTTAGTTTATTTTCTTTTGCCAGCTTAGAAATAACATCTTTTCTTCCTAATACTATCGGAATTAAAACACCTTCATTTGCTAGTCTTGCTGCAGCTGTTAACACTCTAATATCTTCACCTTCAGTGAACACTATTTTTTTGTTTTGTCCCTTAAGTTTTTTAATCATATCATTAAACATAAAAATCACTCCCCATCTTTTATTAGTATATCATTTTTTTGATGCTTTCTTCAAAGTTAATCCCTACAATAACTCTAATACAAATACTTCTCTTGTTTTAAGATTGTATTTAACTAATGCCTTTTTATTATTAAAATCTGAAAATGATGGTCTTAAAAATCCAATAACCGTACTTATGGCAAATGGGTTAGTACTTATCTTATGAATTTTGTCGTCATCTGCCGTAATTTCAGCTATAAAATATACTGTGCGATTAAATGTTGGTTTAGGATTAGTTAAAATAGCTTCGCCGTAATTCCAATCTTTGCAATCATCTATTATTTTAATCATTAAGCGGCCATTTAAAATGACAAAGACAAAAAACAATACAAAAATAGGAATACTGGAAATTAAAATCTCTAACACTTGAATGCTTATTCCTATTGTTAACAATAATAAAAATGTTCCCAGACAAAACAATCCCCAAAAAATTAGTTCTTTTCGATAAATTAAATATTCAAACGATTTTCTTAATTCTTTTTTAGTCATTTCCATGTTATTTCTCGCCCTTTGTTGTTTAAAACCTTCTATTTTACTTCTGGCATTTCATCAAATCCCATCTATTTAATTATACAACCTATGTTTTTGTAGTTCAACAATTGTATTATATTATAAACTTAAACATACAATATTTATATTGTATCTAATTAAATTTTTTTCAATATCTCTTTCATTGTATTATCACTTTTAATATGTTAAATTACATCACACACGGAGGTAAGAAAATGGAAAAATATCAAATTCACCGAAATATTATTTGTATTGATTTAAAAAGTTTCTATGCCTCTGTTGAGTGTGCCCTAAGAGGACTTGATCCCTTTGAAACAATGCTAGTTGTCGCTGATAAATCAAGAGGCGACGGATCAATTTGCCTTGCAACTACCCCTTATTTAAAATTATTAGGGGCCAAAAGTAGGGGACGTATCTTTGAATTGCCAGAACATTTAAAGGATAAAATAATATATGCGCGTCCGCGCATGAAAACTTATCTTGAATATACAATGAAATTAATTGAAATATACCTTAGTTTTATTGCCGATGAAGATTTATATGTCTATTCGATTGACGAGGCTTTTTTAGATGTAACTAACTACTTAAATTACTACAAAGTTAGTGATATTGAACTTGCAGAAATGATTATTAATAAAATTAACACCGAATTAAAACTCCCTGTTAGTTGCGGGATTGGTCCGAATATGTTATTAGCCAAACTAGCTTTAGATATTGAAGGAAAACATTTAAAAGGAAAACCCGCTAAATGGACTTATGATAATTTTAAAGAAAAACTTTGGCCCGTTACTCCACTATCAAAGATGTGGGGGATTGGGCGGAGGATGGAGCACCACTTTAATATTATGGGAATTTATACAGTTGGTGATTTAGCCAATTATAATGTCAACGAGTTAAAAAGACGTTTCGGCGTAATTGGTGAAGAGTTATATTATCACGCTAACGGAATTGATTCAAGCTTAGTTCAAGATAAATATAAATTAAGGTCTAAAAGTAAAAGTTTTGGCAACTCTCAAGTGTTATTTGAAGATTATTATGTGCCTGAAATATATACGATTATTTTGGAAATGATTGACGAACTCACTAGAAGATTAAGACTAGCCAAAAAAGAAGGTAAAACATTAACTCTTGGCATTAGATATTCTAAAGATGTTGGCGGCGGTTTTAGCCGCCAACGTCAACTAGAAAATCCAAGTTCTTCTTTTTCCGATATCTTCAAACTAGCCCTTTCAATTTTCAATGATCATTATGACGGAGAAAATGCAATTCGTGCCGTTAGTGTTTCCATATCTAGTTTATGTGAAATTAGTTCGGTTCACCAGTTATCTTTATTTGAAGATTATGAAAAAATTGAACGAGAAGAAAGATTACTACACGCTTTAGACGAATTAAAACTTCATTTTGGAAAAAACTCAGTTAACCGGCTTTCTTCTTTAACTGAAGCTTCAACAATTAAGGAAAGAAATAAATTTATTGGAGGTCATCATGAGTAGTTATCAAGATCGTGGAATCATTAAATGGACACCATTTGATGGACTTGCTGATTTTAATGATTTATATTTAAACTTAAAATACAAACTAAATAAAAGTAATAAACCGATTATGTCAGATGAAGACCTTTATTATATGGACTTAAAATTAAAAGAGGCGATTCATTTGAACCGCCAAATTATCGTTACTTATTACAACCAAGGATATTTTAATACTTTATATGGATATGTCACTAAAATTAATCATCTTAAACGCTTAATCTATATCAACAACATTCCTCTTGAAGTATTAAACATTACTGGAATTGATTTAATTTAAAGTAAATTTCGTTGCTAAATTTTCAATTAAGATTGTAAAGTCTCCGGGCTCGACAATCTTTTTTAAATTTTGGTTATAAAATGATAAATCATCTTTTGTTAGTTTAAACTCTACTACTTTAGACTCATGTGGTTTAAGTGAGATTTTTTTAAATTGTTTTAACTCTTTAACTGGTCTTGCGATTGACGCAAACTCATCTCTAATATATAAAAGAACGCTAGTTTTACCAGAAATATTACTATCATTAGTTACGGTTACTTTAACCGAAGGTAGTGATTTAAGATCACCTTGATTATTTGATAATTCTAAATTTGAATAAACAAAATTAGAATAACTCAACCCATAACCAAATTCAAATAGTGGTTCGTTTTGGACATCCAAATATTTTAAAGTGTAAGGATTAGTTTTAGAATATGGTCGCCCCGTAGAAAGACGATTATAATAGATTGGAATTTGTCCTTGATGTCTTGGGAATGTCATTGGTAGACGCGCACTTGGATTATTAATTCCGTAAATAGTATCAGCTACCACTTTAGAGGTGGTTGTACCAAGATGAAAATGAACTAATAAATTGTCAATTAATGGTAGAGCTTTAGTTAAAATTTGAGGACGACCTGTATACAAGATAACCGTAATTGGAATCTTTAATTTTCTTAAATCTTCTAATAATTCTATATAATGATTAGATAAGTTGACATCAGCCTTACTATGCGCTTCTCCAGACTCATGATATAGCTCGCCAATCGCTAAAATAATATGATCAGTTTTTTCAATACTTTCAATATCATAGTCATCAAAATACTCAGAACTATTAAGATAACCAGCATTAATATGTTCTGCTAACTCATCAGTATCTTTTGGATCGCCATGCCAACTCCAAGGTCCCAAAACATGTTTTTCTGTCGCGTATTTTCCTAGTAATGATACTTTAGTTCGTCTTTTTATAGGTAAAGATTTATTCTTTAACAAGACAATTGATTCTTTAGCTAAATTATATGCCGCATCTATAGCACGACTTGAATCAATTGATAAATGTCTAGTCCGATATGGATCATCAAAAAGTTTCGCCTTTTCTTTTAACTTTAAAACTCTTAAGACTGCTTCGTCAATTAATTTTAAAAGTTTCGGATCTTTTTCGGCCGCTTCTTTTAAACATCTCATATATGAACTAGTTGCCATTTCAATATCTAATCCCGCTTTGATTCCTTTAATCGCGGCATCGCAATCACATGATGATGTCCGGTGATATATTGTTTGAAGTAGGGAATCATAATCAGAGATAGTAACTCCTTTAAATTTCAATTCTTTTCTTAACACATCACGCAGTAAATATTTATTAGTTGTGGCAGGAATATATTCAAAAGTATTAAATGATGTCATTGCCATATCGGCACCGCCTTCAATCGCGCCGCGATATCCCGCTAAATAATATTCAAATAAATTTAATCTTGATAAATCAACTGTATTATAATCTTGCCCCGCTTCTGAAAGGCCGTATGCCGCAAAGTGTTTCACACACGAAAGCAACCCTTCACTTTTATACCCTTTAACTGTTTCTTTGGCCATTACATAATTTAAATAAGGATCTTCACCATAAGACTCAACGACACGGCCCCATCTTGGATCACGTGATAAATCACACATTGGTGAAAAAGTTACTTGAAGTCCTTTTTTTAACGCTTCACTTGCTGAAGCAACGGCACCTTTATTAACTAACTTGGGATTAAATGATGAAGCTTGAGCTAATGGAGTTGGCATAATCGTTACCGCACCATGAATAACGTCTCCCATAAAAATAAGCGGAATTTGATGTCTTGACTTTTCTAAATATTTCTTTTGAACTACGTTCATTTCTTCATGGCTTTGGATTCCTAATACCGATCCTGTTTTAAAAACCCCTTCTTCATCTAGTTTTAAACTAGTTAAAGCTCCAAATACTTCTTTTTTCAAGTCCTTAATAAAGAAAAAAGGAGGAATCATCGTTAATTGTCCTAACTTTTCCTCTAACGTTAACTTTTCAAGTATTTCCTTAATCATAGTTAATCACCTTAACTTTTTAATAAACTCTAAAACTGTTTCATTAAAGAAATCGGTTGGAGTATACTCACAATGTCTATTATTTACCATGTAATGAAAGTTTAAGTTTTCCTTTTTATATCCATAATTAATCATTAAATGTTTTAAAAGTTCAATTTCTTCTCTTCTCGTATTTAAATCAAATTCAGCATAGAAAACTAAAAATTCAACATCAGAATCAACTTTTTCATTTAAATAATACATTGGTGCTCTTTCATCAACAATAATTCGCTTATGATTCATTCCGTACTCTCTTAATACGTTAAAATGAACTGTTGGTTGACCAGCATCAAAGACATAACCATTAATCTTTTCAGAGTTAATATTATATTTTGCTAAATATCTTTTATCAAAATATAACATCATCGCTAAATAAGAACCAGCTGAAGTTCCACCAATAACTACTTTTTTATATTTTCTTTTATTTAATGCATAAGCTACCGCTTCTGCCGCATCTAAAATAAAGTCCGGATATTTCGCATTTGGATATAAGCGGTAATTAGGCAAGTAACAATCAATTCCGTTTTCATTTAAAACTAAAGCTAACTTATTAAATTCTTTTTTTGATCCCGCTTCTAATCCGCCACCATGAAAATAAATTAAACAAGTATCACTACCAACAATATATTCATCTAATTCTAAACTTTCGTTATATTTTACAGTTTCCATATTTATTACCTTTTTTATTTATAATGTAGTTCCAATACATTATTCTCATTTAATAATTCATCATTAATTAAATATCCACCTTTTCGGTAAAACTCGTTAGTTCTTTTGATATTTACCTTATTACCATTAATTACTAAAGAATCACTATCTTGATTAAAGAAATATTTAACTAAAATAGCTTTACCTTTATATTTAAACTCAATTTCTAATTGATCCAAATTATGAGTTGGATCTAAATATAGTTTATTATTTAATTGTCTAATTCCAAAGTAATTTGACACTAATTGATTAATATAAATACCAGGTCCACTTGAATATAATCTCCATCCAGCTTTAGCTTTTACTTTTCCGTCTCTTAATTCTTTAAAGTTTTCTTGCGCTTCATATCGATCATAGAAATTAGCATCACTTGAGGTAAAGTAAACATTTGATTGTCTTAAATTAGAAATCTTAACAAACTTATTAATTCCAATTGGATTTATTTGTTGGAATTCATATAATAAATCATCACTCTTACCTAATTTAGCTAGTGATTCCAAATGTCTAATATGGGCGTGAACATATAAGATTCCAACTTCACGGCCAAAGTTAGATGCCGTTTCCGCTCTTTGGAATAAAGTCTTTTGACCGCCTCTATAAGTAACTGGCGTATCCATCAATCGCATTCCATCTGGAAATCTTAAATGTCTTAACATTAGCTCATGGTTAAGTTCGGCTTGTTCATCGTTGATTAACTCGGCAATAATTGGCCTTTGATATGATAAGAGTCGATATGAGATTTTAGTTTTATCATCATTTGGATGAAGTAGTGGTCTTGGCTTATCATCTTCAAAGATAATAAAACCGGCTGGTTTATTATCAATCATAATATACTTTTCATAATCACGCTTAAGATTAGTTAAAAATTCGTTAATCAAATTAGACAAGTCTTGATCAATTTTACTGACACACTTACTAAAATTATTAAACGCTTGATAGATTAAACTTACGGTCCAAGTTGAAACCATTTTTTCAGTTAACATTTTATTTTTTGGTTGCAAAGTATCATTCCAATCACCACCACCATACTTAGGAAGTGATGTTTTAGGTATACAACTATCAACAATTGCCTTAATTTGATTTTTAACATGATTTAAAATGGTATCTGGCTTTGTAAAGACGTTTTTATCTTTTGAGAAGTATGTAACTTCTTCACTTAAAATGTCATAATCATTAGTAATCAGCAAATAATCAGCTAACGCTTTTAATGGCCAAACAATAATATCACCATGTGAATCATGGGCTTGAATATAATAATATTTATCAAACATAAACCATTGCGGCCAATCATAATTTTCAATAAATTGGCGCGAGTAAACTTTAAGTAAGATTTCTCTGGCGATATCATATTTTTTATATGCTAAAAATAACTCGAATGGTCCTTGCATCACATCTCTTGTCCCCCATGCTGCACCTCCGGTTTGTTCTAAACCATGAGGGCTAGAATAGTGAACTAACGCGTTATGAGTAAACCAATACAAAGTCTTATTAAACTTATTTGATATTTCATTATCGTTTTTAATTTCAATTGAGATTAAATCTTTGATGAAATTTTCATATTTTAAATATTCTTTTTCAAAATCTATTTTTTGACTTATAAATTCATCTAATGTCCCTTCAATATTAATAACGACTTTATCTTGTTTTTCATATTCCATAACCATTAAGCCGTGTCCCATTTCTTCACCAAAAAATACTTTATCAGTAGTATATTTAACATTTTTTGATGAAATTTTATATTTTAAATTTGGGTAGTTATCATTCACTAATGGATTATCATTAAATTTAATGATTGTCTCATCATTATTAATATTTAATTGTATTTTTGATTCATATTCATTATTACCAAGTAATAACTGATTAGTAAACAAAATATCGTATTTAATCTTATTTCTAGATTTAAATACTAATTGTTGGCAATTTTTATCTAATGCCACATAATAATCTATTTCAATGGTATCATCTTCAAGTGCATAAACCCAGGTGGTTTTACTTAAAGACATTTCATAGTAACTAGGAATTCCTAGTCTATGCCATTTATTTTCACATTTAAGATATATTCTTAATCCGAAAATTGATTCAGCATATAGTTGATTTCTTAGATCACCATTTAACCGATGGAAATTAGTATTTCCGACAACAATTCTACTAGCAAACACTCCGTTCATAAAGTTAGTTACTGCCATTGTTGTTCCAGCATGTAATAAATCACCTGAGATCATTAAATGACCATGGGTTCTTTGAGTTTCTAGTTCTTTTTCTTTCATCACCACGTGTTTGTTGTTATCAAAGAAGGCAATAACTTCTTTTCTTTCGTTATATTCAACAAACTCTCGATTTTGCGATGGATGTTTAACTCTTTTACCATTAATTTGACTACCAATTAATGGTTTAATAAATTTTAATTCTTTTATTTCTTTATTTTTTTCAATATATTTAACTTCATGATCAAATGGTTTATCTAAAATCACTTCATGATTTGGAACATACTTCCCATAAAAAGAAATGACTGTTTTCTTTAAATCAAACTCTTTAGTTTTTAAAGCGATTAATGGCATTTCATATTGTAAGTTGCGATTTTCCAATTCATCTTTAGTTAAACCTAAAATAACTTTATCTTTTTTATATTGCAAACCGTAAAACTGCAACATATCAGTAGAATAACTACTAATTTCATAATTAGAGCCGATTTGTAATAAATCATTTTGACCTTGGTTTTGTCTTGATAAAGTAACAAATCCTTTTTCAGTATTAAATATACGATGGTCAACATATTGCGCATTATATGCTTCATTGTTTAAAATAGCCCCTTGGCTATTTAAACCAATATCTTGAGTAAAATATAATTCATACTTACCATGACCTGATAAGCTCACTTGATAAGTATAAACAAAATCTTTAACTGATAATAATACTTCATATTTGACGTTTAAGGCGGTTCCTTCATAAAGGATTTGATTATCTAATAAAGTCGTCTTTAAAGTATTACTCTTTAAACCAAGTAATGGCGCAAATTCTTTAGTTTTGGTGTTTTTTAAATAAATATTAGATGTCATTCCATCAATTAAGTTTCCTCTTAATTGATTAATCATCTGATCTTTATAATAAATTTTATAGATATCACCCGAGGGTAAAACATCAATTTTTAATTCATTACCAATTGAATAAACATTTAATTTGTTTTTAATAATCATATCAATCCCGCCTTATTTTTTATACTAATTTAGTTAATCTATGTACTCTTTTTATATATAATTTCAGCTTTAGGCTCTTTCATATCATAAACATCATGGCCTTTAACTAATAAAATCATTTTTTGAGAAATGTAGACTCCCCAATTTAAATAATCAACTTTAATGGTAGTTAATTTCGGGGTGATGTAATCACCCAAATAAATACCATCAAATCCGGCCACAGCTATTTGTTGAGGAATTTGAATTTTATTATCTTTTAGCGCTCTAATTAACCCTACAGCCATCTCATCATTGGCACAAAAGATAAAATCTGGTTTATCATCAATTTTAGCGATTGATTCACCAATTTCATATCCACTTTCAATGGTGAAGTTCCCAACAAATTGTAAGTGTGGTATGATTTTTTCTTCTTCTAAAGCTTTTAAGAATCCTTCATATCTATCTTGATTGTCTTTAGTCCGTTTTGGTCCGCTGGCATAAGAAAACTTTTTATATCCTTTTTTAATCATTTGTTTAATTAATTCATAAACCATTTGTTTGTTTTTTACAACTGAAC
>MTKW01007941.1_pt1 | contig 11402 bp, 13 predicted proteins | sample 1042761 | NCBI WGS metagenome assembly MTKW01 (sample SAMN06205366, study PRJNA360243) | anaerobic digester metagenome | biome: Wastewater treatment plant; feature: Anaerobic digester sludge; material: sludge; isolation source: anaerobic digester fed with sludge from wastewater treatment plant ...
CTGCTAATGCTTCTTGTAATTCGTGCATTAATTGTAATGAACCCTGTACACAATCTTCTCTTTGTAGAGGGTGTAAATTTACAAATCCGTCAATTCTAGCCATATTTTCGTTAATCTTTGGATTATATTTCATAGTGCATGAGCCTAATGGATAAAATCCAGTATCTAATCCATAATTTTTATTTGAAAGATTTGTATAATGTCTTATTACTTCTACCTCGCTAACTTCAGGTAAATCTAAATCATTTTCATTTATAAACTCTTCAGGAATATAATCTTTTATATCACTATCTTCTATATCTAGAGGTGGAAGTTTGTATGCTTTTCTACCAGGTTTTGATAATTCAAATATCAATTTATCATATTCTCTCATATTATATCCCCTCCAATATACTGCTTAATCTATTTATCTCTTCTTTAGTTCTCTTTTCAGTAACTGCATAGAGAATACTATTATTAAATTGAGGGTAATCTATTCCAAGATGATATCCACCTATTATATTTTCCGCTCTTAAGTCGTCAATTATCTTGTCTGCATTTGTATCAGAAGTAACAGCAAATTCCTTAAAAAATGGTTTGTCAAATAAAGGTCTATACTTACCAGATTCTGTAATCTTTTTTAATGCATAATGGGCTTTTTTAGTGCTTTGTAAGGCCACTTCTCTTAAGCCTTCCTTACCTAAAGTAACCATATATACTGTAGCCGCCAGAGTGTTTAATCCTTGGTTTGAACATATATTAGATGTTGCCTTTTCCCTTCTAATATGTTGTTCCCTAGCTGTTAAAGTTAATACAAAGGATCTTTTCCCTTCCATATCCTCTGTTTGCCCTACTATTCTACCAGGTAATTTTCTCATATATTTTTTATTTGTAGCTAAAAACCCTAAATAAGGCCCCCCAAAGGATAATGGGATTCCCATACCTTGCCCTTCTCCAACTACTATATCTACTCCTAAATCTCCTGGCCTTTTTAATATACCTAATGATATTGGATCTACAGATGCTATAAGTCCTGCTTTTTTGTATTTATGAACTATATCTGAGGTAGTTTTTAGATCTTCAATAATACCAAAGAAGTTTGGACTTTGTACAATTACAGCTCCTACATTTTCTGTCATACTTTTTTCTAATTCCTCTAAATCTGTGACTCCATCTTTCATGTCAATTTCTATAACTTTAAGATTTTGAACATGGGCATAGGTCTTTAAGATTCTTCTTGCCTGTGGATTTACAGTTTTAGATACTATTATCTCGTCTTTTCTTGCAACAGATGCTGCCATCAATGCTGCTTCTGCAATAGCAGTTCCTCCGTCATATAGTGAGGCATTGGATACATCCATTCCTGTTAAATTGCAAATTAATGTTTGATATTCAAATAAATATTGTAATGTACCTTGACTTATTTCTGGTTGATAAGGCGTATAGGATGTATAAAATTCACTTCTGGAAATAATATGATCTATAATAGATGGGATATAATGATCATACGCTCCTGCCCCTAAAAAACAAGTCAATTCACTTGTTGAACAGTTCTTTTTAGCTAACTCTTTTAAATAGGATTCTACTTCTAACTCTGACATTGAAGGTTTTAGATTTAAATCTCTTTTTAAAGCTACATCTTCTGGTATATCGTCAAATAGTTCATCTACTGAAGTAAGACCTATCCCTTCTAGCATTTGTTTTTCATCTTCAGATGTATGTGGTATATAAGGATACATAATTATTCCTCCTCTGCTACATACTCTTCATATTCTCCACTTGACATTAATTCATCTAATTGTGATTCATCTTCTAATTTAATCTTAACAATCCAAGCTTCAAATGCATCTGTATTAATTAATTCTGGTGCATCTAGTAGCTCTTCATTTACTTCTATAATGCTTCCATCTACAGGCATATAGATATCAGAAGCTGCCTTAACAGATTCAACAGCTGAAAATGCATCTTCTTTTACAAATTCCTCATCTATTTCTGGTAATTCAACATAGACTATATCTCCTAATTGTTCTTGTGCAAAATCAGTTATTCCTATATATGCTTCATCTCCTTCTACTTTGATCCACTCATGATCTTCAGTATAAAACAAATCCTTTACAATTTTCATATTTGATTCCTCCTATTTATTATTTCTTAAAAAATTTTTATCTATTATTTTAGCCTTTACTGGCCTTTTTCTAATTATAATCTCAATTTCATTATCTAATTCAGCTTCTTTAGATAATATTAAGGCATTACCTATACTTTTCTTTAAAGTAGGACTCATATACCCTGTAGTTACATGACCTATCTTATTTCCATCTTTATATACTTCATATCCCTCTCTAGGTATTCCTCGATCTATCATCTCAAATCCTACTAAAGTCTTTTTTAATCCACTTTCCCACTGTTTAATTAATGCTTCTTTTCCTATAAAATCGGAGCCCTTTTTCAGTTTTACAAAGAATTTAAACCCGCCTTCTAAAGGACTTATCTCTTGGGAAATCTCATTTCCATATAGAGGTAAGGCTGCCTCAAATCTTAAGGTATCCCTTGAACCTAAGCCTGCAGGTTTTAAACCTTCTTCTCTTCCTGCTTGAAGTAAATCTTCCCAAATCTTTACTACGTCTTTGTTATTTACATAGATTTCAAAACCGTCTTCTCCAGTATATCCAGTTCTAGAAATCATCACATCTACATCATTAATCTTTATTCCATCTCTAAAATAGAAAAATTTAATTTCAGATAAATCTATATCTACTAATTTTTGCAATATCTTTTGAGCTGATGGTCCTTGTAAAGCTAATATACAAGTATCCTGTGAAGTATCCTTAATTTCTACATTGAATTTATCTTTAAGTCTATTGATCCACTCTAAGTCTTTTTCTAAATTTGCAGCGTTTACAACTAAAAAGAATTTTTCATCATGGTATTTATAAACTAGCAAATCATCTACTACTCCTCCATGAGGGTAACACATAAAGGTATACATAACTTGTTTGTCTTTTACCTTACTTAAATCATTTGTCATTAAATAATCTAAAAATGAAATAGCATCTTTTCCCGTAATATCAATTGTTCCCATATGGGACACATCAAAAATTCCTGCCGCATTTCTTACTGCATTATGCTCAGGAACTAATCCTTCATATTGAACGGGAAGCAACCATCCAGCATAGTTAACGATTTTTCCCCCTAATTTAATATGCTGATCGTACAAAGGGGTTTTCTTGCCTTCCATTAAACCACTCCTTCCTTATTAAGGTATATTTTATGATATAATATATTAAAGATATTTTACCCTATTTTATAAGAACTAAAACATATCATAATTTGTCTTAGTCTAAAGCTTCTGTAAAATAGCTTAAAACTATTATCTCAATTATATAAGAGGAGGTCTAATTATGCAATATCGTTATTTTACTAACGACAAGTTAAAAGTATCATTGTTAGGTTTTGGATGTATGAGATTGCCTATAATAAATGGGGATTCTAGTAATATTGATGAAGAAAAAGCTATGGAAATGATTCATTATGCCATAGATAATGGAGTGAATTATATTGATACAGCTTATAATTATCACCAAGGAAACTCTGAAATTTTTGTTGGCAAGGCCTTGAAAAATGGCTATAGAGAAAAGGTATATTTAGCAACTAAGCTACCTGTATGGCTTGCTAATTCTTATGAAGATTTTGAAAAACTTTTAGATGAACAATTGAAGAAGCTAGATACTGAATATATAGATTTTTATTTGCTTCATTCCCTTCATGAAAAAACCTGGAGTAAAATCAAAGACTTAAATATATTTAAATTCATAGAAGAAGCAAAAAGAGAGGGTAAAATTAAATATGCTGGTTTTTCTTTTCATGACGAACTTCCCCTATTTAAAGATATTTTAGACTCATATCCTTGGGATTTTTGTCAAATACAATTAAACTACATGGATAGACAATATCAGGCAGGAATAGAGGGACTTAAATATGCTGCCGAAAAAGGTATTTCCTTGGTAATAATGGAACCAATAAAAGGTGGAAAATTGGCATATGCTTCTGATGATATTCAAAAAGTATGGGATAGTAGCGATGTAAAAAGAAGTCCAGCAGAATGGGCCCTTAAATGGGTTTATGATTTTCCAGAAGTATCTGTAGTGCTTAGTGGTATGTCTAATATGGACCATGTAAAGGAAAATATTGAGCTTACAAAAAATAGCCTGCCAAAATCCCTTACTAAAAAAGAGCATGAAATAATTGATAAAGTAACTAGTATATATAATGAAAGGGTTAAAGTAGGATGTACCAGCTGTGAGTATTGTCTACCTTGTCCACAAGGAGTTGCTATACCTAATATCTTTTCATTATATAATAATTATTATGTATATGGTGCTAAAGAACAATCTAAGACTAGCTATCTAAAATTAATTAAAGAAAATAAAGATGTGTCAAAATGTATTGAATGTGGAGAATGTGAACAACTTTGTCCACAGCATTTGGAAATTATTTCTTTTCTTAAAGATGCAAAACAAGCCTTATATAAGTAATATTTAATAAACAATCCACCTTATCCACATTATCCACAATTGACAGTGGATAAGTTATGTTAACCATCCACNNTTAAATATCTCATTATACCTACATATATGGACCAAGCAATTTTTTCCTGATGCTCTTCTGTTAGCAATAACTTTTCTTCTAAGGGATTAGAGAGAAATCCTGCTTCTACTAAAACTGTAGGCATACTAGATTCTTTTAGTAGGTATACATCATCCCTTGGTGTAGGTTCCCTTCTATTATCTTTATCTAAAATATTTTTAAGCTCTTCCTGTATAATATATGCCAATCTTTTGCTTTCTTCTGAGTCTTTAGAATAAAAGGTTTGTGCACCATAGTATTTAGAACTGGTAAAACTATTCATATGTATTGAAATGAACAATTCACATCCTGATTCTTCTATTAATTCGCCTCTGTTTATCAAGTCTTCTGTTTTCATTTGTCTTAAGGTTTCTGCTTGTTCTGTATATAATCCTTTGTCTATTTCCCTAGTCATAATAACTATGCCACCGCTTTGCTCTATAAATCTCTTTAGCTTTAGGGCTATTTTTAAGTTTATATCTGATTCCTTGACTCCATTTCTACTTACAGCCCCTGGATCTACACCACCATGTCCTGGGTCTATACCTATTATCCTATTGGTTATGGGAAGATATGTGACTTCTTTGACTTTAAACCTAGTATATAGTAGTTTAATAGACAATAATAATATAATGATTATTCCTAGGGAAATATACAATGTCCTCTTCCTAATATAGATTATCCTCATATGACCACCTCTATAAGAATATATTGCATTGTTACAATGTATATTCCATAGAATTTAAAAAGTACCAAAGATTAAATATCTTTGGCACCTATTTCATAATATTAGCGTTGATTTCAGATATTGAATCTAAAATCAAACTTTATTCATTTATGTTCTTTTCTTCTAATTTAATTCTATACTCAACTACACCTATAATATTTCCACCAGCATTTCCACCTTCTTTTCTTATTTTATTTCCAAAATCTGAAATATTTGATTTTAATTCATTGTATAATGAAAGATTGTCATCTAAAATATCTGTACCATCTGCATACAATTTATTGTGATGAATTATAAATTTATGTAATTCTTCACTTAATGAATATAGATTGTCTTTTAACATGTCATTTCCTTCTTCAACAAGAGTTGAATGTACTAACTGAGTTACCAACAAAGCTGATTGATTACGTAATCCTTCTATGATAAATTTAAAATCTTCAATATCTGAAACATTATCTATTTCATATCTATCTACATCTTTAAATATATGTGATATATTCTCATAAGCTAAGTATGTTGAATAATTATGAATACTTTTTACTTCCCTATGATTATGTATAATAAAAGCATTAAAAATTATGATACCTACAAAGATTATAATATAGATGTTTCTTTGTTTGGTTTTTAATTCCATTTTCCCTACACTATATAGCATGATTAAAATCAAAGGTAAAGTTATTACAAAGGTAAAGTTATTACAAAATTTAAGCTATAAATTAATCCAATCATAATATCCCCCTCAACATTATTGATATATACATTATAGATCCATCTCCATAAAATATCAATCTGCTACAAAAACCAAAAAAGCACCAAGGGTATATACCCTTGATGCCTCGATTTTTTCTATCTCTTTGAGAATTGTGGACTCTTTCTTGCCTTTTTGAATCCGTATTTCTTTCTCTCTTTCATCCTTGAATCTCTTGTTAAGTGTCCTGCTTTTTTAAGTATAGGTCTTAGTTCACCGTCAACTTCTAATAAAGCTCTTGCTACACCATGTCTAATAGCTCCAGCTTGACCTGTAAAGCCACCACCTTGTACATTAACTATTACATCGTATTTATCTACAGTTTCAGTTATTGTTAAAGGTTCCCTTGCTATTGTTCTCAAAGTTTCATAATTAAAGTATTCTTCAATATCTCTATTATTAATAGTAAATTTCCCATTTCCTGGTACTAATCTTACTCTTGCAATTGAAGTCTTTCTTCTTCCTGTTCCAGCATATTGTGTTATAGCCACTTACAATCCTCCCTTCTTTTAAACGTTAAAATTCGTATATTTCCGGTTGTTGAGCTTCGTGCTTGTGCTCTGCTCCACTATATATTTTCATTTTCTTAATCATTTGTCTTCCTATTTTATTCTTTGGAAGCATACCTTTTACTGCTAATTCAATAATTTTTTCAGGTTTTTCTTGAATTAATCTCTTATATGGTACTTCTTTTAATCCTCCTGGATAGCCAGTATGATATACATAGTTATTTTGTTCTAATTTTTTACCAGTAAGTTTTACCTTTTCTGCATTAATTACTATAACAAAATCTCCTGTATCAACATGAGGAGTATATATTGGTTTATGTTTTCCACTTAAAACAGTAGCTATTTCTGATGCTAATCTACCTAATACTTTGTCTTTTGCATCAATAATGTACCATTTTCTTTCTACTTCATTAGCTTTCGCCATGTAACTCTTCATTAATTTCCCTCCTTATACCAACAATTATAAAATAATATATTATACGAGGTATAAAAAAAGTTTCCGGGTCTTTTTTAAACACTCTAATATATTCTAATACATGTATTTATCAATGTCAATAGCTATTATTAATCATAATAAACTTTTTCTAAAAATAGTCCTTGGGGTGGTGCTGTAGGTCCAGCTAAAGTTCTATTTCTTCCTTGTATAATATTATTTAAATCTTCTCTTTTTATTTTGCCTAATCCTACATGCACCAGTGTACCTACTATTATCCTAATCATATGTCTTAAAAAACTTTTACCCTTTACTGTTATCTCTATGAGTTCACCATTTTTAGTGATATCCATCTGATAAATAGTCCTTATGGTAGTATCTACTTCTGATTTAGGGCCCATAAAACTTTTGAAATCGTGGGTTCCTATAAAATATTTTGTGGACTTTATCATTTCATCTATATTTAAATCCCCATATACATGATAAGAAAAGTTTCTATATATAGGTCTAGGAATTTCCCCATTATAAACTACATATCTATATTTTTTCTTAGTTGCATTGAATCTAGAATGAAACTCTAAATCTACATCTTCTGATTTTAGCACTTTTATATCTGGGGGAAGCTTTGCATTTAGTGGATACTTAAAATTGCTTCCTGGAATAACTTTATCATTGGTAAAAAAATTAGCTACTTGACCTAAAGCGTGAACTCTACCATCTGTCCTTCCAGAAGCTATTAACCTTGTCCTTTCTCCTGTTACCTGCTCAATTGCATCCTCCATTGTCTCTTGAATACTTATGGCATTTTCTTGGGTCTGCCATCCTGAATAGTTAGTTCCCTCATATTCTATTAAAAGTCTAATGTTTCTCATGCTTTACTCCTAAATAAATCTTGTATATATTATAAATCCAAAAAATATTATTAGTATTCCCAATGCTGAAATATCTATTTTCTTAAATTTCAATTCATTTAATCTAGTTCTATTTTCTCCACCTCTATAACATCTAGCTTCCATTGCTGTAGCTAAATCATCTGCTCTTCTAAAAGCATTTATAAATAATGGAACCAATAAAGGTACTAGATTTTTTGCTCTATTGATTATATTCCCTGATTCAAAGTCTGCTCCTCTCGCCATTTGAGCTTTCATAATTTTGTCTGTTTCTTCTAATAAAGTTGGAATAAATCTTAAGGCTATGGTCATCATCATAGCTAATTCATGGGCAGGTAAGCCTATCTTCTTAAAAGGTGATAGTAGTTTTTCTATACCATCTGTTAAAGCTATAGGTGAAGTTGTCAAAGTCAATAATGATGTTCCTGTAATTAAGAATATAAGTCTTAAGGCCATAAATACTGCTTGACTTATTCCCTCTTTAGTTATTGCTAGTGGTCCTATTTCAAACAATACTTCCCCTTTCGTCATAAATATATTAATAGCGAAGGTTATTGTTATTATGAATATAAGAGGTTTTAGACCTTTTAAAATAAATTTAATTGGCACTTTAGATAAATATATTATAGTTAAGATATATCCTACTATAAATATATATGGATAGAAACTTTTAACAAAAAACAAGGATACAATAAACAAAATTACAGCTATTAGCTTTACCCTTGGGTCTAATCTATGAATTATCGTATCTCCTGGAAAATATTGACCTATTGTTATATCTTTAAGCATCTTTATTTCTCCTTATATATCTTAAAAGTTCTGTTTTCGCTTCTTCTACTGTAAGGATATCTTCTCTTACATCATGTCCCTTAGCCTTATAAGCCTTCATAAACTTAGTAATCTGTGGTATCCCAAGTCCTATACTTTCTAATTCCTCAGATCTGCTAAATACATCCCTTGTTTTTCCATCCATAACTATTCTTCCACTATGCATAACTATAATTCTATCTACTAACTTTGCTACATCTTCCATACTGTGGGATACTAGGATTATAGTTATACCTTCTTTTTTAAACAATTCCTGAATCTCACCTAAAATTTCATCTCTTCCATGGGGATCTAGTCCTGCTGTAGGCTCATCTAAAACCAATACTTTAGGTTTCATAGCTATGACACCAGCTATGGCCACCCTTCTTTTTTGTCCACCACTCAATTCAAAGGGGGATCTATCCTTTAAGCTTTCATAGTCTAATCCTACCACTTCCATGGACTCTTTTACTCTTTCATGGACCTGTTCTTCATTTAAACCTAAATTTTGTGGTCCAAAGGCTATATCCTTATATACTGTTTCTTCAAATAATTGATATTCAGGATATTGAAATACTAATCCTACTTTTTGCCTTATTTCCTTTAAATTAATATCTTTATTAGATATATTAGCTCCATCAATTATTATATCTCCAGAACTAGGTTTTATTAGTCCATTTAGATGTTGGACTAAGGTTGATTTACCAGAACCTGTATGTCCTATTAGTCCAATAAACTCCCCTTCTTCTATCTCTAAGTTTACATTATCTAAAGCTTTCTTTTCAAAAGGGGTATTGGGATTATATATATAATTTAAGTTTTGAATTTTAATTATCATAGTAGGTTTAACAACTCCTCTACAGATAATACATCATCTTCAATGTTTATCCCTTCTTTTTTTAATTCATAAGCTAGTTCTGTTACCTGTGGTACATCTAAACCTAGTTCTTTGACTTTGTCAACTTCTCGAAATATCTCTCTTGGAGTACCTTCCATTGCTGCTTTTCCTTGAGACATTACTACAATTCTATCTCCTTGCACTGCTTCATCCATATAGTGAGTTATCAATATTATGGTTTTCCCTTGCTCTTTATTTAACTTGTTTATTGTGCTCATAACTTCTATTCTTCCAATTGGATCTAACATGGAAGTGGGCTCATCTAATATGATACAATCTGGATTCATTGCAAGTATTCCTGCTATGGCCACTCTTTGTTTTTGTCCTCCTGAAAGAAGGTGAGGCGCATGCTTTTTATAATCAGACATTTCTACTATATCTAGTGCTTCATCTACTCTCCTTCGAATTTCCATTGGTGGAATACCTTGATTTTCAGGACCAAAGGCTACATCTTCTTCTACAATAGTAGCTACTATCTGATTATCAGGATTTTGAAATACCATACCTGCTTTCTGTCTTATATCCCATATTTTCTCACTATCCTTTGTATTCATTCCTAAAACTGTTACTTCTCCTGATGTAGGCATAAGTAATCCATTCATCATCTTAGCTAGTGTAGACTTTCCTGAACCATTGTGACCTAATATTACTAAGAATTCACCTTTTTTCACTTCTAAAGACATATCCTTTACTGCTGCCACAATTTCATCTTCTATATAAGATTTATATTCAAATGTTACTTTATCCATCTTTATCATTATATCCTTCATTATCATACCTCGGTTTTCAATTATTTCCATTATACTAATATAACATAAGAATCAAGGATTGACAATTAAATGTCATGTATTTATATCAAAGGGTAGATAAAACCAAAAAGGGACTAAGCTTTAACTTAATCCCTACCCTTTATACTAATTCTAATATTGCCATTTCTGCACCATCACCACGGCGAGGACCAACTTTTAATACTCTTGTGTATCCACCATTTCTATCTGCATATTTTGGTGCTATTTCATCAAATAGTTTTTTTACTACATCTTTATCATATATATAAGCTAAAACTTGTCTTCTAGCATGTAGATCGCCTTTTTTACCTAAAGTAATCATCTTATCAACCATTCTTTGAGTTTCTTTGGCTCTAGTCACTGTTGTTTCAATTCTTCCATTTCTTAGCAGTGATGTAACCTGGTTTCTCAACATAGCTTTTCTATGATCTGTAGGACGACCAAGTTTTCTTAATGTTGTCACATCTATCCCTCCTTCACACTTAATTACTCATCGCTTTTCCTAAGACTTAAATCTAATTCAGCAAGTTTATTTTGTACTTCTTCAAGGGATTTCTTTCCTAAATTTCTTACTTTCATCATATCTTCTTCTGTCTTTTGGATTAATTCATCTACTGTATTTATTCCTGCCCTTTTTAGACAGTTATAACTTCTAACAGATAAGTCTAATTCTTCTACTGTCATTTCTAGTACTTTTTCTTTCTTATCTTCTTCTTTTTCCACCATTATTTCTACATCATTTACATGATCTGTTAATCCAATAAATAAATTTAAATGTTCTGTAAGTATTTTAGCTCCCAATGAAGTTGCTTCATCTGCGTCCATTGTTCCGTTAGTCCAAACTTCCAATATTAATTTATCATAATCGGTTATTTGGCCTACCCTAGTATTTGTTACATTAAAATTAACTTTTTTTACTGGTGTGAAAGAAGAATCTACAGGTATAACTCCTACTGGCTGCCCTTCCTTTTTGTTCTTTTCAGCAACAACATAACCT
>MTKW01012987.1_pt1 | contig 11401 bp, 11 predicted proteins | sample 1042761 | NCBI WGS metagenome assembly MTKW01 (sample SAMN06205366, study PRJNA360243) | anaerobic digester metagenome | biome: Wastewater treatment plant; feature: Anaerobic digester sludge; material: sludge; isolation source: anaerobic digester fed with sludge from wastewater treatment plant ...
AAGAATTGTCGCGATTTATTCCGGAGTAGAAGCGAGTTTTCCCGGACAGGGCAAGACCGCATAGGAGGATAAGTATATGGTGGAAAAGCTGGGACGAGATCTTGGCTCAAATGAGATCCGCAGGTCTTTTCTTGAATATTTTGAACGTCACGGGCACACAGTTGTTCCAAGTTCCTCCCTGGTGCCCTATGGTGATCCGACTTTGATGTTTACAAACGCTGGAATGGTTCAATTCAAAGACGTTTTTCTGGGGTTTGATACGAGACAATATGTAAGAGCGGCCAGTTCTCAAAAATGCGTTCGTGCAGGCGGTAAGCACAATGATCTGGACAACGTAGGATTTACCAGGCGCCATCAGACCTTCTTTGAAATGCTAGGTAATTTTTCTTTCGGCGATTACTTCAAAGAAGATGCAATAGAGTATGCCTGGGAGTTTCTCGTAGATGTTCTTGAACTGCCTCCAGGCCGTATGTGGGTTACAATTTTCAGAGAAGATGATGAAGCCGGAACTCTATGGAGGAAAATAGCGGGAATTCCTTCCTCGAGGATAATAAGAATGGGAGAAGCCGACAACTTTTGGGCTATGGGGGAAACCGGCCCGTGTGGCCCATGTTCTGAGATCATAGTTGACAGAGGCGAGAACTTGAGGTGCGGTCCTGATTGTAACCTTGGAGAATGCGATTGCGATAGATGGCTTGAAATTTGGAACCTTGTGTTTATGCAATACTTTAGGGATGAAAACGGAGATGTAATCCCACTTCCGAAACCCAGCATTGATACGGGATTGGGTTTGGAACGGATTGGATCTGTGCTCCAGGGGGCGGCCAGTAATTTTGATACCGACCTTTTTATTCCGATTATTGATAAGGTAAGGCAAATCGCCGGTTTTGGGAAGCAGGGCCCTGAAGGGGTATTTCCGGCAAGGGTTATTGCTGATCATGTAAGAGCCTGCACTTTTCTTGCTGCAGACGGAGTTCGCCCCTCAAATGAAGGCAGAGGGTATGTAATGCGCCGTATTCTCAGGCGGGCGGTCAGGTTCGGGAAGGTCCTTGGCGTTGAGAAACCGTTTTTGGCTCAATTGGTACCTGTAGTTACGAGTCTGATGGGAGATGCTTATCCTGAGTTAAAAGAAAAAGAGGATTATATCAAGGATACCCTAACCAGAGATGAGGAGCGATTCTTAACTACTCTGGAGGGTGGACAGGCCCGGGCTCAGGAGTTGATTGCAGATGCAAAGAAACTGGGGCATACAGAATTGCCTGGGCAGGCGGCTTTCTTGCTATACGATACGTTTGGATTCCCCATAGATCTGACAAAGGACATCGCGAGGGATGCAGGCCTTTCTGTGGACGAAGATGATTTTGAGGCAGCACTTGCAAAACAGCGGGAGAGAAGCAGGAAAGCTCGCAAGGACTCTTTTTCTGATGCTTTGGAGCTTCATGAACTTGTAAGTGACGTTCCGGCTACCAGGTTCACAGGATATTCGTTTTTGGAAACCACGGCACGTGTTGTGGCCATAGTCGGGGAGAATACCAGGCTTGATGAACTTGAGCCTGGATTGGAAGGTTTGATCGTTCTGGATGAAACACCTTTTTATGCCACCGGCGGAGGCCAGGAACACGATACAGGAGTTCTGGCGAGTCCAGGAGGTAAGCAGATTCTNNAGGCTGCCGGGCCTGGTATAATTGTTGGTCAGGCTGTTTGTGCAAAGGTAGATGAAATCAGGCGCCAGGGATTAAAACAGCACCATACTGCAACCCATTTGCTGCACAAAGCTTTAAGGACGGTTTTGGGAGATGAAGTGGGGCAGGCGGGTTCTCTGGTTGGCGATAATCGTCTCAGGTTTGATTTCAGATATGGGAAAAACGTGTTAGAAGACGATATTGAGCAGGTGCAATACACTGTAAATGAAATGATAATGTCAGATGTCCCTGTGACTGTTTATGAGGCTTCTTTGGAGGAGGCAAAGAGTAAAGGTGCCATAGCACTCTTCGGAGAAAAATACGGTGAAAAGGTTCGGGTAGTGGAGATATCTGGGTTTTCTTCAGAACTTTGTGGTGGAACTCATGTATTGCGAACAGGGGAAATCGGGCCTTTCATTATCGAGTCTGAGTCCTCAATAGCAGCAGGTGTCAGACGAATAGAAGCAGTTGCTGGTAAGAGCGCCATACTCAGTATTCGAAATATGATGCAAAAACTCAAGTATGCTTCAAGGGCTTTGGAGACTACTGCTGACGAGATGGTCGAGAAAATTCACGGTATGAAGGATACCATTGCAGTCCTTAACCGCGAGATTGAGACTCTGAAGAAAGATAGGGTCGAAAACGTTGCTGTTAGTCTTGTTGGTGACCATAGATCTGCAGTGCAAGTAGGGAACCGGTTGGTAATTGTATCACGTCAAGATGATATGAAGCCTGAAGAATTGCGGAGACTTGGGGATCTTCTCAAGAATAAGGGTGCTTCCATAGCCATTCTTGGCTCAGGCAAAGGTCAAAGAGCTTTTCTTACTGTGATGGTAGATGAGGACACTGCAAACACCGGAGTAGATGCTGTGGCGATTGTAAGGAGCGGTGCGAAAGTTCTAGGTGGATCAGGGGGCGGAAAGCGACACCTGGCTCAGGCAGGCGGGAAGAACGTTCAGGATATGGACAAAGCCCTGGAAATCGCTGCAAGCAAAGCAGCTGAGATTTTGGGCAAAAGTTGAAAGGCCCCTTGACTACTAAAAGGATATATCCTGTAAAGAGAGAATTTATGGGAATGGGGGGAAGTAATTATGGCTGAATTTGAAGAAACCCGGTTTTTTACTGTCAAGGTTGAAAAGGAAAATGAGACCAGGGATATTATCCTCAAGGTTTACAATGCCCTTAAGGAAAAAGGTCATAACCCGGTCAGCCAAATAGCCGGTTATCTTTTGTCCGGTGACCCTACCTATATTACCAGTCACGGCAATGCCCGGAGTTTGGTTAGAAAGGTGGAACGGGATGAAATCCTTGAGGAACTCATACGGGTATATGTTGAGCGTTATGGTTAGGATGAGAGATAATCATGTAATAAGGTGACGCAATGACTGGAAGCTAGGTCCATTGCGTCACCTGGGTGATGTGCAAGTCTAAGAAGTCTCTGCATCCTTAATCTCAAGAAGATTGGACTGTTTCAATAATTCACAGTATTCAACGAAGGCGTGCCTCAATTCCTTGAAAAACCTTGGCAAAACTTTGTTGGATGAAAGATAGTTTATTTTCTCGATAGTCACACAGTTTTCGTACCCGGTACTTTCTACAATGGCCAATTCAGCATCTTCACAGTCCCATTCTTGAAAGCTTGATTCGGACCACCAATTTACCTCTGGTTTAGGATTAGTCCTGCTCCTCGTAGTCCAAATCTTCCAGTGCCCGGGATTGAGGTTCTGAACAAACTACAGTAGAATTCGGTTAGCAGCAAAGGCGTTCTTGGAGTACGAGCCATTTACAAGAAGGGATGCTATATGATACCGATTAGAGACACACAAAGGACTCACGGACGTCCTTTTGTTAATTGGGCCATAATCCTGCTCAACATATTGGTGTTCGGGTTCCAACTGACCCTTAGCGAACCCAGCCTTCAATCATTTATCGTTAAGTGGGGAGTAGTCCCTGGTGTAATAACCAGTCCAGGCAGATTCCCTCCTGAGGCTCTGCTTCAAACAAGTGGTTTAACGAGCATATTCACGTCCCTGTTCATACATATCGGATGGGTTCACTTAATAGGTAATATGCTTTACCTCTTTATTTTTGGAGACAATGTCGAAGACATTTTGGGGCATGGCAGGTACTTGATGTTTTATTTTGCGTCTGGGGCATTTGCCTCTTTGGCTCATATCCTTTCGGACCCCGGATCCTTGGTTCCTACCGTTGGAGCAAGCGGTGCAGTAGCGGGAGTGCTCGGAGCCTATTTCATCAATTTCCCACGTTCAAGGGTTCTTGCGTTGATTCCAATTGGGATTTTCCTGCCTGTAGTGGAAGTGCCTTCAATTGTGTTTCTTTTCCTATGGTTTTTCACCAATTTGCTTTCAGGAGTGGCTTCCCTGGGAGTCCAGGCTCAGGGCGGTGTGGCATGGTGGGCTCACATAGGTGGCTTTGTTGTAGGGATGTTGCTTTCAATTCTGTGGCGTCGAGACCGCCTGAGGCGATAATGTTAGGCGCTCTCCTTTCGAGAGGGAATGGCTTACAAAGTTTTGGCTTTGACTATATAGTAATGGTATGGTAGTAGAGTGACAGGCATTGATCAGATTTGAAGGAATGCTTTTGCCTCCCAGGAAAAGCAAACAGATTAGTTCCAACATTATTGCCGGAGGGATTCCAATTGCCAAAAATTACGCTTTCGGTTATCAAGGCAGACGTAGGGGGGTTCGTTGGACACTCCAGCGTTCATCCTGACCTTATGGAAGCTGCAAGAGGCCATCTTGCCCAGGAAGGAAAAGGACTACTCGTAGATTACCTGGTTACCCATGTTGGGGATGATATGGAGTTAATAATGACTCACAGCCTCGGGGTGGATAATAAAGAAATCCACGAGCTGGCTTGGGATGCGTTTCTGAAAGCCACAGAAGTTGCCCGCAAACTGAAACTTTATGGAGCGGGACAAGACTTGCTGTCCGATGCCTTTTCTGGAAACATAAAGGGTTTAGGCCCTGGTGTAGCTGAAATGGAGTTTGAAGAACGCCCGTCTGAACCTGTGGTAATCTTCATGGCAGACAAGACAGAACCAGGCGCATGGAACTTGCCCCTTTACAAGATTTTTGCAGACCCGTTTAACACAGCGGGACTTGTTATTGATCCAAAGATGCATAAAGGATTCGACTTTGAAGTTCACGATCTTATGGAACACAAAAAGGTCATTTTCCACTGCCCTGAAGAGCTTTACGACATGCTGGTATTCATAGGAGCACCAGGACGGTACTGCATTAAATCAGTTTATTCGAGGACTCTGAATGACATTGCTGCAACATCATCTACACAAAGGCTTAACCTTTTGGCAGGCAGATATGTGGGGAAAGACGATCCTGTCTGTATTGTACGGTGCCAGAGCGGGATGCCCGCAGTCGGAGAGGTATTGGAACCTTTCTCAAGGCCCCACCTGGTTGCAGGGTGGATGAGGGGATCTCATCACGGACCGTTAATGCCCTCTAGCGTTGAGAGCAGCACTCCTACTCGGTTTGACGGACCTCCACGTGTTGTAGGCCTTGGTTTCCAGTTGTGCAATGGCAAACTGGTTGGCCCCCAGGATTTCTTTGCTGATCCTGCTTACGACAGAGCCAAACAGATAGCCAATGAGATTGCCGATTACATGAGGTCTTTAGGGCCTTTTGAACCTCACAGGCTTGGACTTGAAGAACTTGAATATACCACTTTACCCCATGTCATGAAAAAACTATCAGATAGGCTTGTTCCCATCGAATAGTTTACGGCACACGATGAAGAGTAAGGGTCCCTTTCAAACAAAGGGGCCCTTATAATAAGATGGTGGTTTTGTGAAGTACTCTTTCCTGGGAAAAACCGGGCTGAATGTATCGATGTTTTGCATGGGTTCTTTAGTTATGGGGCCTGCTCAGTACAACCTGTCTATGGAGCAGAGTCAAACCCTAATAAGGGATGCTCTTGCAGCAGGAGTCAATTTTTTCGACACCAGCGAATTCTACGGAGTGTACCCTCAGTTGCGTTGCTTGCGTAAAGAGCAAAACCTTGTGATATCCTCAAGAAGTTACGCAGTATCCAGAGACGAGATGAAAACAAGCCTTGAAACAGCCAGGCGGGAATTGGGAAGGGATAGGGTTGAGATCTTTGGGCTGCATGAACAGGAATCCGGGCTTACCCTTAAGGGCCACCGGGAGGCCCTGGAGTATCTGGCGGAAGCACGTGAGAAGGGGATAATTGACGCGGTATCGGTTTCGACACATTACGTCTCATGCGTAAAATCGGCATCTATGTTGTCCGAAGTAGATGTTATTTTCGCTATTTTGAACATAGAAGGCCTGGGGATAGCTGACGGATCCAGGCAGGACATGGAAGAAGCCCTTGCCTTTGCCCGCTACATGGGTAAAGGCATATACATAATGAAGGCCCTTGGTGGAGGCCATCTTTACCGCAACAGCTATGAGGCTCTTTGCTATGTAAGGGAATTTCCCCATAAAGACAGCGTGTGCGTTGGCGTTAAGAACACGGCTGAGCTGGAATTTGGCTGCAAAGTCTTGTGTTCCGGCATCTCTCAAGAAGAAAGGGAGAAACTTGAGTTTAAGATCATGGCAGGCACAAAGGAATTGGTGGTAGAAGATTGGTGTCAGGGTTGCGGCAAATGTGTGGAAAGATGCGGGTTTTCCGCGATATCAATGGTGGATGGCAAGGCCAGGGTGGATAAGTCAAGATGTATGTTGTGCGGGTATTGTGCCAGGGTTTGCCCGTGCTTTTGCTTGAAGGTCGTATGAAGAGGTGGTGAAGCTCTCTGGAATCAGAATCAAAAACCGTGCCGAAAGGAAGGCTGATTGGGGTAGATTTGGGATTGAAGCGAGTGGGCATATCAATCAGCGACGATTTGGGGATTTTTGCACATCCTTTGGCTATGATACCTTACAGTAATCAATCGAAGGTTCTCGAGGAAATAATCAATCTAGGCCATGCCCATGGCGTTTCTGGTTTTGTAGTGGGAATTCCCAAGAACATGAATGGGACTATTGGAGAATCAGCAAGGAGATCTGTAAGGTTTGCCGGAAAGCTTCGAAGAAGAAGTGGCCTGCCTGTGGTTCTTTGGGATGAGAGATTAACTACTTCTCAAGCCGAGCGAGAAATGATAGGCTTGGGGATGTCGAGAAGAAGAAGAAGGTTGACAATTGACCAGGCAGCTTCAGTTCTGATTCTTGAAAACTATCTGCGCAGACTGGGCAATACTGAGCAGAATGAAGGGTAGTGATAATATGACTAATCAGGATGATCGGAAATCAAGTCCAATGGATGACGACGAAGAATTGCTTTACGATGATATGGTTGTGCTAACCGACGAAGAGGGTAACGAAGAGACGTTCAGGATTCTCATGGATGACTTGTTTGTACAAGATCGTCAGTATGTAGTTTTAATGCCTGTAGACAATGAGGCAAATCTGGAACCCGAACTTGTTATTCTGCGGGTTGAGACATTAGATGAAGGCGAAACTACCCTGGTCACTATAGACAGTGATGATGAATGGGAAGACGTTCTCCGAGCGTTTGAGGAAATCGACATCGAAGACAGTCTTGGAGAGTACGAAATCGAAATTGAAGACTATGACGAGGAAGACGACGAAAAAGAACCAGAAGCTTGAAATACAGATTACTTTTGTGAAGGCATGAGATAGAAAGTGAATTCCGGGGGAAGACGGCGCAAAGCAAGAATTTGGGTAAAAGGCATGGCAGTGGGATTCGGCATGCTGCTGTGCCTGGTTGGGCTTTGTATTTTTGCATATTGGAGTTCGTGCCCTCTTCCCAAAAACTCAGATCCCATATCTGTTGAGATTTCACCGGGAGCTTCGACCAGAGACATTGCTGCAATATTGCATGAAAATCAGATTATCAGGAGCCGGTTTATTTTTCGGGTAATCTCCCGGGGGCTTAAAGCCGATGGTAGGATGCAGGCAGGGGAATACTGCTTTGAACCTGGGATATTCGTTTGGGACGCAATTGAAAGTCTTGTAGAAGGCAAAGTAGTTTATTATACCCTTACAGTCAGAGAAGGCCTCTGCGTTGAGGAGATAGCGTCGCTTATAGAAGAAAGGGGTTTTGGCAGTAAGGATAGGTTCCTGGAGATAGCCAGGAATCCGGAACTGGTATCCTCCTTTGTTTCTCCAGGCGAGTTAGAGGCAACCATATACCCTGTGGAAGGGTATCTTTTCCCTGACACATATAACGTACGTAAAGGTATATTGGAAGAAGAACTTGTTTCAATGATGCTAAAGCGCTTTTCACAGGTGTTTACCAAAGAACTAAGGGACAAGGCAAAGAACGAGGGGTTGTCTGTGCACCAAGCTTCAATCCTGGCCTCTCTTGTTGAGAAGGAGGCCATGGTGGAAGAAGAAAGGCCGCTAATTGCCGCAGTCTATATCAACAGGATGAACATCAGCATGAAACTGGACGCTGACCCAACCGTCCTTTATGCACTTGGAAGATTCAACGGCACATTGCTGTTAAAAGAACTTGAAATCGACTCACCTTACAACACTTATAAATATGCCGGGTTTCCTCCTGGGCCAATATCCAATTTCGGTAAGTCTTCGTTAGAGTCGGTGCTGAATCCCGCGGACGTCAATTACCTCTATTTTGTCTCTAAGAACGATGGAACCCATGCTTTTTCCCGAACCCTCTCTGAACACCATAGGAACGTGGCCCTATACCAGGGCCATTAAGATTGGATGAAACATTTCTGAATAATTTGCCTTCCTTTTCAGGAACTCTAAGACTAACAATCTAAGAGATCGCTGGGAAGGGATGGCAAATGTCGAAAAAGTTTATCTTCGTCAGGTACCTCTTTATTGCTGTAGTCTTAGCCCTGTCAGTATTTCTGGGTGCGGTTTTGAGGACTGATATCCCAGAGTGTCTTGCAGCCTCCCCCTGGGTTCTGGCTGCTCCCCAGGGCTGGGGGGACGAGGTAAACCTGCTATCACGGCTGATCATGGGAGAAGCCACAGGTGAGCCTCTTACAGGGCAGGTCGGTGTGGGAGCTGTGATACTTAATCGAGTGCGGAGCCCGGAGTTTCCAAGTACAGTCTCTGGCGTAGTGTATGACCCCTGGGCGTTTGAATCGGTCGAGAATGGACTCATATGGACAAGAAACCCATCCGCGGAGGAAGTGAGGGCAGCCGAACTTGCTTTGAACGGATGGGATCCTACCTATGGAGCGCTCTTCTTCTGGAATCCTTCCAAACCTGTAAGCCCATGGATATGGTCAAGGTCGATAATAGTTCAAATCGGGCAGCATGTGTTTGCCAGGTAGGCTTTGAGACTTTGTAAGGAAAGGGGTAGTCTTATGCGGTGGAGACAGGACAAAGGGGTATTTTGGGCAATCACAGTGATTGCCGTCTTGGCTCTGGTTTTCGGATTCGCCCAGTATAAGCAAGTTAAACACCTCAGAATACGCAGTGAAGTTGCAAGGCAGCGAGCTATCTTCAATCTGATTTCCCACGTTGAGAACATTGAAGGTAACCTTGCCAAAGCAAGAGTCTCATCCACTCTTGCACAACAGAGCTCATTTCTGACGGCTTGCTGGTCTCATTCTCAGGCAGCACAGGAAAACATATCACTTATGGGTATGACGACAGTTGATCTATCCGGAGTGCAAAAGTTCGTAGCTCAGGTGGGCGACTATTCCATGGTTTTGTCACAGAAACTGGCAAGGGGTGATACTGTGACCCAGTCTGAATGGCAAGAACTGGCCAGGCTCGAAACCTCTGTAAAGGATCTTGCCAGGGCCCTTGCAGAAACAGGGATAAGCGCTTCTACAGCAAAAAGCCCTCAGACAGGTGCACGATCTTTTATATTGGGAATTGAGAGTCTTCTTCTGCTGGCACCATCTAGTGACGAGGCCTGGTTCAGGGGATTTTCTGAAATCGAAAGCCTTATACAAAGCGTCCCTTCCCCTGCATATGACGGCCCGTTTTCGGACCGCAGCCTTGCCTCAAAATTCCTGGCGAACCCCGGCCCTCAGATTTCACCTGACAAAGCAAAAGCAGTGGCTTTGGGGTTTCTTAATCCTGAAGAGCAGTTTGGCTCAATTCGTGTTGAAAATGTCGACGGGGGTATTCCTGCGTGTCTTGTTACCGGAAAAAGAGCTGACGGGAGTGAAGTCTCAATTTCCGTTGCAAAGGCAGGGGGCGCTGTGTTGTGGGCAATGGATCAAAGGAGCAGAGTTACAGCCACAGTTGACATAGAGACTGCAAGAAGGGCTGCCAGGGAGTTTTTGGCTTCCAAAGGAATGGAATCTCTTGTGGAGACCGGTTGGAGAAAGTCAGGAAATCCTCCTAATCGAGCAGTGTTTGTTTTTGCCGCAACCTCAAATCTGACTGCAAATGCCAGGGCCACCCCTGTAATACTGTATCCTGACCTGGTTAAGGTAGAGGTTGCACTGGATACAGGCGAAGTAATCGGTTTTGATCAGACTGCTTACCTGACCAACCACAGATCAAGGGATCTAAAGGCCCCAATGGTTTCAATGGAAGAAGCAGAAAAGGTGCTGAAACCGGATCTTGAGAAGGCCAGGAATCCAAGATTGGCAATTATCCCACTGGTTTCTGCAAGAGAGGTTATGGCCTGGGAGTTTCAGGTCGCCCATCAGGGTACGACCTATCTTATTTACATTAATGCCATGACAGGCAAAGAAGAGATGGTTCTGCAAATGGTAATAGACGATACAGGGTCTCTGACTATGTAAGGCTTTTCGGCAGCGAATACCGGGAACAGTCCGGAGGAATCATATTTATGGTTGTTGAAAGGAGGTGAAGGTTTTTGGCGCTTACTCAAACCGAAAGCTGGTATCTCGCAGAATCAATCAAGGGCGAAACGCTAATGTGCCAGAAACTGGCCAATTATCTCAACCAAGTGCAGGATCCTGATCTGCGACGGCTGGTTATTAACCTCCGAAGGACGTGCCGGCAGCATGTAGATATGCTTACAAGCCACATAACTTAATCATGGCAAGGAGGTAAAGGTTGTATGTCTCAGGTGTTTGGAACTACCGGTGAGGGGGGCATTCTTACAGACAGGGAGATCGCTGAAGATATACTTACCGGTCAGAAGTATCTTTCAAATTACTATTATGCCCCTGCGATTCTGGAAGCAATGGACCCTGAGTTAAGAAACACGTTTCAGCAAGTGCACAATGATACTCAGACAGAAGCTAAACAGGTATTTGATTACCTAAATGCAAGGGGTTGGTACAAACCCAGGCAAGCAGATGCTCAATCGGTAAATGATCTCAAAAATGCAGCCCAGGAGTCGCAGCAAATACTGTCATCAGTTTCCGGCGAGACAACCAAGACAGGAGGCAAAAGCACAGTGATAGGCGGGCAGAATCCATATACACAGAGTACTCAATCCATGCCTGGAAATGTTTCCTACTCAGGAACAACCTGGCATTCACAGCCACAGTCATTTCAGACAGGCACACCTTGGCAACCATCTTACAGCCAGGCTCCTCAGTGGACCGGTACTCAAGCAGGCGAAGGGCAGAGCGGTATGGGCCCTAGCAGTCTGGCCCAGTGGACCCGGTGGGGAGGACAGCCAAGCTGGATGCAAACCACAACAGGTGGCTTTTCCGGCGGGGTTTCCGGAGGCCAGGTAATATCTGGCACTCAGGGAGCCGGGTATAGTTCAGGAGGCACATGGCAGCCACAGTCGTACCAAAC
>MTKW01014636.1_pt1 | contig 11401 bp, 5 predicted proteins | sample 1042761 | NCBI WGS metagenome assembly MTKW01 (sample SAMN06205366, study PRJNA360243) | anaerobic digester metagenome | biome: Wastewater treatment plant; feature: Anaerobic digester sludge; material: sludge; isolation source: anaerobic digester fed with sludge from wastewater treatment plant ...
CGTCTTGTCGCTGCATTGACCGTGTTGGCGTTGGTGCTCACCGTTGTTCCGGCGGTGACGGCACTTGCAGCGCCGGATATTGAGGGCCATTGGGCCCAAGACGCCATTGAACAACTAGTGGAAGTGGGGGCGGTGTCCGGTCTGCCCGACGGCACTTTCAGGCCGGATCTTACTGTCACGCGGTCCGAATTCGTAACCATGGTAAACAAAAGCCTAGGGATTACACCGGCAACCGGCAGCAGCCGCTTCAAGGATGTCAAACCGGACGATTGGTTTGCCGGCCAAGTGGGAGCGGCCGCTATTTATGGTTATGTGGCCGGTAATCCTGATGGTACTTTTGACCCCTATCGTCCCATTACCCGTGAACAAGCGGCAGCTATGTTAGTACGTGCCTTCGGTCTTAGCAAACTAGCCACTGAAGCCCAACAAAATGCCGTCTTAGCATCCTTTATTGATGACGATAAAGTGAGTGTCTGGGCCAAGGCCGATGTGGCTACTGCTGTAAGCTTAGGACTGTTGAGCGGTTACACGCCTACCACTTTGGCACCCCAACCGGCCGACCTCACTACAGCTGGGTGGCAGCGGTGGGAGGGGGCCCACAGTACCGAACAAAGAGAGGCAGTGCTAATGCAGTTAGGGAGCCACGGCCTTATCACCCGGGGTCAGATAGCTGCTGTTCTGGTACGAGCCCTGGCCCTGGAACCGGAAATTGCAGTTAGCGTGTTTGATAAGGCTGGAACCTACGGACCCGAAGAAGGCATAGAAACCATCAGCGGTGACGTTATTGTTAAAGCTGATGGTGTCACCCTTCAGAATTTGATTATCACCGACGATCTTATCATCGATGACAGCGTCGGTGATGGCACCGTCGTACTAGAAAATGTAACTGTCAAGGGTGATACAGAAGTCAAAGGCGGCGGTACCGACAGCGTTATCTTCCGCGACTGCACCTTGCACGGTACCGTTACCGTGGAGAAAGTAGACGGCAAGATTAGGATCGTGGCCGAAGGATCTACCTCCGTACCCAAAGTAGTGCTTCAATCCGGAGCCATCTTAATTAGCCAAGACGATGGATCCTTTGAGCGGGTAGAACTACCCAAGGAGTTAGCGAAAGGCACCGAAGTTGTTTTAACCGGCAGCTTTGCCGAGGTCGAAATAGCAGCCGAAAATGCCAACGTAACAGTAGGCGAAGACTCTACCATAGATGAACTAGTCCTATCTAAAAATGCAACCGGAACCCAGGTAGAGCTGGAGAAAAAAGCCAATGTCAATACATTCACCGCCAATGCCAAAGTAGAAATCACCGGCCAAGGCAGCATCGCTACAGCCGAAATCAACATCGACGGGGTAGTCATCGAGCAAAAGCCAGATAAGATCGTCCTAGAAGAAGGCATCAAAGCCAATGTCGATGGTAAAGACGTCTCCGAACCCCAAAAGTCCACCGGTGGTGGATCGTCCAAGTCACCCAAAGTTCCCGTAAGTGGTATTAGTGTGGACCTGGATATCATGTTACTGTCAGTTGATCAAACTGAAACAATTGCAGTAACCGTAAGCCCCTCGAATGCAACCAATAAGAAAGTTAATTGGACAACCAGTGATGCTAATGTAGCAACTGTTGATGAAAATGGTCAAGTAACAGCAAAGGCGCCTGGAACCGCCACCATCACAGTAACACCTACTGCCGATAGCACCCAAAAAGCAATAAAACAGGTTATTGTTGGGGATTTACTGGTTCCAGCACATGGAAGTATTCAGAAGGTAATTGATGATGCACAAGATGGACAAGTAATAGCGGTGGCACCGGGGGAATATAAAGAGCAGTTGACTATTGATAAGCCATTAACATTACTGGGGCCGAACGCAGCTATTACGGGGGTAGGGGAAAGAAACCCGGAAGCGGTTATCAGTTATCCGGAAGAAAAGGATACTAATGCTAAATCTCTATTAAACGCAATTTCTAATGATGTTGCGATAAAAGGTTTCTCCTTCGAAAACACCTACGCGTATAAGTACAAAGCTGGTGATGCGACTGACGAGTTATACTTCGAAGGAGAAGATATAGTCTTTGAAAATAACAGAGTTAAGGTTTGGGCAGACAAATTGGCGATAAGAATTCGGGGCCCGATTCCTGAAGATAAAGATCCAACTAAATCACCATATAACATTGGACCATATGATGGGGTTGTTGTTAAGAACAACTATGTAGAAGGCTTAAGTAGTACATGGGGTACGGTTTACATCCAAGGAATAGGCGGTACGATCGAAGACAATACGATAATAGCTGGCGTAAATGGCCTCCAAATACAACCATATAGCAATGCAGTTGATGGTTTTGTGAGGAACAACCAGATTGCCGCCTATAAGTATTCAATCTGGCACAACTTTCATAACACTAATGATAGCTCAGAAGTCCGTGGGGAGTGGATTTATGAAGACAATACCCTTACGCCAAATGCCCCTATCGATAAGTCCAAGTATGCAGAAGGTCCGCACAATTGGATTGGCGTCCTCTTTTCAACCGGAGAACCCGAGGTTGAATTTGCGGGGAACACATTTGATGGTTCCAACGCATTTGAAGATATTGAAGGCGAGGTTCTTAAAAATATATGGAAAGGTGCAATCGGGATATGGTTTTGGACTAACATAGATGCAACAAATTCTGTATTTGATATCACTGATAATGTATTTGAGAGTGTCACTGTAGGAATTCAAAAAGATGTTGGTAATGCAGATATGGACCAAATTTTAGAAGATAATACTTTCCCGGAAGGCAGCCAGGTCATCGGCAGCGAAGTTAAAGTATTTGTGCCAGAGGAAAACACAGTATACAACAAGAACACCGGAGCAGAGTATACCATCATTCAGACAGCTATCAATGAAGCTAGTATAGGTGACACTATTTTGGTCGGGCCGGGGGAATATGAAGAGGACATTACACTTGGGTTTAATAATCTTATCCTGAGAGGGCCTAACGCAGGTACTTCCGGTTATAAAGATCGTGAAGATGAAGCGGTTATCGTTGGCACAGTGGAGTTCCAAGCAAATAATATTACATTTGACGGTTTTACGGTAAATCCTAAGCCTAAGGATACTTTAATACTTCAAGGGTGGCCGGAAAAAAATTGGGATGAAATTACAATTCGAAACAATCGCCTTCTGATGGACAAGACACATCGTTTAGCTATCTGGTTACAAAATAATGATAGAGAAAATCTTCGTCAGGTAACGGTGACTGGTAACTATATCGAGGGCCCTGCTCGTCAAGGTGGAATCGATATAATCGGAACCAAAGGTTCTGTAGTTAGCGGTAACCATATTATCAATACAGGAGAAAATGTCGCACAATACGGCATTTGGGTCGTAGGAAACGAAAATGTTGACCTAAACAGCAACCGCATCGAGGGATGGGATGATGGTCTGATATTTGAAGGTAACGTTGGCTCGAGTGTTACTAACAACTTGATTGAGGATAACAATATAGGAGTTTTGCGCGGAGATTGGCGGCAATATAAGTGGGCTTATCCAGAGCCTTGGGAGGAACTGTCCTTCCAGGTTGACGCAACAGGCTGTATAATCGATGGCAATGACTTTGTCGACAACGCCGTCCATCTAAAGGATGAAACCAGAGGACAATATCAGCATGAATCTGTTCCGCCCGTCAATTCGCTGAACCTTGATGAAGTCCTCAAAAACAACACCTTTTCAGAAGGCAGCCAGGTTATCGGCAGCCAAATTAAAGTGTCAACCTGGACGGGTGCCGGCAGCTATGAAGCAGGGGCAGAAATCGCTCTGGAAACAGTACCGTCAGATGGGTATGTGTTTGTCAACTGGACTGGTGGCGAAGGGGAGGCGAGTACCGAAAACCCCTACGCCTTTACCATGGGCTCAGAAGCACTGGAGCTAACGGCTGACTTTACAGAAGAAGAGTCACTGGCAGATGAAGAAGAACTAGGAGAACTCGACATCACACCCCTTGAGACAGTCATCGAAGGAGCGATAGCTGCTAAAGGTGGCATCACAGTTAGCGAAGACGGACAAGACGTTTCGGCAGGTGCCTACTGGGTAACGCAAGCAGACATGGACGCTCTGGATGAAGCTATTGCTGTCGCTGAAGCAGCGAGGGGTACTATGGAAACCCGACAGGATGTTGCTGATGCCGTAGAGAAACTAGAAGCAGCAGTTTCAATCTTCAATGACGCTAAGCAGGAAGCGATAGATGAGCAAGAAGCAGAAGAAGTCGGTGACGAAATCGAAAAAGACATCGAAGAAGAAGATGAAACCAATCCCATTTATAACTGAAAAACCTTATAGATAGTGGTAAATCTAGCCTCTTGTACTAAAGTATGAGGGGCTTTTTTATGTGATTTCGTACTTTAGGTTGATGATTTCCTCCGGATGTTTTCCTAAACTCTATGTGTGAAGGTGGCGTGATGTATATGAAGGCGATTCGGAAACGGCGCGATGGCTATGCCGCGTTGCTCATCATCACCGTAATTTTGGCGGCGTGGTTTACCGTGAGGCTTATGCCAAAGACAGCTTTTGTCTTTGGTAGCGCCAGCGTTGCCTTTTTCATGCTTCTGATCAGACAAAACCGGCTGCTTTTCGACGCCGGGCTTATCCGGGATAATCCCATCCTCTCGGTGCCATCAGCTGTTGTCTATACAAGCAACGGCCAAGAAAAAAGGGACGCACAAGAGACTATCGTGTCCACCTTCGGCATCCTGATAGGTAGCAGAATCTACAAATGGAACTGTGACGGGATGTGCGGAGTGCGGCTGAGGACCATTGAGATTGACCGGGCACGGATCTATCTGACCTTCGGTGATGGGGGCGAAACCATGCGGGTGGAGCTTCTGCATGGTATAACCGATGAGCAGGCGGTGATGGATGTAAAACAAAAACTGTGGCGTGAAACTGGCGTAACAGCTGTGATCCATGGTTGGTAATTGGTCATCGCAAATAAATCAAAGAGGGAGTGATACTGTGAGTAGATTTTGTACCAGCTGCGGTAAACCACTGGGCGAAGGTGCGAAATTCTGCACCGGGTGTGGTGCGGCTGTGGTTTCTGTACCCACTGAAGTCGAAGGAGCTGAGGCTGATATTTCGGCTGAGGCCAAAGTTTCTACGGCAAAACCCACAGAAGTTATTAAGGAGATAAAACCCGAAGAAAAGCAAAAGACCCCACAGCACAAAACCGCCTTGGCAGCAAAAGTTACCGAAAAGATCAAGGCCAAAGCAAAAAAAGAGATACCGGCTTACACAAAAACGATCTTTTCTGATGCTGTTCCCGCTTATGCGGCTGCGGGAGAGCTGGCGCTACCCATGGAGCATGTGCCAGCTCTCACAGCCATCGGTGATGAAGGGTTATTGTCTGTGCTAAAAAGCGGGTTTACTGGACTGATAGGCGGCTTCAAACGAACGCTGGGCGACAAAAAACGGCTGGCTTTGGTTATCGCATTGTCGATTATTTGGTTGCTTGTAAACGTTTTAGCTGCCTTGGGTACCTTTCCCCTTCCGGTCCGTTTGCTTTCCTGGCTCACGGCTGCCCGGGGGAGTCTTATCGGCGGTACCATCGGAAAAGGGCTTGTTACCGCGCTGCTGGCGCAGGTCATTACCGATAAAGGTATGTTTAAGGCATTGAAAGGCGGTCTGGGGCAGTTCGGTAGCGTTGTGAAGAGTGGAACAGGAAAGGTTGTGCCACTGTTGCTAGGGGCTGGAGCAGCCCTGGTCGCCTGTAATATTATAGTTTCTACTAATCTGCAAAATACGATGGTCTGTGTAGCGGGCTTTGCACTTTCGGCAAAGGCGCTGACACAAAATGGTTTTTTGCGACGTTTCATCACGGGTTTGTTGCCCAAGGCAAAGGCCTCCGTAACAAGTATCATGGGAGGCTGGACGATGGGCTTTGCGCTGTTTGCGATAGTCAGTATCCTGCCGGGAGGGCGAAATGGTTATCTGTTTGGAATCCTACTGCTGATTGTTGGAGCTATCTTAGCAATTGTTAACAAAAACAGAGAGGAGGCGACGGCATAATGAAAACAAGTAAGGTAAGGTGCTTTGTGGCTTGTCTCACCCTTGTGCTTTGTTATGTTATGCTTGCGCCGCTATCGGTGTTTGCTCAAGGCAAAGATACAGAAATACCCAAAGGTTATGTGGACCCCGTCCGTACGCTGGGCATGAAGCGTGGAGATGTGAATGGTTTCGCAGATTTTTGGGATCGCTTGGAAGAGATTCGACTTGTGCCTTATGAAGCATTTTTAGTACATTTTGATGCTTTTTATAATATGGCTGAAAATAAAAGGTTTCATCCCATAAGTGGCGAGACCCTAGTTATTAAAAGAGGTGAAGTAATACCGGAGTATAGGCTGGATGTTAGCTATGGCCCTTTTAATTATACAACAGGCGGTGTAACTAATACCGCTGAGGCAACAGGTGAATTTATCATGAAGAACGTCCAGTTTGGGACCACAAAAGGAGCTGGGATTTTATACAATGTTGGCGGCTCTTTTTCTGCTCAATCAGGTGGAACCAGCACATATGGTTGGGAATTCGAGGAATCAAGGGATTATGGGAGTCAATATCATTTGCCGGAGGCTTCATATGTAGCTGTTGCTAGAATTGAAGATGACCCCAATACAATGATAGTAAGAGCTGACGCTTATGCTGTAACCGATAATGATAGTATTAGCAAACTGACAGGTGTCATGGTAAATTTTCGGGTGGAAGGCGTAAAGCTAGGCAAAGCTTCTAAAGATCAGGCATCGGCAACTATTGATACCTGGGCCGATAAAGACGCCGGCGAAAGCGATGTCGAGATCCCAGCTGCCCTGGCTACCGTAATCTTTGGCGGGATGGCGGCAATTGTCGGAGCCGGCACAGGCGGTGGCGGCGACGATGATGGAGGGAAAAAGAAAAGCCGCTACAAAATGTGCTTGAAAAAGGATTTTGGTGATGCTATCCGCTATAACAAACCGCCGGTAACAGTCTATGCCCGCATAGCAGAGATTACTCCGGAAGGAGAAGAAGTAGACCGACCGGATTTGACGGCATCCCTAGATATTTTCTCTGGGGGAAGTTTAACAGTGCAAGACTGCAGCCTGGCTGGCAACTATATGGGCGCTTTGGTCTCTGCCCAGTCGGTGCCGGGCGGTCAAAACCCCGACAGCGGAATTATCAGCATCCGCTACAGCGGGGAGGGCGGTAGCTTTCAAAACAACGTGACCTTCCGCCTTATCGGTGACCCCTATATCTCGCTGGCTGGCCCCAATCTTTCCGTTTTGGTGGGGTCAAAGGAAAAGTTCACCATGCCCATTGAATTTGTCGATTTTACCCAGCCTCCCACCAATATAGTGTTAGACGGCGATCCGCTGCCTATAACCTTAGAACAGGATGCCGGAGGAAATTACTATATAGAAGTAACTGATGACACACCAAAACCCGAAGCTATTACTAGTTTCTTTGAAGAAATGCCTTATACCATTTCAGCCGATAGTGGGGATGAATCCGTCAAGGCGAGATTTACCGTACTAAAATGCTACGAAGGTATACTGGCAGATTTTCTTGGCAAAGAAAACGAAATTATGGCTTACAAGAACGAAGATGGAGAAATGCCCATCACCCACATTGGTTTGCAGTTGGGGGTGTGGGATAAAGAAAAAAGCCGGCTTGAACTCATCGCGCCCACCGAGCTGGAGATAGCTTACGAAGACAAAGAAGGCATCTATGAGCTTATCGGGCTATCCTATGAGCACAATATTGACCTTAGTACCTCGGAGCACACAGTCTATTCCTTTACGGCGAAAAAATCCTTGCCTTCCCCAGATAAAATTGAGGGAACATTATCTTACTCCAGCCAAATAAGCGATACTCAAATTAAGAATGAATCCACTATCTATCTGGTACCGGATCTACTGACCTACGCCAAAGACTTTGACCAAGAATTCAAAAACTGTGAGCAGATTATCTTTACTTACATGTCCGGAGAGTTAATGAAGCGCAAAGCCGAAGAGCTGTATCGGGATAAAAACAAATTGGGTCTGGAGGACCTGAAGCTTTTCCGCAAGCACTGCTGGGAAATTGCCAGCCGCATGATACTGCAAAAAAAAGAAGACTACATGCAAGATGTCTATTGGTATGATGAGCGCATTGCCGAGCTGGAGNNTTGGCCGATACCGCTAAGTCGACATTCCTGGAGCTGTGTGAGGAGTATGTGAAAAAGGGCGATATTTTCAATTGGGATACTCTGCAGGAAGTCATCTGGAACCGCTTTAAGCAATCCATAGGTAGCGTGGATAACTTTATCGATGCGCCGGAGAAAGCCAATCCGAAGGCATTGGCGGCTTGGGTTGCCTCGTTTTACCTGTATCGAGTGTTCTATCACTGGTCTTTTGATGAAGATGAGGCTGGAAACAGCCTGGGCCTTGTGGCGGCACTGGAAAATGGCCTAAAAGACTTATTGACGAACAGAGCTGTTGCTTATTTAGGAGATCATGTAAAAGATTCAGCCCTAAAGAGCGGGATGGACTTTGGCGAGCAGATAAAAGCCGAAGGAGAGGCGGTAAATAAAGCCTTGGTAGGTGCTTTTGATATGGCTGATGTAGGTGCGGCTAAGCTGGACAATGCAGTACAGGCAATAGTGGATTTCATAAAGAGCATACAGATTGTTTAAGGGACAGTATGGTTGTTGAACACTGGGGTGGGAGCCCTACGATAACCGATAAATCAGGAAGGTACGGTACGAAGGTATCTTACTACTTTACTTTGAATGATTGATTGCGGCCCAAAAAGCTGAGCAGGAGTTATCCGCAAGAATACTGCAGTGGGGATGTAAGCCATGACAACCAAGAAAAAAGCTAGAATTAACCCGATTATTTATCTCTTGATTTGCAGTGTTTTACTGTTTGCGATCTACAACAGCATTGCCGTTTTCGTACTGGGTATTTTCGGCGAAACCACCGTTGGTGTTATAACAAGCTATGATAGCCGCCTGGATGACCGACAAGCAGAAGCAAACCGCTCCCGGACGGTATCCAAAGGGTACCGCTTTACGGTAAGCGGCAAGGAATATAAAGGATTGGCGCTTCGCCTATTCGGTTGAGCAATTCGACAGGGCAAGTCTGCTGTCTATAGCAGAGATCCACGACGAAGAAAACCCTGCTGACGAGGATAGTTTCTATCTCGTATCCCCTGGAGGCGCAATTGGTTTTACCGAGGATTGCGGCGAGAGCATCGACTGGCTGTTTCTCCGTCTGGACGGTGCCAAGGAAAATCTACCCGGCTCGCTTCCGGCGGAAGTTCAAATCAATTTTTGCCCCAAGTGCGGCCAGCCCGTTACACCCGGCGCGCGCTTTTGTGCGTCCTGCGGTGCCGCTGGGTACTGTAGGTGACAAGAACTCGGTCCAGCACAACACCTATTTTCCTAACAGTTTTGTCACTGCATCGATAATAGCGCTAATATTTTCTGGCATGCTGGTAAGGGCTAGCCTGCTGCTTAGACGGACAAAGAGATGGGCAGTATGTTCAGCAGGCTGCTCAGCTTGCCGGAAGGCTTAGTCATAGAGTACTTGACAGCGCCAGCCTAGCCGCTTGATAAGCGTGGATATAAGCAGTATCAAACAACGGGACTTTTGTGTCGCTCTGGCCTACTAACAGCCCAATTTCCGTACAACCCAGGATTATTGCCTGGGCTCCCTTGGTTGTCAGCTTGTTGATGACGTTTAAGTAAATTTCTTTGGATTCCGGTCTCATGATTCCCAGGCACAGCTCAGCGAAGATGATTCTGTCGATTATTACCCTATCTTCTTGTTCTGGAACAATTACCTGGACTCCCTTTTTAGCTAATTTGCCGGCATAAAAGTCTTCCTCCATGGTAAATCTCGTTCCCAATAGGCCCACCTTAGTAATAGAGCTGCTAATTACTTGCTCAGCTGTTACATCAGCTATGTGTAGAATGGGAACAGAAATATGGCTTTGAATCTCATCGGCAACTTTATGCACGGTATTGGAACACAGTAGCACAAAATCAGCTCCAGCCTTTTCCAAACAAATAGCTGCTTGAGACAAGGTATTGACAATCGCGTTCCAGTCGCCATTGGACTGGCATCTCTCTATCTCACTAAAATCCAGGCTATACAAAATACAATTGGCGGAATGAAGTCCCCCCAGTTGATTCTTTATTGTATTGTTAATGATTCTGTAATACTCGGCGCTGCTTTCCCAGCTCATCCCACCAATGAGACCAATTGTTTTCAGTTAAAACACCTCCTCTGCTATGTGGCCATTATTTCCACCTAATTGTACCGCGGCTTTGTTCGTTAGGTAGGGTCACTTGGTGTGCAGGGGGATCTTTTTTCTAGTCAAGGCAAAGTTGGGTACCTTGTTCATGAGAGCAGCCGGGGCCAGCGCCGGGAGCCGTAGGCCAAGAGCAGACGGTCGAACACAACACCCAGGGCCGCGAAGTAGACAGCGGCAGCCAGATAAAGTAGCGTAAAAGAGCCAACAGCGCGGTAAAGAAGCCAGAGGAAAAAGCCGCTAAGTGCAATTAACAGCCACCCGACCAGGCTGGCCAAAAGGCCGTTAAAGTTGCCTTTCATGGCTTTCTGAGGGTCGGTCCATTGGGTGCGGGGCCAGGTGAGATCGATCATGAGCCCCACTTCGGCCAGGGGCCAGGCGGCCAACAACCCCAGCGCTGTTCCAGCCAGGAGGGGTAGCCCTGATAAATGAAAGAAGAAATAGGCCACTGCTGCCCAGGCGACGGCAGCTAAACACTGAAGAGAAAGAGAAAAGGTTAGTTTGGCCAAGAGTTGGGTTCTGGGTGACAACGGCAGTACCAAGCTCCAAAACAGCAACGAGCCTTCTCTGGAAATGGCGGTAGAAGGTACTTGGTTCATAGCTGCAGTAACAGCCCCGATGGCAGCCAGAATCAAACCGGCCAGCCATCTTAAATCGCCGCCTACCATGACAAAATTCACTACTTGTTTTAGCTCTCCCCGTGCCACCAAGGGCAACAGTATGATCAGCGGTAGCAAAAAAAGATTAATTGTTCCATTAAGGGCAAAAATCGGGGTGCGCCAAAACAGGCGTGCTTCTCGCTCTAAACAAGCTATAAAAGGGCTCGAACCTGCACTTAAGGCGAGGCGAGCCCTATGCTTTTTGCGCCGATTGTTGGAACGCTTCGGGGCTTCTTGTTCGGCCAGAGCTTGGCGCACTACCCCCGGGGCCAATAGTGCCAGTATGGCCAGGGCAGCTACAGAGAGCAACGCAAACAAAAGCAAATACCAAAGACCGCCAGCAGTCCCTGCTTGGGCCAGGGCTTGCCCAAACCAAACAGCCGGCGGCAACCAAGACCTAACCCCCGCAGCCAGATCCGGGCGAGCCAACAGTTTTTCTTGTAGGGCGACGC
>MTKW01012581.1_pt1 | contig 11394 bp, 19 predicted proteins | sample 1042761 | NCBI WGS metagenome assembly MTKW01 (sample SAMN06205366, study PRJNA360243) | anaerobic digester metagenome | biome: Wastewater treatment plant; feature: Anaerobic digester sludge; material: sludge; isolation source: anaerobic digester fed with sludge from wastewater treatment plant ...
GCAGGCTCTTGGCCCGCTGCACCAGCCCGCCGCTCTCGAAATCGGCTCCCCGCGCCAGCTGGGCGCGGCGGATCTTTTCCGCTTCTTCAATCAGCGTCGGGATGAAACGGAGTGCAATCGTCATCATCATCGCCAACTCATGAGCAGGCACTCCGACTCGCTGAAAAGGAGCCAGCAGCCGCTCCAGCCCATCAGTCAGCGAGATGGGCGATGTAGTCAATGTCAAGAGCGATGTAGCCACGACCAGCAGCATCAGGCGCATCACCAGAAAGAGCCCCTGGGTCAGACCCTGACTTTCGATCCGCAGGAAACCCAGCTCAAACAGGGTGATACCGCCGCGGGTCGTGAAGACGTGCAGAACCAGGGTGAGGATGATGATGAAGCGCAAGGGGCGCAGCCCCTTGATCAGCAGCCTGATGGGAACGTTAGCCACGCGCGCTACCAGCAGGACGGATAGCGCAAACAGCAGATAGGCCATCCACCCGCTGACCAGAAACAGAACCAGAATGAAGGAGAAGCTGATCAGGAGCTTGGTCCGCGGGTCCAGACGATGGACAACCGAGTCCCCAGGCAGATACTGACCGATAGTAATGTTGCCCAGGGCACTCATCGCTGCTTCCTCCTCTGCCAAAGGCCTAAGATTATCTCCTTCGCCTCCTGCACTGACAGAGCGACATCAGGAACAGCGTAGCCCTTCTGCTGCAGCAACTGCATCAGTTCGGCCACCTGCGGCACGCCCAGGCCGATGGACTGCAGCGTTGCTGCATTGGCAAACACCTGCCGCGGCGTACCGTCAAAGGCGATTTCTCCATCCTGCAGAACGATCAGCCGGGTTGCCACCCGGGCGATCTCTTCCATGCTGTGGGAGACAAGGATGATGGTCATCCGGCTCTGCTGGTACAGATCCTGCAGCTCTGTCAGCAGCTCGTCCCGCCCCTGGGGATCCAGCCCAGCGGTAGGCTCGTCCAGAATCAGCACCCGAGGCCGCATCGCCAGCACTCCGGCAATGGCAACGCGCCGCATCTGGCCGCCGGAAAGCTCAAACGGCGAGCGTTCCAGAATCGGCTCGGGATCGAGACCGACCTGGCGCAACGCTTCATGAACCCGCTGGCTGATCTCATCTTCGGTGAGGCCCAGATTTCTCGGGCCAAAGGCTACATCCTGATAGACAGTCTCTTCAAATAGTTGATGCTCTGGATACTGAAAGACCAACCCTACCTGCTGACGAATCGCCCGCAGGTCAGCGGTGGCAGCCAGGTCTTGCCCGTCTACCAACACTCTGCCGCTGGTCGGCTTGATCAGCCCGTTCAGGTGTTGGATCAATGTGGACTTGCCGCTGCCAGTCGCTCCGATGATGCCGATAAACTCCTGGTCAGCGATCGTCAGGCTGATATCGTGCAGGGCCCTAACTTCAAACGGCGTGCCGGCTCCGTAGACGTAGCTTAGCTTATCTATAACAATCGGCATAGCTGATTCACCAACTCTTCAACGGTCAGCAGATCATCGCTGATCTGTAAGCCACTGTCGATCAACTCCCGGGCCAGCCTGGTGACCTGCGGCACATCCAGCCCCATCTGCCGCAACGTTTCGGTCTGGCTAAAGACGGCGCGGCTTTCGCCATCCAGCGCAATGCGACCTTCATGCATCACGACTACCCGATCCGCCAGAACCGCCTCGTCCATGTGGTGAGTGATCAGGATCACCGTCATCTTCTCTTCGCGGTTGAGGCGCAGGGCAGTCCGCACCACATCCCTCCTGCCGAGGGGGTCCAGCATGGCGGTTGATTCATCCAGGATCAGAATCTTGGGGCGCATCGCCAGGACCCCGGCGATGGCGATCCGTTGCTTCTGGCCCCCCGAAAGCAGGTGCGGCGGATGCTGGGCATAGGCAGACATACTCACCAGCTGCAATGCTTCGTCCACTCGCTGCCGGATCTCGCTGGGGGGCAGGCCCAGATTCTCCGGCCCGAAGGCGACGTCCTCCTCCACTATGGTGGCGACGATCTGGTTATCGGGATTCTGAAACACCATACCGGCAGTCTGCCGAATATCGAAGATGCGAGAGCTATCTCTAGTGCTAATGCCATCCACCCATACCTCGCCAGAGGTAGGGGTAAGGATGGCATTAAAATGTTTGGCCAGAGTCGACTTTCCTGAGCCGTTGCGGCCGATGATGGCCACGAACTCGCCGGTTTGAATCTCTAGGGAAACGCCCTGTAACGCCCAAGCCTGCTGTCCATCTTCACCTGGATAGGCAAAGCTGAGGTCATCCACACGGATGATCGCGGACACGGCGATCCCTCCTAACCAATCAAGTCCAAAGGACTTGAGAATCAATAAAGTGGTTGCTGCTTGCAGCTACCAGCTGGTACCACATCAAGTCCGAAGGACTTGAGTACTTACTCGACCAGCTCCAAGACAGCCTGTGGAGCCGCGTCCCCGCGGCGAACGTCGGTCTTGATGATCCGGGTATACCCGCCGGGGCGGTCGGCAAAGCGTGGCGCTATCTCGGTAAACAGCTTGGTCACCACATCTTCATCCAGGATATAAGCCAAAGCTTGCCGGCGAGCATGCAGGTCGCCGCGTTTCCCCAGGGTAATCATGCGCTCGGCAATGGGGCGCACCGTCTTGGCTCTGGTCTCTGTCGTCTCAATCCGGCCGTGCCGGAGCAGGTTGGTGACCAGATTGCGCAGCATGGAGCGACGATGGTTGGTCGGGCGACCGAGTTTACGATATGGCACGGAGAACACCCCCTCCTAGTCTTCGGATTTGCGTAGCGAAAGCCCCAGTTCGCCCAGCTTGCGCTGGACCTCCTCCAGGGATTTCTTCCCCAGGTTGCGGACTTTCATCATATCTTCTGCTGTTCTTTCAATCAGCTCGTGCACCATGTTGATTCCCGCCCGCTTCAGGCAGTTGTAGGAACGAACTGACAGATCGAGTTCTTCGATGGTCATCTCCAGCACCCGATCCCGCTCTTCGTCTTCCTTATCGGCCACAGCTTGATCGTTCTTCACATGGTCAGTCAGCTCAATGAACATATTCAGGTAACCCAGCAGCTCTTTTGCCGCTAAGCTGATCGCTTCCGTCGGGTTGACGCCTCCATCGGTCCAGACCTCCAGCGTGAGCTTATCCAGGTCGGTGATGTCTCCGCGCCGGGTGTTTTCCACCTGGTAATTGACCTTGCGAATCGGCGTAAAGATGGAGTCAATCGGAATAATGCCGATGGGTTGATTGGGGCGTTTGTTTCGCTCTGCCGGTGAATAACCCTTGCCGTTCTGCGCCGTCATCTCCATAAACAGACGGGCATCAGGTTCCATCGTGGCAATCACATGTTCAGGGTTGAGGATAGTCACATCGGCATCGCAGATGATATCAGCCCCGGTCACCACGCCTTCACCCGTCTTCTCGATCCGCAGCGTCTTGATTTCGTCGCCCTGGATCTTCAGCCGGAGCTCCTTCAGGTTGAGAATGATCTGCACTGTGTCTTCGCGCACTCCGGGAATTGTGGAGAACTCGTGGAGCACACCTTGTATTCCCACCGACGTAATCGCCGCCCCTGGCAGCGAAGAAAGCAGGACACGTCTCAAAGCGTTCCCCAGGGTAGTGCCATAGCCACGCTCTAGCGGTTCCACTACAAATCGGCCGTAAGTTTGATCCTCGTTGACCTCAACAATCTCAAGCTTCGGCATTTCGAACTCTTGCATCCTGGCGTTAACCCTCCTTACTTCCCCATTTTGTTCCGGTATGCGAGGGTGCCTACTATCTGGAGTACCTTTCTACGATGAGCTGTTCCTCTACAGGAATCTCAATATCGTCTCGCTGTGGAAGCCTGACAACGCTGCCAGACAGGGTATCGTTATTGCGCGTCAACCACTCCGGCGTCTGGCGATCGGCCAGAACAGCCAGCAGGTCCTTGAAATAGGTGCGGTTGCGGCTACGCTCCCGAACAGCGATCGCGTCGTTTTCCTTGACGAGATAGGACGGGATATCAACCTTGCGCCCATTGACCTCAAAGTGACCGTGGTTCACCAGCTGGCGAGCCTGCGCGCGGTTCTCGGCAAAACCCAGGCGATAGACTACGTTATCCAGCCGCAACTCCAGGAGCTGCAGCAAGCGTTCACCAGTAACACCTTTAGCGCGCGCTGCCTGAGCATAGTAGCGGCGGAACTGACGCTCCAGCACACCGTAGATGCGGCGGGCCTTCTGCTTTTCCCGCAACTGCTGGCCATAGTTGGACATCTGTCTGCGCCGCCCCTGGCCATGCTGCCCAGGCGGGTAGGTGCGGCGAGCGACGGAACACTTATCGGAGTAGCAGCGAGCGCCTTTCAGAAACAGCTTCGTGCCTTCGCGTCGGCAAAGGCGACAAACCGGGCCTGTATAGTTAGCCAATTATGCGTACACCTCCATTCACTTGAAGATCAAACTCTGCGCCGCTTGGGAGGGCGGCAACCGTTGTGCGGCACCGGGGTTACATCCTTGATCATGCTGACCTCCAGGCCGGCCGCCTGCAAGGAACGGATGGCGGCTTCGCGCCCGGAGCCAGGCCCCTTGACGTGAACCTCAACTTCGCGCATGCCATGCTCCATGGCAGCCTTGGCAGCCGTCTCGGCGGCGATGCCGGCAGCGAAGGGAGTGCTCTTGCGGGAACCCTTGTAGCCAACGTTACCCGCGCTGGACCAGGATATAGCAGCACCGGCCTTGTCGGTGATGGTGATGATCGTGTTATTGAACGTCGAACGGATATGAGCGATGCCAAACTCGACGTTCTTGCGTTCACGCCGCCTGGCACCTCTCGCGGCGGTTCTTCTTCTGGACATTAGCTGCGCTTTCCCCCTTTACTACCTGCCACGGCGCACGCCCACCGTCTTGGCCTTGCCCTTGCGGGTGCGCGCGTTGGTCTTGGTGCGCTGCCCGCGTACAGGAAGCCCGCGACGATGACGCAGACCACGGTAGGATCCAATCTCAATCAATCTTCTGATGTTAGAAGTGACTTCACGTCGCAAGTCGCCCTCGACGGTGTACTCATGATCGATGATTTCGCGCAGACGAGCGACTTCATCCTCAGTGAGATCACGCACTCGAGTGTCAGGGTTGATCTGGGTCTTCTTCAGAATCTCCCGAGAGCTGCTCAGGCCGATCCCATAAATATAGGTCAGGCCTATCTCAACCCGCTTATCCCGGGGCAGGTCTACACCGGATATACGAGCCATACTTTGCTCTACACCTCCAAATACTCAAACTCTCGCCAAGGCCGGGCCATGTTCGGGCCTAGCCTTGCCGTTGCTTATGCCGCGGATTCTCACAGATGACCATTACGCGGCCCTTGCGACGAATCAGCTTACACTTTTCGCAGATAGGCTTAACCGACGGCCGAACCTTCATAACAGTACCTCCTTCATCACTTATGTCGGTAACGGATGCGTCCCTTGGTCAGATCATAGGGGGACAGTTCGACGGTGACGGTATCGCCGGGCAAAATGCGAATGAAGTTAATACGAATCTTGCCGGAAATATGGGCCATGATCTTATGGCCGTTCTCAAGCTCCACCCGAAACATGGCATTGGGTAAAGCTTCAATAACAGTCCCCTTTACCTCGATGGCATCACCTTTGGGCAAATGGGCTCAACCTCCCTTTTGTTCAAATTCCCACACCCGCATGGCGAACATGCAGATACCATATCTCGTGCCAGTTCTCTCTACAGTCCGGATCTGATCCAGATCCCGGCTCATCTGATGGCCAATACTCATAATATCGCCCGCCAGGGCCTGTTTCAAACAATTGGTTACCGACCCGACTTGGCAAACTTCTCCAACTGCGACTTGATGTCGGCAAATACCTGCTCAATCGCCTGAGCGCCGTCCACGCTGATCAGCTTGCCCTGTTTCAGGTAGTAGGTGATCAACGGTTCAGTCTGGCGCTGATAGACATCCAATCGGTTCTCGACAGTACTGGTCTCATCGTCAGTTCGCTGATACAACTCGCCGCCGCACTCATCACAGATACCTTCCTGCTGTGATGGTTTGAAATGAAGGTGGAACGAAGTCCCACAGGCGCGGCAGATGCGCCGTCCAGTCAGGCGTTTGATCAGTTCATCCCGATCAACGTCGATATTCAGGGCCAGATCGATGGGGTTATCCTCAAGACATCGATCCAGTGCCTCGGCCTGAGCCAGTGTGCGCGGAAAACCATCCAGGAGGAAACCTTGCGCGCAATCAGGCTGCGCCAGCCGCTCCTGCACGATCCCGATGGTGATCTCATCGGGAACCAGCAGTCCCTGATCCATGTAGTACTTCGCCTTCTCACCCAGCGGGGTTCCAGCCTTGACTGCCGCCCGGAACATATCACCGGTGGAGATATGGGGAATCTCGTAGGTTGAAGCGATCTTCACTGCCTGTGTCCCTTTGCCGGCCCCAGGTGGGCCCAAGAGCACCATATTCATGCTGCCACCTCCAGCTAGCGCATAAATCCGCCGTAGTGGCGAATCGCCATCTGCGCCGCAACCTGCTTCATCGTCTCCAGCGCCACACCGACGATAATCAGCAGTGCTGTTCCGCCGAGAGAGATGTTATAGCCAACTGTAGTTGAGACTATCAGCGGCAGGAAGACGATCAGACAGAGGAAGATCGCGCCCACCAGAGTGAGACGGTTGACGACCCTGGTCAGATACTCGGTAGTCGGTCTGCCCGGCCTCAGTCCCGGGATAAAGCCGCCATACTGCCTCAGGTTATCGGACACGTCCCTGGGGTTAAACTGCATGAACGTGTAGAAATAGGCAAACATGATGATCAGCCCGATATAGAGAACGGTATGCAGCGGAGCGCCGAAAGACAGCCACTCTGCCAGCTTCTGTGCCCAGCCGGCGTTGACAAACCGCGCCAACAGCTGTGGGAACATAAGCAATGAAGATGAGAAAATCACAGGGATCACGCCTGCCTGGTTGACACGCAGCGGTATATGCGTGGATTGTCCGCCATACATCTTGCGCCCCACAACCCGTTTGGCATACTGCACGGGTATCCGGCGCTGCCCTTCCTGAATAACGACGACGGCACCAACCACGAGTAACGCCAGAACTCCCAAAATCAGCACGACCCAGATGGCCAGCACACCAGCGCGCACCCCACCATAGATGGAAGCCATGCCGGTCGGCACCTGCGAGACGATGTTGGCAAAGATGATCAGAGAAATACCGTTGCCGATACCTTTCTCAGTAATCAGCTCGCCAATCCACATCAGTACAGCTGTACCTGCCGCGAAGTTGAGCGCCAGGAGCAGGATGTTCCAGACTGAGGGGTTGATCACGGCTCCGGTGTTACGCAGGCCCCAAACGGTGGCGAAACCCTGAATATACGCCAGAATGACCGTGGCGTAGCGGATATATTGCTGCTGCTTCTTGCGGCCTTCCTCACCCTCTTTGACCATCTCTTCCCAGGAGGGGATGACGGCGGTGAGGAGCTGAATGATGATGGATGCCGTTACATAGGGGCCGATGCTGAGAGCAAATACCGAGAGCTGCCGTAATGCGCCACCGGAAATGAGGTCCACCAAACCAAATAACCCCTGGCTGAACAGCTCCTGAACTGCTACTACATCCAGCCCTGGTACGGTGATGTGAGCACCAACCCTGAATACCAGAAACATGCCCAGAGTGAACAGCAGTCGTTTGCGTAGGTCAGCGATTTTCCAGGCATTGCGGATCGTCTCCAACATGGTTAAACCACCTCGGCTTTGCCGCCAGCGGCAACAATCTTCTCAATTGCAGACTTGCTGAACGCAGTTGCCTGCACAGTGAGGGGCTTGCTGAGCTCGCCCTGACCCAGGATTTTGACACCATCCTTAGTTGCCTTAACCAGCCCAGCCTGACGCAGAGCCTCCAGCGTAACCACGCTGTCACCCTCGAAAACATTCAGATCACCGACATTGACCGGAACATACTCGGTCTTGTAGCGCGCGTTGCTGAAACCGCGCTTGGGCAGGCGCCGCTGCACCGGGAACTGGCCGCCTTCAAAACCTGGACGAACCCCGCCGCCAGAGCGTGCATTCTGTCCCTTATGGCCGCGAGTCGACGTCTTGCCACGACCGGATCCGGTGCCACGCCCCACTCGCTTGCGCTGCTTGGTCGAGCCTGGTGCTGGCTTAAGTTCAAACAGACTCACTTTTCGCACCTCCTCTTCGAATGCCACTTCCTCGCTAGATCTCGACAACCTTGATCAGGTGAGCAATTTTTTCGATCATACCCCGAATGGCTGGAGTGTCTTCGTGCTCAACTGACTGATTCATCCTCCGCAGTCCCAACGCCTCAGCCGTCAGCCGCTGCTTGTCGGGATAGCCGATCGGGCTCTTGACTAACGTAATCTGCAACTTTGCCACGTCGCTTCCCTCCTAGCTAAGCAGTTCCTCTGCACTCTTGCCGCGCAAGCGCGCCACTTCCTCAACCCGCTTCAGTTGCTTAATGCCTTCAATGGTAGCATAGGCGATGTTGATGGCATTTGCCGAACCCAATGACTTGGTCAGCACGTCGCGTACGCCTGCCAGTTCGAGGATCACCCGCACGGCGCCGCCGGCAATCACACCGGTACCTTCTGAGGCAGGCTTGAGCAGAACCTGCGCCGCCCCAAATCTGCCGATAACCTCATGCGGCAGCGTGGTGTTGACCAGCGGAACCTCAATCAGATCCTTCTTGGCGGCGTCCACACCCTTCTGAATCGCGCCGATAACTTCTTTAGCCTTGCCCAGTCCAACGCCGACGCGGCCGTTGCGATCTCCAACTGCAACGATGGCACTGAAGCTGATGTCGCGGCCACCCTTGCGAGTCTTGGAGACGCGGTTAATCTTGATAACCTGCTCCTCGAGAGCGTTTGGATCAATGCGCTCCATGGTGTTTCCCTCCTTCTTGCCTGTCAAAACTCCAGGCCAGCCTCACGAGCGGCCTCCGCCAGGGCTGCAATTCGCCCATGATAGAGGTAACCGCCCCGATCAAAGACGACTTGCCGAATGCCCTGCTCCAGTGCCTTGCGGGCAATCAGCTGGCCCACCTGCCTGGCCGCTTCTACGTTGCCGCCGGGCGCACCGGTGGCCGTGAATTCAGGGCTGAGCGTTGAGGCGCTGACTAACGTCATCCCTGTTACATCATCGATAATCTGTGTATAGATATGCTTGGAACTGCGGTAAACATTGAGTCGGGGGCGCTCAGCCGTGCCGCGCACCTTTGTCCGCACACGGGCGTGACGTCTCTTGCGCGCCGCGTTCCTGCTCTGCTTGCTGGTCACCGCTGGTTCACTCCTTTCCTAAAGAAGAGCTTATTTAGCTGTCTTACCGGCCTTACGGCGAATCTGCTCCCCTTGATAGCGAATGCCCTTGCCGAGATAAGGCTCTGGCTTGCGGACACTGCGAATGTTTGCTGCCACCTGACCGACAACCTCTTTATCGATACCCGACACCGTGATCAGGGGCACCATGCCGTATGGAGGATGCGCCACCGTCTCTGCCTTGAATTCAATGCCTGCCGGTGCCTCAATCTCCACCGGGTGAGAATAGCCAACGTTCAGGGTCAGCTTGTTGCCGCTGACTGATGCCCTCCAACCAACGGAGACAGCCAACAGCTTCTTCTCATAGCCTTTGGTAACCCCTTCAACCATGTTGGCCAACAGCGTGCGGGTCAAACCATGCAGCGAGCGATGCTCCTTCTGGTCGCTGGGGCGGGTTACCTCCAGGACGCCACCCTCCAGGGTGACCTGCATATCCGGATGAATTTCTCGGGTCAGCGTTCCCTTCGGGCCTTTGACGGTAATCTGCTGCTCAGCGATGGTAATCTCCACGCCCTGGGGCACTTCTATCGGCTTTCTGCCAATCCGTGACATCAGTACACCTCCTTTGGGCTTACCAGACGTAGCAGATGACCTCGCCGCCGATGCCTTCCTGGCGAGCGGTTTTGTCAGTCATCAGACCACGCGAAGTAGAAATGATGGCAATACCCAGCCCGCCCAGAACACGCGGGATCTGGTCCTTGCGAGCATACACCCGCAGGCCGGGACGGCTGATGCGCTTCAGTCCGGTGATAACACGTTCCTTGTTGGGGCCGTATTTCAGCCGGATCCGCAGGATACCCTGCTTGCCGTCGTCGATAATATCATAATCACGGATGTAGCCCTCTTCCTTGAGGATGTTTGCCAGGCTGGCCTTCATCTTGGAAGCGGGGGCATCCAGTGTTTCATGGTAGGCGATATTGGCGTTGCGAATCCGCGTCAGTAGATCAGCAATAGGATCCGTCATTACCATTGAGCACCACGACCTCCTTCCTTTGTGCTGGCGCTTACCAGCTAGCCTTCTTTACGCCGGGAATCTGCCCTTCATGAGCGAGTTCGCGGAAGCAAATACGGCATATGCCGAACTTACGCATGTACGCATGCGGACGGCCGCAAATCTTGCAGCGGTTATAGCGCCGCACCGAATACTTCGGCGTACGCTGCTGCTTGATGATCATCGACTTCTTGGCCACAATTGTCCCTCCTTTTCCTTACTGACGGAACGGCATGCCCATGAGCTCCAGCAGTGCCTTTGCCTCTTCGTCGGTGCGAGCGGTAGTGACAATAGTGATATCCAGACCCTGAATCTGTTCGACTTTATCGTAGTCGATTTCAGGGAAGATCAGCTGTTCTCTCACGCCGAGGGAATAGTTGCCTCTGCCATCAAAGGATCGGGGGGAGACACCCCTAAAGTCACGAACCCGTGGCAGGTTGATGTTCATCAACTTGTCGAGAAACTCATACATCCGGTCGCCGCGCAGTGTTACCTTGGTGCCGATGGCCATACCCGTACGCAGCCTGAAGTTAGAAATCGACTTGCGTGCATGGGTGATGATCGGCTTCTGACCGGAGATAATCGCCAGGTCATTAGCCGCCGCATCCAGAGCCTTGGCATTGCCGATGGCTCGACCAACGCCCATGTTCAGGACGACCTTTTCCACCTTGGGGATCTCCATGACATTCTTGTAACCAAATCTCTGCTGCAAGGCGGGCATGACCTCTGTAACGTACTTGTCTTTTAGTCTTGGCACAGCTTAGCCCTCCCTTCCTGCCTACTTATCAATGGTCTCGTTGCAGTGTCGACAGACCCGCACCCGCTTGCCATTCTCCAGTTCCTTCTTGGCAATCCGGGTCGGCTTCCGGCAGGCCGGGCAGACCAGCATCACTTTGGCCGCATAAATCGGGGCTTCCTGCTGGACGATACCAGCCTGCTGCATAGCACTGGCCCGGCGATGTTTGCTGACGATATTGACGCCCTCCACCACAACTTTGCCGTTCTGCGGATGGGCGACAAGCACTCTGCCCCTCTTGCCCTTGTCCTTACCAGAGAGGACTACTACTGTGTCGCCCTTGCGCACGTGTAGCTCT
>MTKW01005406.1_pt1 | contig 11393 bp, 5 predicted proteins | sample 1042761 | NCBI WGS metagenome assembly MTKW01 (sample SAMN06205366, study PRJNA360243) | anaerobic digester metagenome | biome: Wastewater treatment plant; feature: Anaerobic digester sludge; material: sludge; isolation source: anaerobic digester fed with sludge from wastewater treatment plant ...
GCTGCAAAAGTGCGAAAGCCATTGACGGTGTTGGCTGAGGACCAAAGAGACTTCACACGTACATCTTGGAGTTCAGACTTAAAGCGGACCCCGCTCAGCGCAGCCACGCCGCAGTCGGATCCTACCAGAATCAGATTGTCAACGGGATCATAGGCGATATCAGAAATAGCATCTGAAGGCAGGCCTGACTCACTGGACTTCGTATACGCCCGCCATGTGTCTAAGCTACCTAGATCCGCGGACGCTAAGCCACTGTCACGAGTTCCGACCCAGACAGTCCAAGGAGTTACCGCCACACAGGCCAGGTCGTTNNNNTCTTCTCCCCCGACGCTTATTCCGTCATTGTGAGCGAGCGCTATGTAGGACTTGCCTTCCGCATCAACAGCACCCATGATCCCCGATATTTTGTTGGCTGCATTAGCTTTGCGATTGTCATCGAACGGGAACTTGTCGTGGCTGATAGCCAGATCACCGGATATAGTTAACCCCTTGTTGTTGTACTTCCCGGAAAACCCCACGACTGTGTGGGTGTTTGGCATTGTAGGAGTCAATTCAGGCAGCGCTGCGGATTTCGGATCATCGGCGTACATGGCAAGTTCCAACTTCAACTTGAGGCTATCGTTAGGTGTCCATCCCACTGTGGCGCCGTAGAAATTTGCTTTGTAGTCCGCCACTCTGCCGAACGGGCCTCTGAAGTACTCGTATTCCACCCGTACTTCATCATCAGGTTCAAGCATCCGGAATATAGTGAGGATACCTAGCTCGTAGTCGAGAGAGTAATCTATGCTTCTTTCAAGGAGCACATCATTGAGGTAAACCTTCTCGCTTCCTTCAGCAATAGATAAGCCCAGATTAAATGTGCCCATGGCTGTCTCATAGTTGTACAGGATTCGGATTCCGTCATATGTGTCGAAGAATCTTGAGGGAAAATCGAATTCAATTATGCCGGTATCGTATCCTACCTGAAACACAAGAGGTGTTTCTGTTTCTACAGGCAGGAATTTCCCGTCCTTGCGCACTGCCACTTGAACGGAACCGGGGGCAATATCCGCCTGTCCAAGGTCATACAGGCGTTGGCGAAAGTAGGAGTCAGCCTTTGCATCCAGGGCTATGGCGCCGTTCCCATTTTCTATGCCCGCTACTATGTACGCGTGGCGCAAGAGTAAATCCTCGAGGAAAGCTGCCTCAGTTTCGCTTTCATAGATGAAGGGGTACCTCATTTGACTGCTTCCCGAAAGTCCGTGCTTGGAATTGTAAGCCCGGATCAAGGCCTGTATCTGGCCGCGTAGAATGTCTCGAATCTCAAACCGCAAGGCCAGCATGTCTCGAGTGGAGGAGACTGTCACGAACTGCCCGTGGGCAAGGGGTATTTTCCCGCCTGCGGATATTCCGCCTTGCTCATTAGGGTCATCAAGATACAGATATCCCAGGTTCCACAAGTCCAAAGTCGCCTCAAGGCTTCTGCCTTCACCGGATGTCTGCTCATCATCGTATCGTATCCAGGTGCCCATGAAATCAGCATCATATACACCTGTCAGCAAATAGTATTCCATGCCTTCGATGGAAGCTCGGAATCCGCCGGTGGACGGGGAGGGGCCATAGGGAGCATGAGGTTCGTAGAGTATGATCTCTTGGGCAGTATTGCCCCGGAATGTCTTCTTTGCGGCGATTCCCTGCACGCGACCGACTGTAACCCCGGCCTCAACCGTGGGAAATGTGGCACAGAGTTCCAGGCCACGTAGGCGCCCGGAATATGTCGTATATGGGTTCTCCGATCTCACGGACAGGCCGCCGAACCGGCCTTTGATCGGATCTCCATCGAGCCTCAGCTCCAGTACTTGCAGGTTACCGTCTTTCCGGTTGTCGAGGTTGGCGGAAATGGACAATCCGGGTGTTACTTGCCCCTGCACATTGAGGGAAAGCACCTGCAAGACATCGGCCTGACCTGCAGTATAGCCCGACCCAACAAGGGCGGCCGCATCGCCCCAAGCGTACTTTAGCTTGAATTCCACGTCACCTCCGATGCGGAGAGATGGGCCTTGTAACTCGTTTGCGTAGGCAAATCCCGTATGCATTAGGAGTAGGAGCAGGACAATGGACACAACTAGATAGATTACCATAAGTAATCGCCGGTTCCAGAAAGTGTACGTACCGTTGAGGATTGCCGGTATTGCACTCGGGGACGGCGCCCCAAGCGGGTTGCCTTGACAAAATCCGGCCCTGGCTCTGAACCTATAATGGCAGAAAGCCTTCATCGTCGTCACTCCTGACAGCACCTGATATTGATACGGCCCGACCTCATCCGCATGAATGGACCGTTTAGGAGAAACGAAGGGCCCCCTGTACTATTGGGGGCCCTATTCGTGTTCGCCTAGAACGATATTCCTAATGACAGCCAATGGGAATCAGAGAGTACGCGGTGTGTCTGATATGCATAGTCGATTCGGAAGTTTTGGTAGGAGAAGCCTGCGCCGGCTGTGAGTCTCGTATTGCCATCCCCGGCAAAAACACCTCCCGCCCTCACTGCCACTTCCGGTATGATCAGATACTCTGCGCCCAGGTGACCTGTGGTATTCGTAATGTCAAAGTCCAGAGCTACGGTTAGCTTCTGAATAGGCTTCATAGAGGCGCCCAGGACGAATACCGGATCGAAGGGATCGCTATGTCCGCTTTGGTACTTGACTGCGCCGATGAAGTTTCGTGCAACTGCCCCGACTCGGAGTCCTCCCATTTTCAATCCTTTGATTGAAGGCAAATCCCCGAGTGCGCCGATGTCTGCAGTAATCCCGAATCCCGTGTTGCCGGGCGCAGCCTGAGAATAGAGCTTCAATGAGCCACCGAGGGAGAACATTCCGAACTGGCCTGCATATCCGCCTATTAGGGCGCTTTCGCGGTACCCGAAGGAGTTGCCGGGGTTACCGTACTCATCTCTTTCAGTCACAGTTGACATCAAGCCCACTACGCCGACTCCAAGGTTTTTCTGTGCATAGCCTGCACCGAGGTAATTTCCGGCACCAAGAAGAGATGAATACAGTGACGTGACGTTGTGCCCTTCCACATATGTTAACCCTGCAGGGTTATAGTATATTGCGTTGGCATCATCGGCAATTGCCACATATGCTCCGCCCATCCCCAGAGCCCTGGCACCCATTCCGATGTCGAAGATCACTGCTGTTCCAACCGGGTTTCCGGCAGGCGCGGCAAACGCTGCCTGCGCAAATAAAGTGACTGCCATCACCACGAGGGCGACCGTTATTAACCGTTTCTTAAGTTTTTTCTCCATGATGTCACCTCCTCAATCAGCGGCTGATGACAAGCCGCATAATGTCGGACTTGGTTCCGTTTGCTGTTACCATGTAGCAAAGGTACAGTCCGTTGGCAAGTGGCTTTCCTGCATTTGTCACAAGAGGCCATGCGTAGAAGAACTGTCCGGCTGCGATTTCATGAGAGAATACGAGCCCTCCGGCCATGTTATATACATAGAGTGTGGCGCCGCCCGATGCGTTGATGTAGAAGTTGAGTACATCGGACGCGGGCACAGGCCCTGCGACGAACTGATTAGCCCCTACCACCGACACTACGAACGGGTCGCTAACGCCACTGCCTGAGAAGCCATCGGGCTCCGATGCTGTCACGCGGACAATGTACAGGCCGCTGTGGTTAAGTCTCGATACGTCCCACACGTACACGCCGTCATTTTCTTCGCCAACAGCCAGAGTGGCCCATGTATTACCGCTGTCCGTTGAGTACTCAATATCTATGGAAAGGTCTTCTCCCATCGGGTCTATGGCCTCCCAACCGATAGTAGTGGGCCCAACACAGACTTGCCCTGCTACGGGTTGAGTCACCACTACGGTTGGCCTTGTGAGCCATGCGAGTATATTGGCCAACAGATCTGCGGCACCAAACTGAGGAACGCCGTTTTGCACGCCTACGTGTTCGAGTCGAGTTTCCTCGACCGGCTCAAACGGGAATGCCTCAAACGCAACAGCCATGAATACCAGACGATGGTTATCGCCTGTATATCTCAGCGCACAGGGCCGGCCCTTGTCATTGAAGAAGATGGCCTTGGCTTCGTCGTCTATTCCCAGACTGTCGGTCCAGTCATCGAAACCGGGTGGGAACTCGAGATAGACTCTTACATCCATAGTGATAGGGTCGTTTTCGACGCCTTCTACGTATTGAGTTCCAACATCATGTCCAACAGTTGTCACATGTAGGTAGTTGCGCGCAAAATCCATACCGTTGGGAGATTCGTACGCCAACTCGAACATGACTTCCTGACCGGCAAGGAACAGGGAGCCTCCCTTATCAAGGAAATCGGCTACTGCCGTCTGCTCCAGCTGGTTCAGTCCTCCAAGCTCCCCGCAGTTCCACACCACACGGAACCGCTCGAGACCTGTCTTCGCGCCGGTTTCCCCTATTACCAGCTTTGGAATAATTGGGAGGTAGTCCTGCCCGATGGCATCAAAGGCATCGAAGAAGTAATCTTCAGTATCTCCGCTTGAATCATCGTCGTCTACGAATATGACCGCATCCGGATTGAGAATGCTCACTATAATCGGTGCCTTTGTCCATTCACCGCCGTCGTCGGTGACAGTCAAAATGCCTTCATATACGCCAGGTTCATCCCATGCCATCTCGATCGTCTGTCCATCCGGAGGATTCTCAATGTTGTCAAATTCCCAAGTGTAAGTCAGCGTGTCCCCATCTACATCGTGGGCATCGGCACTAAACGTAATTTTTTCGCCTACTTCTGCAAAGTAGGTGTTTGCCTCAACCTTATCGATGGTGGGCGGAATGTTAATTTCGCCCATGAGATAATCGTAGGTTTTCGTGAGGAAGTACGCAGAGTTGTTAGGATCAGGGTTAGTTGCGTCATCTCCTCCATCCTCATTGAGCAAGGGGAGCTCCTCCCATGGCACAGTAGTAAATACCACGCGGTAGGTCTCATCCGCGTATCTAAGAGCAGGCCATAGCTGATAGCCATTGAACTCACTCTCCAGGATCTGCCTGGCATTGAGATCCGGCCACAGGGCGTCCTCGAGCCCATATTGNNATGTTGTCTACATAGTCTGATACATGTAGATGCCGTTCGGCAAACGGAGTCACTTCTCCGAGGTCATATAGATACTCAGGAGATATCATTACGAGCCTGCCTCCGTTATCCAGGAATCCGGCCAAGAATTCCTCCTGGTCGGGCAGGAGTGTGTCGCTCCACGAGAGCTCGGTATTCCACACCAACAGCCTGTCACTGAAGTCGTCAGGAAGGCCAAGCGGATACCTGGAGTCGACAACTACACAATCGAACTCGGCCTGATCACATGCAGCCAGGAAGGACTCCTCAAAGGCGAACCCTCCATCGTCGTCAACGTATACGATGGTCCCGGGGTTCGCTACAACCACCTGCACCGGCCATTGCGACTCTACGTCCGCACGGGTCAGTACATGGAAACATGCCAGGTAGGCACCTTCCTCAGTGTAGGTGTGAGACGAATTATAGGAGTAATCGTAGTCGGAACCGTCACCAAACGACCACCAGCATTGGGCCACTGCGGCTGGATTCCCGGCCCGAGCCGAGAAGTTGACCGCCAGCGGACCTGACCCGAACGTGACGTCCGCAGCTGCGGACTCGATCACGATGGGAAATTGCAGCTTGATAGCATTGCCCACGTTCAGCCTGCCCCCGGAAGTCATCCTGCCTGCAAATGCAGGGTTCCTGTCTACTGATAAGAGCAGGATATCCTTGATTGTAAGTTGGCCTTCGCTCCATCCTTCTACACCGGGATAAAGAGGTATGTCCGGATGCTCAGCGGATACCAGTGCAGCAGCTCCGGTTACGTGAGGAGTCGCCATGGACGTGCCACCCAACCATACGTACCCGGCATTGGCGTAAACAGAGAGTATCCAATAGCCAGGGGCCGCCAGATCAACGCTTTCCAGGCCGTAGCAGGAGAAGCTAGCCAGGTTGTCGTTCCAATCGGATGCTGCCACAGAGATTATATTCGGCAGATCATAAGAGGATGGGTAGTGCGGTCCTATGTCGTTGTTGACTGCGTCGTTTCCCGCAGACGCGATGAAGAGCATGCCTGATCTTGTGATGGCCTCTTCGAGAGCTTCGTTGTATCCACCGCCTCCCCAGGAGTTGCTTGCAATCTTTGCACCCATCATCGAAGCGTAATCGATCGCCTTAATCGCATTCCAGGTCGATCCGGACCGACCGTGAATGAATTTGCATGACATGATCTGAGCATTCCAGGCAACTCCGGCAACTCCAACACCGTTGTTGCCCTCGGCACCAATTGTGCCTGCACAGTGCGTCCCATGGTAATCGAACGATTGGCCGTCAAACACGGAGTTGTCGTCGTTGGCAAAGTCCCATCCGTAGATGTCGTCGATGTAACCGTTGCCATCATCGTCGACGCCGGGCTCTCCGTTGAGTTCGGCCTCGTTGATCCAAATGTTGTTCATAAGGTCTACATGATCGACATCGATTCCTGTGTCGATGACAGCCACTAGAACAGAGGATGCGTCAGTGCGTACGCCCCATGCCTCAGGAGCACCGATGTCGGCTCCGGGAATGCCCCGCTCCCAGAATACGCCCGGATAGAAGTCCTGTCCTGTATTGTGCATACCCCACAGACGCCCAAAGTAAGCGTCAACTGGAAAAAGAGGCTCCTCAGGATACCAAAGATAATTTGGTTCTGCGTATTCCACAAACTTACTCGATTTGTATGTGACAACAGCTTCATCCACAGTCATACCGGTTGGGATTCGCACCAGGAACAGCTCAGCTTCATGGTCGATCCGCATGGATTCAATGACTTCAGCTCCTAGCTGGTTATTGAGCAAGTGAAATCCTGCAACAGCTGTTTCCATATCTGCTACGTGATGCATTGCAATCATCGGTTTAAGCTTCACGATGATCTCGTCGTCGACGTATTCCGGTTCTCCATATCCTCTACTGACAGGCATGAACTCCTCTGAGCCCACAGGGGCCCTTGAGATAGACGGGAGGTTCGGCGCTGCGCTTACACCTAAAGCTATTAGCACAACTACGATAGCTCCAATAATCGCGCCACGCCTCCAAATACAAGGTCTAGACACATTTGTTCCCCCCTCATCAGATATTTCCGGAAACTCACCTAAGTACCTACCTGAGCTCGCGTTTTACCAGGGTAGAATACATCACCTCCAACGTGAGTTGTGGAAATGTACCATCGCTTTGACTAGCCGCTATTCCAATTTCTTCACCCAGCGTTGAAATCCTTCATAATTGACAGAATTGATAGAAGAGTTTGACTATAACGCATCTGCGCACTGTAAGGAGCAGGCCGTTGGAGGACAGTCAACGTCGTGTGGAGAAGTAAAAAAGTTAAGTTCGATACGCGCGAGGAGGCTGTTTCAATGGATCTGCGGACTATGAAGATAATCAGCAATATCAACCACATAGTGTCAGCGTGTTAAAAAGGAAGATCTGACGATATGGCAGTGCCAATGCATTTCAGTGACGTATGAAAATGGACTCTGTCGGGATAATAGCCTAGCATGACCTAATACAAGAAAGGCAGGTGACACCAGTGGCCCCCAGTGATGCGGTGTGTTTCGATTTCGATGAGTTCCGAAGGTGGATGGCTCAGTCTGAGCAAACACTACGATCTGCATATGTCGATGCTGAGCACGAATTCTACAATTGGTCATGCTTCAAAGCTCATCAGGCCGGAGAATACTCGATAAAAGCGATTCTCCAAGGAATTCCATCGCTCTTGCAACTCTTAGCGAGGGTGTAATGCTAATTGATAAGGAAAAACTGCTGGATCAAGAAGACAGCGTCGAGACTCGATGCCCTTCCGGCCTATTGTTGTGCCTGTAGCTTTCACTCTTAATGAAGCGCGCTCCTGAGCCTTCTTGCGATGAGGCTTGCCGTAATGATCTTGGCAAGATCTCCGGGAATGAACGGGAGTACGCCGACTGCGAAGGCTGTCCGGAAAGGAAGCTCCGCGACTATTGCCAACTGCAGTACACCTATGGCATAGACTATTATTACTCCGCCGACAAGTGACGCAAAGGCCAGCATCAGCCAGGTGATTGGTTTTCCGGTTTTTTTCGCCTTTTGAATCACGGTTGCCGTGACGTACGCCCCGACAATGAAGCCCCAAAGGTATCCTCCCCTTGGTCCTATCAGTATTCCGATACCCGATGCCCCTCCTGCAAATACCGGAAGCCCCAAGGCCCCTAGAAGAAGGTATAGCCCTTGACTAAGTGCAGCCGGATTAGGCTCAAGGACCAGTCCTGCAAGCATGACTCCGAATGTCTGAGCCGATATAGCCACCGGGCTAATGGGTAGTTGCAGAAACACATATGCGAGTACGCACATAAGGGCAGTGAACATAGCAACGCGTGTCAAGTCTCGTGTTTTAGATGGCCTCATAGTGAGTATACCTGCTTTCAGTTGCTACATCCCGACATATCCCGAAGACTGCCATGACCAGCTGGCGACCTTCAAGACTGCCAAGCAAACATGGCGATCCTCAAGACGGTCAAGCCAACACGGCGATCCTCAGCTACATTATGGGGACGAGACAAGTGGTTCCGGGTGTAAACACATTCATTCTCTCAGCAAAACCCAGATTCCTGCCAGATCCCATTTCACTTGATCCTATTTCAGAGGTAAGCCGGACTAGACTAACCAGGCCTTACTCACCATGTCTTTCGGACTGAGTGAAGTTCGCGTGGTTCAGAGCGCTGGGGTTGAGGCAGGAATTCCGCAAGCGCCGTTTTCCCTGGATATTCATTCCAACCAGCACTCTGGTTATGACCATCAGATTAGATGGGAGTGTTACCCATCTATGAGAGAGCATATAGAACCCCCTTTCCGGCCCCCTTTTCGGCCTCCTTTCCCCTTACCCGGGCGGAAGCCTTATTGACCATCCCAAAGCCCCCTTACAGGGTGTCTCAGCCGAATATGGCTTGCCTGGAGAGCCATTCCGGTTTTGCTGCATGATTTTCCACAGCTTTTGCGGGGCGATAGTCTGCATGGTCGAAAAACGACCACCGTGAGGCTCTTTGGTGGTTTATTTTCAACCACTCTTTTCAGCACAACTGCCTGGATGGTCGAAAATCGACCATCCCGAGGCTTATTGGTGGTAGATTATCAACCACCATCATGCCTCAAGCGGGTAGAATATAGAACACCTCACCATAGAGAATGCCTTCACTTGAGGCTTGTGGATACAAAATCGACCACATTTTTCAGAAAGGTGGGCGAAAAGCTACCACCTTCTCCAAAAAAGTGGTAGAAAACCTTCCACCTGAGCATTAAAGAGCTATCAAGATCCCCCTTCAGCCCAAAAAAGTGGTCGAAAATCAACCACTATTGCCATTCGGGGTGGTCGAAAACCCACCGCTTATCGGCTTTTTGCCGCGAAAATCCGAAAAGGTGGTTGAAATTGAAGCCGCGTTTGGAAAAAAGTGGTTGAAAATCGACCATACTCATGTTTGCCGTAAACGCCAAATAGCCCCCGCCTTCAGTGTATGGGGCTATTGTGTATGCCAAGGCTGTAGCACGTCCTCCTCTCAATCGGCATGATCCCCAGTTGAGGGCACACTTTGACGCTTACAAATCTGTGATCGAAAACCGGACAGACTGTTTCTTCCAATTGCTCCCTTGCAGTATTCATGATGATTCACCACATGCTACATTCTATGACTTGCGAAATTCCTGGGGTTGAGGAGAGGCCAATTGATTCCATTGGCACATTACGGTAGTATTGTGGAAGAGGGCTTGAAACGGGAGGGACGAGGCAAATGAAGGTTTTGGCTCTTATAGGTAGCCCGAGGAAAGAAGGTAATACTCAAGTACTAATTAACGAAGTCGTGCGAGGCGCTGGGAGTGTAGGCGCGTCCTGCCAGGTCATAAATGTATGCGATCTTGCCATTGCGCCCTGTCGAGGATGCGAGAGTTGCAGGCGCACCGGAACTTGTGTTCAGAAGGATGACATGCTGGACATGTACACAAAGATTTTGGATAGTGATGTCTTAGTCATAGGTAGTCCTGTATACTGGTGGGGCCCGTCCGCTCAGATAAAAACGTTCATGGATCGAATGTTTGCCCTGGTTCAGCAGGGGGGATGGAAAAGACTCAAGGGGAAGAAGGCAGGGATAGTGACTGCGTACGGTGATTCTGACCCTAATACGCCGGAACACTTGTTAGGAATGTTTAGGCAAGCCTTTGACCACCTTGGAATTGACATCGTGGGGACTCTTGGAGTCACTGCGGGCCGTAAAGGCGAGGTTGCCGATAACGAAGAAGCCATGGAACAGGCGTTTAGCTTAGGGGTGAGACTCTGCAAAGGGCCTCGTTGTGAGGCCTGAACAACAGTCGCAAGGGGTTTGCTGAATGACATCCTTTTTCTCTGTCGCCACAGAAAGCCAATATGAACAGAAAATCCAACGGTCTGTCTTCATAGGCCATGCTTCGCCTGCTCAGGATGAGGAGGAAGCAAAGCAGTTCATTGCCAAGATCAGAGAAGAGCATGCTCAAGCTACTCACAACTGTTATGCTTACCGGGTCGGGCTTTCCGAAAACCCTTTGGCTTACTACAATGATCATGGTGAGCCGTCAGGCACTGCCGGCCGCCCGATTCTTAGTGCGATCTTAAAAGCGGATGTTACTAATACAGTTGTCGTGGTGACTAGATACTATGGCGGCCGAAAACTAGGAGTGAGAGGCCTTATTGACGCTTATCACAGCACAGCCGCAGGGGCCTTGGGGCAAGCCGGTAGAGTTGAAATCATCCCTCGTGTCCCTCTGGTCATAACTTGCGAATACTCAGAGCTAGATCAGGTCAACTACTTGCTGAGCCAATATGACGCAGTGATTAAGAAGACAGACTACCAAGACAACGTCTCCCACGAACTCCTGGTCCCTGAGGCGGACTATGCTACCATTATCGCTCAACTCTCAGCCATACCCAGGGTGGAAGCCATACCCGGGGTGGAAGCCATACCCGGGGTGGAAGCCATACCCGGGGTTAAGCGGAAGGGAAACGAGAGATCAGGCTGAGTTTTCGCTTCCTCCGCTTGTTTTTTTATTTGCTCCGTGGGTTGCTTCCCGGGCAGCCCTATATCTCATGCGCCACCCTCATTGCCTCATGAACTGCATGCGTTATCCGGCGTGGGCTCGATGCATCTCCGATAACGTAGTGGTCTATCCCTGAACCTTCCAGTTGATTTGCCAGAGAATCCTCAGGGGTGGAACCCACCGCCATCACGACAGAGTCAAAATCCCCAAGAGTTTCTGTCTTTCCGTCTTTTTCATAACTGATATTGCGCTCACCGATACCGGTTAGCTTTGCCCCGGTGATGATTTTCACGTTATGTTTCTCCAGCCG
>MTKW01024717.1_pt1 | contig 11393 bp, 12 predicted proteins | sample 1042761 | NCBI WGS metagenome assembly MTKW01 (sample SAMN06205366, study PRJNA360243) | anaerobic digester metagenome | biome: Wastewater treatment plant; feature: Anaerobic digester sludge; material: sludge; isolation source: anaerobic digester fed with sludge from wastewater treatment plant ...
GCCGCCCTCTGCCTGACCATGACCAGTCTCTATTTCACGGCCATTGCCAACGGAAACAGTAAAATGTACCATTCGGAGGCTATGGAGCGGCTGGTTGAAAAGGCGGGTATGAATGTGGACCGAATCCATGACGGACTGGGTCAGGGACACAGCATTATGGTCTGCTCGCTAAAATAAGAATTAAACAAGAAATTAAATAATATGGAAAGAAGCGAAATTGAAGCCAAGGTCCGCAAATTTATGATTGAAGACCTTGAGATAGATGAAGAGAAGATCAATCCCGATGCCCTTTTGATGAAGGATCTCGGAATAGACAGCCTTGACTTCATTGACATAGTTGTCATTGTGGAGAAGACCTTTGGAGTGAAGATAAAGGGTGAGGAGATGGCCGGCGTGGACACTTTCAGTAAATTCTGTGACTATATAGGGTCTGCTGAAAAAGACATATTATTTTGATACACAGTAAAATATATCGATTATTTCTTGTGTAAATGCACGATTTTATTTAAATTTGCATCAAAACCCTTGCAGTTATGTTCAAATATCGTTCGCAAAAACAGTTGTCAATTTTTGACTTTCACACCGATTTTGAAAGCAAGCTCGATCCCGACAATCGCTGGGTAAAAATGGCCAAACTGCTTGACTGGGACAAGCTGGCCGAGGTTTACGCCAAAAGCTTCTCCTCCACCAAGGGAGCCGGGAGCATAGACGCCCGTGTTGTTATTGGAGCATTGATAATCAAACACATGGAGAAGAAAGACGACCGCGGGACCATCGAGGCCATTCAGGAAAACCCCTACATGCAGTACTTCCTGGGGTTCGATCACTTCAGGCATGAACCCGTGTTTGACCCGAGCCTTTTCGTGCATGTGCGCAAGCGCCTGGGCAATGAAGCGTTCGACGCGATGAACCGGGTCATCATCTCGGGAGCACTCGGGATTGAACACCAACAGGCGGATAACGAGCGAGTTGACGATAGCGAGAACCGCGGCGTTAGTCCTGAAGACACCTCGAGGTCGGACGTACGCGCGGAAAAACCCGCCACCAACCAAGGAAAGTTGCAATTGGACGCGACCGTTTGCGATGCTTATATCAAGTACCCGACGGACCTGAATCTATTGAACGAGAGCCGCGAGAAAGCCGAAGAATTACTCGACAAGCTTCTTAAAGTCCTTGCCATCAAGGAAAGACCCCGCACGTACCGCCGTGTTGCCCGTAAAGAATACCTGAACATCGCGAAGAAAAAGAAAAAAAGTAAGAACGAGATTCGCAAGGGCATCCGAAAGCAGCTGGGCTACTTGAAAAGAGACATCAATTACATTCATAATATACTGAACAACAGCCAATATGCTATAAACGTGTTTAACAAGCAAGAGCTGTTGTATTGGGAAACCATACAGGAACTCTACCGTCAGCAGGAACAAATGTACCGTACCCGCGCGAATAGTGTCGAGAAGCGCATCGTCTCCATTCATCAGCCTTTCATTCGTCCCGTCGTCCGCGGAAAGGACGGGAAAAAAGTGGAGTTCGGTTCCAAGATCAACATCAGCCTGACGAAGGGATACGCGAGAATCAATCAACTTGAGTTCGAACCGTTTAACGAGGGAACTCGCCTGCAGCAGCAGGTGGAGGCATACAAGCAGTTTTTCGGGTATTACCCGGAACTGGTGCAGACAGACGATATTTACATGACACGCGCCAACCGGAACTATCTCAAGGAGCAGGGTATCCGTCACACGGGAAGGCCGCTTGGCCGAAAGCCCAAGAAGGCGGTGCAAAGCCGCTACCAACGGGAAAAAAGCAAGAAGGAGAAAAACGAGCGTAATCAGGTCGAGGGCAAGTTCGGACAAGGAAAAGCCGGCTACGATCTGAACAAGATTAAAGCGCGTTTAGCCGAAACCCACGAAAGCTGGGTGGCATCCATCGTGTTCGTGATGAATATCCTGCGGGCGATGGAGGATATTTTTTGTCAAATTTTCAAAGAGCGCCTCTTTCAACTTATTTTTCAAAGAAAACTACACGGAAAGTTATCGCCGTTATACTATTTTGTAAAAGTAGCCTGAAGTTTTTCAGCAAACCCTAAATAGAAGCACAAAGCTCCAAGTTTGCACGTCACCCCGCCTGACGCAAAACCCGTGTTGGCGGTTCGTGCTTCTTCTTTGTATGTTAGTCTGCTGCCCATCTATATTCAAAATCTTCTGGATTTAATTCAAGAGTTGTTGTCAGTCGGTTTTTTATTTCTTGTCCACCCGGCATAAGAGGAAGCATACTGAAATAGTTTCTTATCGCACCATTTATACCTGCTAAACAACTTTTTGCCTTAATCCAATTGTGAGGGCTGAAAACTCTGTTTTGGGGTTGCGGTTCATTGGCTGCTGCTTCAAGTGCCATATTTAGACTCACACCAGCAATTTTAATTATTTCTCCAATCATGCCTGCTTCTTTTGCTTTTTCGTAGCACTTAATTGGAAATGGAACTCTTTCAGCTTGGTTATTTGATATTGAAAAGCACATTGATACCGCATATAAATGGTGATAGGGTGCATATGCTTTCATTGCTAAAAGAGTTTCATTAAGTCCAAGTGGATTTTCTTTTCCCCATGTTTTCAGTATTTCTTGATAGAAGAAATTAAGCGCCTGAGCATTTTCAGGTTTGTATTCTCTTTTAAAAAGCTGCTCAAAGTATTTGTCAAATATTTTTGTTTCACTGTATGAAATATTTGGTCTTTGTGAATGCCAAGCGATTAAGAACTTACCCAAGTCTGAAAAGTCAAGAACATAAGATTTGTCTTTGTCGGCTGGTGGAACTTCACCACGTTTAGTAATAAAGTAACCTTGTGGATATTTCTGCTCAAATTGTTTTTTGATATTTAAAACACGCTTGTCATTACTTCTTAAATCTCTTGGTTTTACAGCGCTTTGAGAGTTTGTGTTAATGCTTATTCTATCGGCTCTGTCTCGCTGCGGAATTTCATAGAAACGGAAAAGAACGTAAGTGTCTTCAAGTGTTTTGACTTTTTCACTGCAACTCAAAATCGTGTTTAAAGATTGACAACCGTTTACAACACTAAGTCCGTGTAGTTTCAATTGATTATCTTTCTTTTCCATTCTGTTACATATGGCAGTAATACCATTATGGAAAAAGAAAAAGTCTTTGTGTTTGTCACTATAAATGGTTTGCCTAATACCCTTATTTACTGTGTTGCTTAGTCCTAAACTCTGCCTAACGTTTTTTTGAAAGAGAGTTCCATCTTTTATACCTGGTATCTTTATGCACTCTTTTAACGGTAGTGCGCCAATAGCAACTTTTGTGTTTGCTAATGTTTCATACATAAAGTGTCCTGCCGAAAGGTCTATTACATGGTTTATAGAAGGATTTTCCTTTTCAAGTGCAAGGTCATAACGTCTTTTAATTTCGTCACTGTCTATGACGGAAATAGAACAGATTAAATCGTCTTTCTCAGATAAGTCCGCAAGCTGTTGTTGAAAGGTCGCTAGGTCATTTTTAGCTGCTGCCGTTAAATCCCCTGTGGTTATTAATTCAAAGGCAATTTCATAGTCGTCTTCTAATGCTCTTGCAACGTCTGATAATTTTCTTTTCAGTTTGTTGTTACCAACTTCTTGAAGTCTAACAAGGTCACGTAGTTGTATCCATGAGGATAATACTTCTCTCAAAGGTTCAGCGTCAACCACTGTCCCACCAATGAACTTTCCTTGAAGAATGAAAATTGTGTTTTTATCATCATCAATTACTATCGCATCTATTTGTTTGTCGTCTGCACCATCTGTAATGTCGTCTCTGGTTTCTACCATGTCTCGCAGGTGAACATTACGCAAATACCAAGCAATAAATCTTTGTCCGTTGTTGGGGAAATTGTCCTGATAGTAGGGTGTTTTTATTTCTTCGTTAATCTGTTCAAACATATATTATGTCGTTGTTAATTGTTTACTGTGTCGTTTTTTAGCATGACCGCCAACGTTCCGCGTGTATGTGCCGTTGCGAAGCAATGGCATGTACACGCTGTTGTAAGATGTTTTGGGGTCGTCTTTCTTAATCATTTCCCCAAATCCTCAGAGCTTTTGAAAATTCCATCTCAAATTCAGTGTTGGGATATTTTTCGCTTAACCAATTGGAAAACCATTTGAAATCTATGCATCTTTCATCTTCATTATGCGTTTTAGGCTGGAAGTAAATTATTTCAATCTTCTTTTCTATTCCAATGAATTTTCCATTCAAATCAATCTTCTGAAATTCATTCAATTTCTTGATTAAATGTTCGTACTTCCTTTTATAGGAACTAGCTTGATAAATTTTGAAAATTCCTTCAATTACTTTTTTAATTCCAACTTGTTGGGCTTCGCGTAAGTAATCATCTTGTTTTATTCTTCTGGAACCAGAGTCAGTTTTAAACTCAATCAAATAGTCTTTTGAGTTTTCATCAACCGCATAGAAATCAACTTTATAGGATCGATCAGCATAATTCGTAGATTCGTGCTGAGGCTTAACTGTGGCTAAACGAATTGGGAGCTCCGGAATTATTCCAATTATTTCTACTCCTAAGAAATCTGTAAGAGCATCCTTTAAATAAAACCCAACCAAACTATCAATTCTTGGTTCAGCTTTGTAGGCTGGCAATTTCTTCCAGTCTTTCATCATTTCAAAGTATTCATTCCAATTCATATCTTGCCTTTATCATTCTTGTATTATCGACCCCAAAATGTCTTACAACTCGTTTATATACGCTACATTATATCGCTATATATCCAATTTTGAATGTATATGCGCTATAAATTAAGTGTCCCCTTTTATTAGGACAGTTTTTTTAATTTGTTAATATTTTATTTTTCAAAGAACTTAAATCTTTAACTTTGCAAAGTTAAAGATTTTTTTGAAACTTTCAAGTGTTTTACACAATTTTTTTAAATAATTTTTCAGGTGTTTGATAATCAAGTGATTGGTGTTTCCTTTCGCAATTATAAAACTTAAAATATTGCTCTAATCCCTGGTATAGTTGAACTCCATTTTCAAATGCATTGAGGTAAATACATTCGTATTTAACGCTTCTCCACAATCTTTCAATAAATATATTATCCAAAGCTCTTCCTACAGAGTCCATGCTAATCATAACACCTTGATCTTCAAGAATATTTGTGAAGTTAGGAGAAGTAAATTGACTCCCTTGATCAGAATTGAATATTTTTGGTTTACCGTGATGTTGTAGTGCATCCTTTAAGACTCCTATACAAAGTGCTGTATCCATGGTGTTTGAAATATTCCAGGAAAGGACATATCGAGAATACAGGTCTATAATCGCGCAAAGGTACATGTGTCCTTTGGGCATTGGAATGAATGTAATATCTGTTGCCCAAACATGATTTTTACGCTCTATTTTCAAGTTTCTTAATAGATATGAATAAACCTTATGTTCTTTATTAGGTTCACTTGTATTGGGCTTCTTTTTGGGATAAATTGCCCCTATTCCCATCTTAATGTAATAGGATCTTATCGCTTTTCTTCCCACATGATAGCCCTTTTCCTTTAAATGGTCTGACATTCTCCTAGTCCCATAAAATGGATATAAAGTGAAATATTTATCTATCTCTAACATGATCTGTAAATCTAACTCACTCTCACTAGCAGGCTGATAATAAACCCCTGATCGACTAATAAATAACAAAATACATTGCTTAACAATGCTTAATGTTGGGTCCTTGGGATCCACCATCGCTCTGCGCTCTTTTACAGATAGGGTTTTAATTTTTTTTTATAGAAATCATTATCAACCTTTAAACTGCCAATGATTTTCAATAATTCCTCCTTCTCTTTTTCAAAATGTTTCTCCCTAGACTGACTTTTCCTCTCAAACAGTTCCGGCATATTTTCTATAAGAACTCGCTTCCATTCTGATACTTGAGACGGCTGTAATCCGTACTCGGAAGCAATCTCGTTAATCGTTTTTAACCCCTTAACAGCTTCTAATGCCACTTTTGATTTAAAAGAGGAGCTAAACTTTTTTCTTGAACTTCTTTCCATAAGACAACTTTTAATTATTTATACGTTAAATTTTTAATTTTGTTGTCCTAAAAAAGGGGACCATTATAGATGAGAAAAAAACTGTTATTGGGACATACATTACAAATATTTCTGCACCAATTACAGCAAACGAAATTTTAAAACTAGACATTAAGAATATGGATTGGGAAGAGTTCAGCAGTCTTTTTCCGAACAACAATTATTCTGCGAACGGGCTTTGCACATATATTACGCAGGAAGATTACGAACCTGACGATTATTATGATGACTATGACCACGATGATTATGGGAGTAGCTATGAAAAGTATGGCGGTTACAATGGTTGGAGTGATGACGTAATTGACGATGCATTTGAGGGAGACCCAATGAATACGTGGAATGTTGATTAAAAGCTACGCACAACAGCGGTTTGGCGTAATGGCGGGTGCAGTGCTTCGTATGACAGATTTGCGGTAGGTTCAAGTGCAGTTCTTCGATTGAACTTTTGTGCTAAAAATCCGCCACTACGCAAAGCCGCAAAACGTTGGCAGTAATGCGGGCGTAACCCGAAACAGCGCACCTCTCAGAAAAATATTATTCGTAATTTTACGAACATAGAGAAAAATAATATATCTTTGCAAAACATTTTAAAGATATGGCAAAAGAAAAATTGACAAAAGAGCAAGAGCAGTTGGCGAGGTTAGCCAAAGCATTGGGACACCCTGTGCGGGTTGCTATTTTGCAGATGTTGGCAAAGCAAACGTGTTGTTATCATGGTGATATGTCCGAAATTTTGCCTGTTGCGAAAAGCACCTTGTCACAACATTTAAAAGAGTTGAAAGAATCGGGATTGATACAAGGAACAATCACACCGCCAACGGTAAAGTATTGTATCAACAAAGAAAATTGGCTGTTAGCAAAAAAAATGTTTGGCGAGATGTTTATCGAACTCTCGAAGAATGAATAAACGTTTTTTTTAACCACATTGTTCGTAAAATTACGAAATACGAACAGGTAAAACAGATTTAAAAACAAAATGAAATAGAAATGAAAAAACAACATTAATTCTCATTCTTATCGCAATCTTGGCAGGTTGCGGACAGAAAAGCAAAAAAGCAGAAAACACTACAATAATCGACACAACAAACGTAAATGTATTTTATTTTCACGGCAAACAACGCTGTAAAACTTGCGTTGCCGTCCAAGATGTAGCGAAAGAAACCGTTGAAAAAAACTTTGCCAACAACGAAAAAGTACGTTTCATAGAAATCAACACAAGCGAAAAAGGCAACGAAGCATTGGCAGAAAAATACGAAGTATCGTGGAACGCCCTGATTATAGCCAAAGGCGAAAATGCCGTTGAAATCACCGACCAAGCCTTTGCAACAGCCGTAGAAAACCCGCAATCACTCGAAAAACTAATCACAGACGAAATAAATAGACACCTGCAATAATGGAATTTCTACAAAATTTAGTCGATAGTTCAAACATTCCGCTATTTACGGCATTTATTCTTGGAATAATGACCGCAATCAGCCCCTGCCCTTTAGCCATGAACATTACCGCCACCGCTTATTTGAGCAAAGACATTACAAACAAACGGAAGGTATTATTCAACGGCATATTTTACACACTTGGGCGAATGTTTAGCTACACAGCTTTGGCAAGTCTGATTTTTTTTGGTGCGAGCAAATTCCACATAGCAAGGTGGTTTCAGCAAATCGACGGCATTTGGATAGGCATTGCCTTTATCGTTATCGGCATTCTCATGCTTGATTTTATCAAATTAAGCATACCTTTTCTAAGCAATTGGACTTCTCAATTAAGCAAAAAACAAAACAAACGCAACTATTGGAGCGCATTTTTATTAGGAACATTGTTTGCATTGGCATTCTGTCCCTACGGCGGAATGCTTTATTTCGGGGCGCTCATTCCGCTAACTATCACAAGTAGCGAAGGCTTGTTGCTTCCGCCGATTTATTCCATAGCCACAGGCTTACCAGTTATTATCATTGCGTTTTTATTAGCATTCAGCGTTGCAAATATCGGCACATTCTACAACCGAATGAAATCTTTTGAAATTTGGTTCAGGCGCATTGTCGCCATAATTTTTATCGGAATAGGAATATATTATATCATTATCAATATTTAAAAATATATGGAAATTATCATTTTAGGTACAGGTTGCAAAAAATGCAACGATTTGTACAACCAAGTTAAAAAAGTAGTGGACGAAACCCAATCCACCGCCACCATTGCGAAAGTGGAAGACATTATGGAAATCATGAATTACGGTGTGATGACCACGCCCGCCCTTGTGATTGACGGAAAAATAATTACGCAAGGCAGTATTCCCAAAGAAGAGGAAATCAAAAAATGGCTTTCCCAAAATGGAAATATCGACCTCAAAGAAATGGTAAAACAACGTTACAACGATTTGGCATTAGCTTCGGATGAGAAACAGAAATGTTGTTGCAATCCTTTAGCCCCCGCCCAACCCTCAACCAAAGTTTACACCATAATGAGCGAAGATTACACGAAACTAAAAGGCTATGAGCCTGACGCAGATTTGGGCGTGGGGTGTGGACTTCCGACCGAATACGCAGGAATAAAAGAGGGCGATGTTGTTATAGATTTGGGCAGCGGCGCAGGAAACGACTGCTTTATTGCCCGCGAAGAAACAGGCGAAACAGGGCGAGTAATCGGCATTGACTTTGCCCCTCAAATGCTCGAAAAAGCAAGAAATAACGCTAAAAAACGAGGATTTACAAATGTTGAGTTTTTGGAAGGCGACATAGAAAACATGTCCTTGTCCGACCAAACTGCCGATGTGGTTGTAAGTAATTGCGTGTTGAATCTATTACCTCGAAAAGACAAAATTTTCAGCGAAATATACCGTATTTTGAAACCTGACGGACACTTTTGCATTTCCGATGTAGTGCTGAACGGACATTTTCCAAAAAAATTCACCGACAACGCCTCAATGTACGCAGGTTGCATTGCCAGCGCCATTCAGCGGGAAGATTATTTAAGCGAAATAAAAAAAGCTAACTTCTCTGAAATCAAAGTTGAGCGAACCAAAACAGTTGAAATTCCCGATGAAGTTCTGCAAGAACATTTAGACGAAATCACTATCGAAAAATACAAGGCAGGAAATGTGGGCATTTATTCGATAACCGTAACAGGAAAGCGACCAAAATAAAACAAAATACTTTCAATATAAATAACAATAACCATTTAAAAAGAAAATGTCATGACAGCAAAACGCAATTATACAGGCAAAGACGTGGACATGCTTACCGCTTGCGCCGCCATTATCGAAAATGCAATCGCCAATCAAGAATTTCTTATTGGCAAACGCCGAAATTGGCAGACCCATTTTTCGGAAATTTAAAAACCCGTATAGACAATGCTTTCAGCAACTACCTCGGAATCGACAGTGCTTCCGACCAACGCAAAGCCACTCAAATTGTAACTCAAATTCAAGCCGTTGCACTTGATGATTTGGCTGAAGTAAAAATTCAGATAGAAGAAGACTTCAAATCCGATAAACCTCGCAGAGATGAAATTCTTAAAACACTCGGCTTCGCCGATTATCACAAAAAGTCGCAAGCTCGCGACCAAGAAGTTCTCATACAATTACTCTATCGCTTCAAAGTCAACCTAAGCACCGAGCTAAAAAGCGAAATCACCGAAAAAGGCACCGACGAAGCCACGTTCGACCGTATCACCTCATACGCCGACCAAATGGCTTCCGCCAACATAACCCAAGAAACCCTCAAAGGCAGTAGCAAACTCATAACCGCCGAAGCCGTTACCGAATTCAACGCCATTATGATGAAGTAATAAGCGTAGCCAAAATCGCCCGAAACTTTTACAAAGGCAATCCCAATAAGCAAGACGAATTTTCATACGCCAAAATTCTCAAAAAACTCAACTCTGCCCCACGTACCACAAGCGAAGAAATAGCCGAAAAATAAAACAGCGTGGCAAACCACACCAATAACCCTACAATAGAAACAGGCGGCGTAGCCGCCTGTTTCTATTGTTCTTTTTAATGTTTATAATAACCGTTCCATGTCTTAGAAATTTCATTTCCCCCATAGAAACCTTAGTCCGTATCTTCGCTGTTAATTCCCGTGTCTTAGAAATCAATTCCTACCCCTTAGAAGCTCTACTCTATGTCTTAGAAACTTTATTCTGTCCGTTAGAAATCAATTTCAAAGCCTTCGAAATTAATTTTGGCATCTTCGCTGGCTTAGTTTATGTCTTCGAAACCCTACTTTGTAACTTCGCTGAACAAATTTAATATATCTAAAAAACTATTTCCCAAACACATAATAAATAATATTATCTTTGCATTCAGCAGGACGATAGCGTTACGAAACAAACAATGCACTACTGCCAACAGGCGGTTTGGCACAAGGCGGGGTGTTAGCCCGCAGAAAGTCCAATCGGACTTTCAAGCGTTCACGCCCGCGCGAACATTTGCGAACCCCACACTACGCATAGCCGAGACCGTTAGCCCAAATTTACAATAATAAAAGGTATGAAGTGAGAAATACTAAATAAGAGATTGCAGAACATAACACCCTGATAATCAAGTTTTAAATCCGAAATCCGCCCTCCGAAATCCGAAATCAAAATAGCCCCTTATAAAAAATCCAATGGACTTTTAATTTTTGATTTGGAAATATCGGTTATATGCGTGTAAATTTCGGTCGTTTTGATTGATGAATGCCCTAATAATTGCTGAATATATCTAATATCAGTACCATTCTCAAGCAAATGAGTAGCAAAACTATGACGCAGTATATGCGGAGTTACCTGTTTTTTGATCCCGGCTCTCACAGCCGCATCTTTTACCACATTTTGCACACTTTTTTCGGAATATATTCCACCCCACTGTCCCTCTATCAGATACTCTTTGGGCTTATATACTAAAAAGTATTCCCTCAAATCTTGTAATAATTTATTAGAGAGCATAACCACCCTGTCTTTGTTCCCCTTTGAATTTCTAATATGAACAACCATATTATCGGAGTCTATATCTGTAATTTTTAAATTTAACAACTCGCTCAAACGCAATCCACAACCATACAATAGTTTGATAATACATTTGTGTTTTTGATTTGTCGTTAAGTCAATCATTTTCTTTACTTCATTCAAACTTAAATACTTCGGCAACGTGTGAGTTTTGCGTGAAGGATACAAATGTTTCAAGTTTAATTCCACACCAACCACCAATCGGTAAAACTTATCTATTGATGCCACTATCATCCTTTGATAAGAATGACTTACAGCGTGCTTATTTATTTTCCAAAAAACATACTTTTCTATTTCAGTAACACCAAGCTCATTTGGACTGTTAATTTTTTTT
>MTKW01006878.1_pt1 | contig 11390 bp, 4 predicted proteins | sample 1042761 | NCBI WGS metagenome assembly MTKW01 (sample SAMN06205366, study PRJNA360243) | anaerobic digester metagenome | biome: Wastewater treatment plant; feature: Anaerobic digester sludge; material: sludge; isolation source: anaerobic digester fed with sludge from wastewater treatment plant ...
GTTCATGACAGGTAAAACCGTCAGCTTACAGGCATTATGGATTGGCTTGTACAGCATTATAATTAGAGCAATGGCAGATTCAGTAGCTGTTTCTCTTGAATAAGTAATCGATTTTTTTACTCCCCCGGCATGCAATAATCTATTACAGCAATAGCCGCTTTTAACCAGCTTAACGATAATTTAGCCCTATTATTAAACAGTGCATAACACATCCTATCGCAATTATACTTGCCGTCAAAACTTATAAACGAGGAACATTCTTCAAGAACAATTTCAAGAAGTTTTATAAAATCTTTATTATGTTCTTCAGCATTAATAGTTGCCAATCTAATCCTGCCACTAGCTATCCAACCTCCTGTATGAGCAAGTAAAGCCAACATTGCTGCATGTCTAGATGGCAGCCCCCAGACTGTATTTATAAGGTCTTCCCGATATGGGTCAGGGCTTGAATTAACGTCGGATAAATCGATAATGCCATCCTTAGGGGTAGAGTTTGAAGGATGGCACTCCTCCTTTTCCGCCAAACGCTCAAGTTTGTCAACAATTAGGGCAATACTGGTTTTGCTAACATGATATAGCGTAATTATTTTATCTGCAAAACCCTCGCTGCATGTGTTGTCAATTAATATGTTGTCTATTTCAGCATCCAAAGTATCAAACAAGCAAAATAAACTTATCATTTTACGATGCATTCCAACAATGTCTAGCTTTAAGGGACCGTTATGAACAGGAGATAGATCACGTTTAATAGGGTAACGCATCCGGAAGGAATCACCTTCAAAGGTATCTATCTGATCTATAAAATCATCGAAAAGAGAAATGTCTACTGGGGTCTTTACTTTTCGAAGTAGCAGTTTTACACATGGCTTTGTTTTAGTCCACGCTTTAGTAAGTTTATGGCCTACTCGTTTTATAAAGGTTTCCTTATCTGATGTGTTTGTTGGCGAATACTTAAAATATAAATATTTTATGTACAACTCTACAATGTGTCGATAGTTAAAGCAGAGAGGGTATACAATGCTATCATGTATGTCAATTCTATATGTTTCACAGGAAATGTACTGCTTATTAAGTAGTTTTACAGCGAATATGTAACCATCAATATACTGCTTGAACCCGATCACACTTCCAAAATCATTACCAAAAAAAGAGTAACGACCATGCACGGGAACCTTGTTTGGCTCATAGCAAATAAACAGTTTGTCACCATGCGTAAGATCCATTTATCTTTTACCCCTTTCACCACAGGAATTTTGATCCAACACTTTGCCAAAAAAGCTTAGATAACAGTCCACTATGACGTTGGCACAATGGAATGCCTATCCCACTAACCAATCACCTATTCCGGTAATAAGCCTGATAATCCGCTCCTGAAATTGGATTCCCTGCCCGGGCAAAGCTGTGCCTAGTTTTTAACTGATCGGTAAGGCATTGATGTTCTGAAACATGTTGGTAAGTCGGGGCGGGATGGCTGCCATTTTTTTAACATGTGTTTTAAATTTATGCTCTTGATGGCATTCTTTATTTTTCCATAGTTGCCACTACTATCGCATTTAATATTTCTTCGATTTGCTCACGTAAGGAATGATAGTAAGCCTTTAATGATTCATCACTTTTGCTGCTGAAATCATCGCCTGAAATATAACTATATTGATCGATCGTTTGAAGGTCCAGAATTTTCATAAGGCTTGTAAAAGGGTATTTTCTCTTCAGCAAAAGTTTAAACCCGCGGTGTATGCGCTGCTCCAAACCAAAAGAAATTGTATCTTCTTTATTTTCCAGGCGATCAAGCACTAGAGCCGCCCTCAAGAGGAGTTGCAATCCCCTCTCCCGAAATAAAGTAAATTTGGCCTTTTCCCTTTTTTCATAAACCTTTCGTCTTTGTTCGGCATGCTTCTTGACCACTGAATTAAAATCATTTTCAGCTTTGGCAACCGTTTCTTTTGGCCAATTGCCACACTTTGCGAAATCGTTTTCCAACTGTCTTTGCAATGCAGCATAATCAAGTATTTGTTTAACATCATCACCCTGAAATGTATAATAAGCGATCATGGGAAGGTCAGATTGACAGCGGATAAATTTATTCCATGGTTCCTCTTGCATGGCAGGCTTTAATTTATCCAACAGCTCATTAAAAATAGGATTGGCGTAAGTAAGGAACTGAAGGCTGTTGGGGTAACGATCAAATAATTCAGGATCAAATGTGACGATATGTTCCTTATCATTTAGATTAAGAAGATATGAGCCAGGTAGATTATCATTCTCTCGAAAGTATTTTTGCAATGCAGATGAGTCTAAAACTGCTTCTTCTAATTGGGCCATCGTGATTGGAGATTTAAGAGACACCCGCTCAGGTAGCTTTGGTTCCAGGTGCTTGTTAAGATCAAGTTCAATAGCATCCCTCGTATCCAGTTCCTCGGTAATTGCATTAATTTCACGGTTAAGTTCTTCCATGCGTTCTTCTTTTCGGGACATGGCAATTTTTCTAATTGAATCTTCCACCTTGGCCAGAATTGGTTGCAGTTCACCGACCACATCCTCAAACCAGGAAATGCGATCACTTAAGCTGCGGTAAACGCGGGCCTCTACGGTATTTTCATAAAAATAGTTCTTGATCCAAACCCGTTCGTATTTCTGCCCGATGCGGTCAATTCTACCGATACGCTGTTCTACCCGCATGGGATTCCAAAGCATATCATAGTTTATTAATACCCCGCAACTCTGCAAGTTTAATCCTTCACTGGCCGCATCGGTACACACCAATATCTTAACATCGTCACCCTGCATAAAAGCAGTTTTAATCGCTTCCTTGGTAGTCCCTGCCCAGGTTGTACCATCCCACCGTTCACCACCACGGCCGGAGTAGCAAGCCACCTGTGAACCGTAAATGTCCCGTAATTTTTCCCGCAGGAGATCCATGGTATCTGTATACTGGGTAAAGATGATAACTGTATCGCGCCGGCGAAAGATTTTGTCCAGATCCTCTATCAATTTTTCTGCCTTGGTTTCGCCCTTCAGCTGGCACAGTTCGCTTAGGAAATCTTCAACATAGGAGACCTCATCAAGAAAGAGAGATCTCTCGTGCTCCTCCAGTTGTTCAGTGAAATCAGTATTCAAATCATCCTCCACATCATCATCCACCAAACCATGGTCGCCACGCAATCCGTTTAAATACTCCAGCCTTCTCCCCATACTTCTCTCCATCGCATAGAAACTGCTGGTAAGACGTTTACGGTAGACAGTCATGATAAAACCTAATCCCCTACGCTCCGCCTCGTATTTTTGATAAAAATTACTTATATAGTCCTCAATACGTTCGTACAGCTCCTGCTCACGATGGTTCATTTCTATCCATTCCAAAGTCGGTTCACGCTCAGGAACCCTTTCTTTAAGCAGCTCGGCTTTACGGTACTCCTTGAGCAAACGGCGGGTGTTACGGAAAGAGAAAGAGCGTAATGGGGTGTGCGTCTTCAACAACTCAGCCAGATAATAAAGGGCCTTTGCAGAGAGCTGTTTAATTGTAGTCAACTGTTTATGAGATTGGGGCAGGTTCTTAATCAACTCCCAATCTACAGGTCCCAAATCAGCTTCTGCCTTACGGGCAAAATCCTCGTCAACTTCACCGCCGGAATTAAAATAATCGCTAAGCATACTCAACAGAAATTGCCAATCCATCTCCTTCGGACTGAGGCGCAATTCTTTAAAATAGCGAACAAAGTAGTGCTCGTGGGCACCCCATTTGCCACCTATATCCAAAAGGGATAGCAGATCCCACACTTCTACCGGGTTTATCTGCATGGGTGTCGCAGTCAGTAATAGCATTCCGTTGGTTTTTTGCGTTAGTTTCCTTAACAGTTCTAGCAGGCGATTAGGACGGAAGCGCTCATCAAGGAAATCTTTACGCCGAGCATGATGGGCTTCATCCACGATTACCAGATCCCAGGGCTGGGCTTGCAATAACTGTTCTTGCCGGTCTTTGCGCTTGGCCAGATGGCTGGAAGCAAGAACAATTGGATAGGCATCCCAGGGGTTGTTTGTGCTAGCAGGTAAAGAACGTCCAAAAACATCAGTATAATCTACACCGCTATAGAAAGGCACCTGCAGGGCAAATTTCTCATAAAGCTCTTCCTGCCATTGCTTTGCTACCGATTTAGGAACTAATAAAAGACAGCGTAGTACCTTTCCAGAGATGTAAAGTTGTCGTAAAATCAAACCGGCCTCAATGGTTTTGCCAAGACCTACTTCATCACAAAGCAAAAAGCGTTCCGGGAAACGTGCCAACACTTTTTTAATTACATCCACCTGATGAGGCCAGGGCAAAACCGCACTGGTAACAATGCCTATATCATTACTGTTAGGAAACAGTGGTGCATTCCTGAGAAACTCGATCGTGAGCCGTTCCCGCTGGTCCTCTTCCACACTGTAATCCACTTCCTCTTCCATTATTTCAAGGGGATCCTGTACCGGTTTGCTGGAAGGCCTGTACTTAAGCAGTTTCTTGGCAACGGCATTAGGTACAGGCATACTTACCCAACCTATTTCCTGATCCTCCCACAGCCTTTCAAAGCGTTCTACCATTGGTTTTATGTAGCTTTTACCTTCACCCCAGGAGGTAAAAACATTAAATTGCTCATAATTTTTTTTCCAGCCCTGCTCCGATTCATTAACACTGCCACTGAAGCAGATCTGGTCTCCCCGGGCATCTGTAAATATACCTTCTTTAGGATGGTAGTACTCTTGGTTGTCAGGAGCCGGAAGAACCCTGCCCTGCTCATCCGTAGGTAAAACAACTTTTATCTCCAGGTTTCCTTCCGCCACCATCCAGGCGAGCACTTCCAAGCGGGCCTTCTTTAGTTTATCTTTAGGCTTCTCCAGTGCTTGAAGTAGGCGCTCTGTTACCTGTTCGTCCAAATCGTGGCCGCTTCTAATAGCTTCCACATCAGCTTTATCGAGCTGTGCGCCAACCAGTAGCCGCATCTTCCCACCACTTTTAACCAGGTGAGCAACACCCTGAGCCGCAATAGCCAGGGCTGAAGAAGAAAAATAACCGGCACTACGATCATAGCGCACCGAAGCAGCCAACGCAGGAATATAAAAGTGGCGCAATCTGTCATCAGTTGGGCCGTATGAAATTTCAAATTGTTGATCTTTTAAACCCATGTCTAGACCTCGTGTTACCATTATCTTCAACAGGAACGACTTATCACTCGTTCCAGACTTCTTGTTGTGTCATATGACCCTCTTCTTTTTCGGCTGGAACTGCTAGGTCATTGAAGAGGGCCAATCTGATATTCTCCAGAATCCCTGCTTCCGGGACAATAAACTTGCCCTCTTTTTTCTTTCTGGGGATAGCGTTAAGTAATGCTTGAAGGACTGCTTTGAAGGTGCTGTCAGTGTACAACCCGGTAGCGTTTAAGAAACGTTCACAGGATTTACCCCCATCTTCAGCATAAACAAGCATGGCTGTATGAGCGGTGTCCAGGTAACAGTCAAAGTTCACCCTCTCGGGATCTACCAGGTTCCTTTGGTACCTTTCCCTAGGCGTATTTAATTTAACATAATTACCCTTTTTCGCGGTTACCCTTTTGGCCAGCCTTAAGTCCTGATCCACATCCAGATTTAGTGCAAGTGCAAGCTTGCGGGCTTCATCGAAAGGAAACTCCCTGGCTTTAAAAACATCCCAGGCTATAATATACCAGTCCGTTACTGGATCAAATTCGATGGCCTTCCCTAAAAGCCCCTGCTTACGCAGCTTAACAACCTCTTCTCGGGCTATGTCTAAAGCCAACTCAGGTTGCAAGGGCATGGGGTGCCCCGTTTCCTTATCAATTTCGCTAGTAAAAACAGGCCAGTTCTGGGATAGGATAGACAGAACAGGCCCAAATGTAGAGATGTAGAGATCCACACCCATAATGCCTTGATCCTGAAATTCCGCAGCTTTGTGCCGGGCAACATCCCTAACTTTACCACGGATATCATCCCACCAGGTTTGTTTATTGCCCGGTTTGCGTTTCCGGCATACTAGTAAAATTGTACTTGCAGCAGCATTTTTCCTGGCTTGGTGTAAACTGTGCTCGCTTTCTGTATGCACCGGCCAGGAAGCCTGAATGGTGAAGCCAGCATCGATTAAGGCCCGTGCCAAGGTGTTCCAGGCCTCAGTCCGCTTGTGGGTAAACATTACGGTAAGTACACCATCAGGCTGCAACACTCGTTGCATCTCCTGGAAACTGGCGGTCATCTTACGCTCATAATCTTTTTCAGCCAACCCCCTCTTTTTACGGTTGTTCAGGGAAGCAAAGCGGGCCGCATTAGCTACTGCTTCGTCATCTTTGTTAGTCAGCTCATCAATAAAATATTTAGGATACAAATGACCAATCGAACGTTTCATCCAGACATAGTAAAAGTCGCTCAGTTCCGCGTACATTACGTTATCATAATATGGTGGATCAACGCAGACAAGGTTTACAGAAGCAGACTTAATTTGCTCCAGAGATGTTGCACTACCGCGAGTTATAAACAGCCGATCTGCTGGGGGCTTGGCATCGTTCTTATAAAAAAGATCACCCTTAATAGGAGCTACAAGGTTGGCAATTCCTTTGTATGCATTAATAACCTGATTAACACACCAAGGTAATAAATTTCGGGAAGCATCAAACTCAGCAAAACTCCACTTAAAACTAAAATCATGTCGATCAAACGTCCCTGCAATAACACCTCGAGAACTATGCCACCGAACCAACCTTGAATTGTAATCACATGCTTTGTCAAAAGCCAGTCCTAAATATGTTATTACTGCCTTTCCTAATTCCTTATCTTCTAACTCACCTAAAATCTTTTTCTCAATTTCCTTAAGTGATTCCAAGATGAAACACTGGGCTAAAAGCTGGCGCGGTGAAAAGAAATCACCCCAAGTTGGCATGCCGTAATAAAGCGGACGAGGATCGTTTGACTGTTCAGGAAAGGGTTCCCTTGGTACTAAACCCTCCATCTCCCACTTTGGAATCTTTTCCTTTAGTTCTTTCTCAGCCAAGCTTATCGCTTCTAGGTCTTTTGTAGACGGTAAGCGAAATTCCCTGCCACCTGGCTTTTTTACCCCAACTGCGTACAACTGCTGCCCCATACGTCCCGCTTGGGCTTCCTTTTTTATATAATCTCCATCAATTGCCTCTCCGGTCCATGGTGATAAACCGACACCCCTATTAACAGTACCTTGATCTGGATTGGCTAATTTAACGTCCTTCTGCCCTTTCACAATTCTGAACTGGCACTCCGGCCACTCAGGATCGCAAAGAATCTCGACAGCCACAGGATTACGGCCTTTACGTAGCCACCAGTTGGGAGAAAGTGGTACTGGTTTACCTGTGGTAGGACAAGAAACAGTGCGAGCCCACAAATAGGCATGGATGCTTTCATTTGTCTGAATCGGATAGTATGATTCAAGTTTTTCTTTAACTATATCTGCCCATATTTGACCATACTTTTGAATTAGTGTAAGCAATATGTTTCCATAACGAGCGGGAAAATCCAAGGTGGCTTTTAAGATTACTGAGGCAACCGGATTCAATTCGTTAGCAAAGGTGGTAAATCCATAACGCATTGCTTCAAGGGGTATAGAGCCCCCACCCGCCATAGGGTCGCATACAGAAGCTTCTTTAGTGCCCCAGGCATGCTCAATCAACTCCCATATTGTTATAAGGTCTTCATCAGTAGCACTATTAGTAAAAGCACGCTTGTATCCGTATGGATTTGCAGGTAAACGTCTACCCTCTTCGTTCGCTCTATGAATTAGACTACGCGCTGCAATGGGGTCACCCAAAATCCCGATCGCCCTCAAAAACCATCTGTGATAACTATCCTCATTGGGGAATCTATCCTTGAATTCTTCCGGCCATTCTTCACTCCACTGCGGCAGCAAACTAGCCAAAATAGCGCCACGACTAACAGTGAGCGGCCGCCGGGCCCACCAGACATGCAAAAAATACAACGGTGGCAGTGCACTTGACGCACCTCTTTCCCTCTGGCTTTCCACCCCTAGCTCTGCTATCGGCAACCATTTCTCAATTAATACATTGGGCCTGGACACCTCATCTACTCCTTCGAAAGCATTATCCGAAAAGCGCGGCGGTTCCGCCTTCGCTCATTACCATCGGCACAGCGGCTAAACCAATAATAAACTTCTTCGCTGCCCATATTACACACTGCATCTTTAATCTCTTCGATACGGGCTAATTTTGATAAGGGTTTCACCGCCAAAAACAAAAGTCCTAACCGGACACCTTTTTCCTCATCCAGTAGCATTGGCTCCTTTTGCCCTTTTTTTAAGCTACTGGCATGGTACCCACAGCTTCTTATTGAGTTAAGGACCTCACTGGTGACTGCTTGAAGCGGTGTTCCCCAGACCCGTACAATCAGCTTATACCTGTTCGGGTTAACCTGTCCGTTTATAGACTGTTGATATAACGCCAGACCAGAGCAGTCATTATTGGTTTCAAACACATGTAGTTTAAAGACTTTGCCTTTCATATCATTGCTCCCATAGTTGGTTTAGTTTTTTTTCGTATACAGCAACTTGCTAGTCTGCATCCTCATGGACCGGTTCAGCGCTAAGCACCATTTTGCCAACACCTAAGGTGGTAAAAACATCTCGAATATTATCATACTGCTGGCCAGGTATTGCAAGTTCATCAGGGAAATCAGCTTGAAGCTTCATTTTTACCATAACTTTTCCTGCTTCCTGATTGAAGGAATCGACTATCTGCTTAAGGCGCTTGTATCGATCCCAACCCCCTGAAAATCTCAGGCTATAGTTTTCGCTGTGACCAAATTCAGCTACATTTTCTTGTTGAATATAGTAAACGCCCTTGCCCATCTGGGGTATAGCCAGTCCCAAGCTACGAACGTCACTCACTGCCTCTTTGGTAGCCCCCTCCACATAGACAATAAGCCTTTTAAGCGACGTTATTCCCTGGTCATGGCAGTTGTCAGCGATGCTTTGGAAAACCTGCCCTGGCGCACCCTCCGCTTCAAGGGGTGCTTGGGGGGGCGGTGTCACATCGATCCCACATGTACATTGGTTTTCGGGCCTTTGGCATACAGGGCAAATTCGAACCTTTTGCTCTTCCCCTTTTATGTTAAGCCCCAGTTTTTTTGCTTCTTCAGGGGCATATAAAAATACATCGTCGCTGAACTGAACCATGGGCGCAGGCGAAGATGGCCCATAGCCTACTTGCTCTGCTGTATCAAAATAGATCCAAATACCGTTTTTAACTCCCTCCCGGATGGTGGATTTGAGCTGGTTTATATCCAATAGTATACGTAAGCTCATCCGTTGGGCAAAAGTTTTGCGCAGTTCCTCAGTGGTAACATACTCTTTATTAGCCGGCCAAGCCTTGGCCCGTACAAAGGTCGCTGACAGTGGGTTATCCGCATCTGTAAGCACCTTTTGAAGCTCGCGCAGTACTTCCAGAAGTACCTTAGACTGGTCACGATCTATTTTACCTTGATCTTGGGCCATTAGCGTTTCTTTGGACAAATTACCACTTTTACGTGGCGCATCAGCACTAGGGTAGTAGAGATAACGGTACCCTTTGGTGATAGCTATACGTAATTCCATTTCGGAAGTTTCGCTCATTTTTTTTAGCTTCTTTTTCTGCTCATCGTTAAACTCTTTCATGCGATCACTATCACCAATAATTTGACGGATGGCCAGGTAGCGCTGAGCCGTACTGATCATCTGTTCCCGCTGGTCCTCATCTACTACTAAGAAAAGTAGATTGTTTTTATAGCGGCGGAAGCCTTCCGAGGAGCCCGCATGATTAAATATCTTTAAAACCAGCTCAGGTCTCCCTTCATCATCCACTCTAGTAAAAGCAGCATCATGATGAATTACGACCAGCTTTGGCTTTCCAGCATCGTCATCCACTTCCCCTGCCTCGCTAGGAAAATAACACGGATCAAAAATGCCTTTTTTCCATATGCTTTTAATCCGCTCATCCAGCTGGACTTTTGCCTTAACCCTGCCGATTGAAGCCATCTCGTCCGCAATAATCTTGTTCAAAGAAGGCTCGGTTTTAAAGCGATAACGGCGGCCATCAAAGTCTAAGAACCAGCATTTTTTATCCAATTCTGTTACAGTTTTCTCCAGCAGGGTCGGGTCATCTCCAGGTTGGATTACAGCCAAGCGCAAATCCTCCGGATCCACACCGGTGGCAATGCCCTGTGTAAGACTATGAACAAATATAGCCGTTGCCGCCCGGCGGCCCAGAGGTGGCCTGCCTGCATCGAGCAGCGGTTGATCAATTTCAGCTGCATGGCTGCTGCTCCCTTGCCGCGGAGTATATATATCCGCTTCTACGACCGCAGCAAAAGCTGTTCTCTCTAAACGGCTGGTTAGGTCGGATACAATATCAGGTACACTTAAGTCTATATGATGCAAATGTACCAAGAAAGCATCAGAGGGTTTTCCCTCCCAAAGTCGCCTGACCACAAGGGCTAGCAACCGCAAGGCTCCTCTAGTCTTTTGAAATTTAGGAATAGTGGCTGTCTTACGGTTCAAGGTAGTTAAAAACTCCGGGTGAAAAGGATAATCAGCAATCATCTCCTGTTGGTATTCTGCCCGAGCGGCACGCTGGGGCAGATCCACACTTTGCAGGGAACGATAGTATTCAAGATAGGCTTCTGCTGTATCCCGGGCTACTGCCCGGTCAATTTCTTTAAAAAGACGGTGGCTGACAATGGCCGATATTTCTGTTTCTTCAGTTGAAGTAATTGCCCGTTCCTGGCGTGCAGCTACGCTTCTGGCTTCATCAAGCTCCTGTTTTACTTCTTCTGTTTCTTTACCAAAAGCATCTTTTGAATCAGCCAGAGTAAACACCAAGACAGCATTAGAACGGCTGGCCACATATTCCATAATAGTAACCAGGAAAGCTACTGTTTGCTCGGCCAGCGAGGTTTCCCCAACCCGCCCTTTGGCCGCTCTTAAATACCTGGCCAGTTCATCGATCATAATTAACGCAGGTTGGTCTCCGATAATCCTCTCCCAAACCTGAGTGCCCGGTGCTACGCGTTTAACATCACTTTCGCGAAGTATATGATAAGCTTCTTTGCCACCTAATTGATAGGCTATCTCTCCCCAAATGGTGTATGTAGTAATATTGTCGTGAGTAATGCCATTTTCGATATCCATATCAGTTCCGACAATGACAGCAACCTTTTCGATTGGTTGCTTTGGTATAAAAGAAGAATCAATAAATTCTTTGATCCGGGGATTGTTTACCTTATTTTTTGTTAGATGATACAGGGCAATCAGGTTATGGGTCTTACCTCCCCCAAAAGAGGTCTCCAAGCGTAAAACCGGGCTGCTATTTGGTTTTGCCCCGGTTAAACGTCCT
>MTKW01004432.1_pt1 | contig 11388 bp, 6 predicted proteins | sample 1042761 | NCBI WGS metagenome assembly MTKW01 (sample SAMN06205366, study PRJNA360243) | anaerobic digester metagenome | biome: Wastewater treatment plant; feature: Anaerobic digester sludge; material: sludge; isolation source: anaerobic digester fed with sludge from wastewater treatment plant ...
GATTTTTATCGAAATGATCTCACCCGCCTTGCGGTCTGCTTTTCAATATTAGTGGAACTATTATACATTTTTTTTACAATTTGCAAACACGCTCTTTACATTTTTCTGTTTTAAGAAGAGAATGTCCCTATAAGCAAGACAGGATAACACCGCCTCGACGACAAAGAAGTGGGATGTTGCTTGCCCAATACGCAAGCAACCTTGATATTATTTTGCGTTGCAAAGCAAGATTTGCCCCGCAGAGTGTATATCGTGCGGTCGAAGAGGTGGCAAGCTCGATATGACGATCATCAATACGCTATTTGGAATACCGCTGGGACATGTGATGCGTTTTTGCTGGCAACTAGTCGGCAATTACGGTGTTTCCATTATCCTGTTCACACTCTTTACAAAAATCATCATGTTCCCCTTATCGCTGATTTCACAGAAAAACTCGATTGCGATGATTAAGCTGCGCCCTCTCTTAGAGGACGTCCGTCGACGTTATGACGGCAACAGCGCTGAAATCGCCGAGATGCAAAAAGCGCTATATAAAAAAGAGCGTTACAGCCCGATCAAGGGTATGCTGCCGCTCTTAATCCAAATCCCCATTATCCTCGGATTGATTAATGTGATCTACCATCCGGTGCAGCATCTGTTACAACTTGACGCAGATACCATTGGCCTTTTTATTGAAAGAACGGCGCGTTTTCTCAACATAACACCCGAGGCAATGGGAACCGGCGCGGAACTTACCGTGTTGGAGACGGCACAGGCAAACCCGGCGCTGTTTACGGGGCTATCAGGTCTTGACAAGATCCTTCAGATGGACCTTCATTTTCTTGGCACGAATATGGCCGAAGTTCCGCGCCTTGCCTCCGCCACCGTCCTTTATCCTATCCTCTCAGGCGCAAGCGCGCTGCTTCTCGGCATCTACCAAAATCGCGTCAATATACTGCAGCGTGTACAGAGCGTAGTAAGCCGCTGGGGCATGACGATTTTCCTAGTGGCATTCTCCGCCTTTTTTGCCGCTATCTTGCCGTGCGGTGTGGGGCTTTACTGGATTAGCGGAAACTTGATGTCTATTCCGGTGCAAGCGCTATGCAATAAGATTTACGATCCGGGAGCATACGCCGATAACCTCAAACATATTGAGAAGCCGCACCTTACTCGTGAAGAAAAGCGGGCACAGCGCGTCCTCAACGCAAAAAAACGTCGTACTCAGCGCGCCGACAAAAAGCGCTTTATGAATACGAAAGATAAGCAGCTTGTTTTCTATGCGGAAAGCAGTGGTTATTACAAATATTTTGAGGGATTTATCGATTACATCCTCGAACACTCGGAGCTTGTCGTCCATTACGTCACAAGCGACATCAACGATCAAGTATTCGCAAAAAACAATCCACGCATCCAAACGTACTACATCGGCCCGATCGCGCTCATTCAGTTCATGATGCTGATGGACGCCGATATGGTCGTGATGACGATGCCCGATCTTGAAAAATATCAGATCAAACGCTCTCTCGTCAGAAAAGACATCGAATACATTTACCTCGATCACGGAATGACGAGCCTGCACCTTATGCTTCGAGAAGGCGCACTCGACCATTTCGATACGATTTTCTGTTACGGCCCTAATCACATCCGCGAAATTCGCGAAACGGAACGCGTGTACGATCTGCCGCCCAAAAAGCTGGTCAAAACAGGATACCCGCTGCTTGACTCCATGCTGAAAGCGGCCGATGAGCTCGGCAACATTGAAAACGATCCGAAAAAAATCCTCATCGCTCCTTCTTGGCAAAAAGACAACATCCTCGAATTATGTCCGGATGAAGTCATCCGGCCGCTGCTTGATGCAGGTTATCGCGTTATTGCCCGTCCGCACCCCGAATTCGTGAAACGTTTTCCGGATCAAGTCGATGCCTTGATCCGGCAATACAGCGATGCCGGCGATGCGTTTGAGTTCCAGACATCCTTCGCCTCAAACGAGACTGTCTACACCGCGGATCTTGTCATAACGGATTGGTCTACGATTGCCAATGAATTCTCCTACGCGACAAAGAAACCGTCTCTTTTCATCAACACTCCGATGAAAATCATGAACCCGAATTACAAGAAAATTCCCTGTGTTCCGCTGGATATATCGCTTCGCGATGAGATCGGCATCTCAATTGACACCGATAAGCTTGATCAGCTGCCTGAAGTCGTCACGGATCTTCTCGAACGCAAGGACTACGACCGAGAACATATCGCGGACGTCGTTCAGCAAAACATCTTCGATGTCGGCAATGGCGCACAAGGAGGCGGCTCTTACATCGTAAATACGCTCACCGCAAAGAGAAAAGCGCGCGAAAAACAAGCTCCCTCGAAGAAAGATCGGATGGCGCCCGCAACCGTTGCGAGCGATTTAAGAGCATTGTCCGAGGGCGACGCGCACGATGTCGATCAGGATATTTTGTCGATGGACGAAACACACATGTCAACGTATCTAGAACAGATCGAGCAACGCTTGGAGACATTTTTGGCACGCGTGAGCGATCAACAGGATGAAGATTTCAGAAAAAGCGTCGAACGACATCTCCGCGAGCGGGTTACGCCCGATCCTAAACAGACACATCCGCGCGGCATATGGATCAAGGCTCTGCTCGACGATTTAGTCGATGTCGATATTGAGACATCAAGTCCTCTTGAAAACGCGACATCTGCGAAGAAGACCGTTGTCTCAATCGATACTGCGCAAGACGATGCTTTGGTGAACTCCTCTGCCGACAAAGATCTCTCTTGTGCGACTGGTGCAACCGCACCGGCCTCCGGAACCATTTCGGGCACAGCAAAGGCTGCTCATTTCAACTCGCATGATGTGATGAAGCAAGCCACGGTGACCGCCTCAACCACACCAAGCAGTTACACCGATGCTAACGACGCGACCAAACGCGCACCGGAAGGAGACTTCTCATGATGGCCTGGATGGCGAACGGATTATCAGAGCAATGCGGATTTCTAATTCACTGTTACATTGATCCTGCGACGACGACGTATCTCATTCAGATGATCTCCGCCATCGTTATCACGCTCGGCGTCACGATCGGCCTGCTTTTCACCCGTCTTCGCATGTCTCTGATGAATATCTACGTGCGTCTGTCAGGTTATTTTGTGCGCTTATTCACGAAAAAGAAAGATGAAGTAGAGGTTGACGAACCGTTATGGAAGGTAGCAGAAACGCGCTCAACACCATCACTGCACATCAACCGCCGTGACTTTCTCTTTAAAGAAAACCGCTCTTTCAAGAGTCGCCTTTTGACCGCCTTTTTGGTAAGCGCCGCCTTTTCTTTTACGTTTATGTTCTTCAGTGTTTACGAAGTCATCGCGTTGAACACTGATTCAATTCCTTTTGTTTTCGAACAAATTGCGGTAACAGTTGTGCTCGTTTTCGTCATTATCTTATTGGTGATGTGCGGAATTTTAATGATTTTCCGAGGCAGGGTGTTTGATTTTTTTGTCTCGCTCGCATGTGGCACCGTGTTTACAGGTTACATCCAAGCCAACTTTCTCAATGGCGCTCTCGGCAGTCTGACAGGTGATCCCGTTGTGTGGCACAATTTCACCCGAGAACTGATCATCAACACATTCCTTACGATTGTGCTTTTCGCTATCCCGCTGATACTCCGTTATCTTGGAAGAAAACTTTGGACCGTGACGATACGTGCCTTGTCAGGACTTCTCATAGTGATCCAACTCATCGCTATGTTGTCGCTTTCGGTACATATGCCTACAACAAAAATGAAAGCAGGTTACCTTTCGACCTCCGATATATATGACGTTGCGCCACAACACAATATTGTGATCATCGTGCTTGATCGACTGGATAATCGATACATCGAAGCTTTGTTGCAAGAAAACCCGAATTATTTTGACCGCCTCGACGGATTCACACGGTTTACAGACAACATGTCATTTTACAGTCAAACATTTCCTTCGGTGACCAATATGTTTACTGGGCATAATCATTTTTTTGATCGACCTACGTCTTCCTTTATGAAAGAAGCATGGCAGACCTCAAAAATTCTTCCTCAGTTACACGAATCGAACTACACGATTACAATGTATATGGAAAAGGGTTACACCTATTCCGACATTAGCGACCTGCAGCCTACCGTTCAAAATGCCGTTTATCAGGTGCTGCATGTTAATCAGCGCCGCGCATTGAAGGAGCTCCTATTGCTCTCGGCATATCGCTATGCACCCTACGCATTCAAGCCTTTTTTCTGGACATCGTCAGATCGATTCGGTAATTTATTCTGTACGCCATCGGGTCAGTCGCATTACGTTACTGATGATGTCAAGTTTTTCAATCAGCTGAAACAAGAAGGACTTTCTGTAGAAGGGGAGGGCGGTCAGCTGAAATATATCCACCTTAACGGAACACATGGACCCCACAATATGGATGCGATGGCTCGACCGGTTGACTCATCAAAAACGAGTTCCCTCGAGCAGGCAAAAGGCTGTTTTTATATCGTGTTTCATTATCTGGCTGAACTGAAAAGATTGGGAAAATATGATGACAGCACGATCATCATTACGGGCGATCACGGAGCCAGAAAAGACGATCATCTTCCGCTTGACCGAGCTATTGTAACAGCACTCTTTGTGAAGCCGCGCGGAGCTGGAGGAACACCTCTTGTCTCCAATCAGGCACCCGTAACGACCGACAACTTTAGGGCATTTATATACGCGGAAGCCGGTTTGCCCTATGAAGCGCTTGGACCATCCTATTTTGACGTCCCGGAAACGGAAGTTAACACGCGTTACTTGTACCACCGACTTAATGCGAAACCGAAAAATCGCATGCTCATCTATGAAATCACAGGCGATGCCAACGATTTTTCAAACTGGAAACTCGTCGATGACTTTGAAACGGACTACTGATCGTGCGTCAGACGCAGTGAAGCGTAATGCCAAAGACCATACGGCCGCTGTCTCGATTTTCGCGGCAACGTCCATTCCTGATCGCGCCTTAGACCGAACGACAGCACTAATGCGATCGCAACCAATCAATTCCTGTCATTATTATCTTGTGAAAGAGGCGTGCATTCGTCGATTTTGCTAAAAAATCGATCACATGCAAAAATTCATTAAAAACCGATATTGATGCCTATACTTGCACCAGGTGTGGTCATCATATGAGCCAGCAACACGAGGACAGGATCGTCAACCGCTCACTGGTCAAACGGAGCAAATGGGGCAAGGCGCTGATACACTTCAGCGACCGGCAAACCCATCACAGAAAAGAAGTCGCCATCTATTCCTGAAATGATAAGACCGCCAAGCTCTTGGATGCCGTATGCTCCGGCCTTGTCAAGCGGTGCACCTGTTGCAACGTAACGATCGATGAGCTCTTCGACAACAGACGATAAGGGATAAAACGTTACGTCCGTCAATACGGAAAAAACGTCTGTCGATGAGCCGGCAAGGATCGTAACGCCTGTTGCCACAAGGTGCGTCCTGCCGGCCAGTTCTCGCAACATTCTCCGCGCGTCCGCCTCATCCTCCGGTTTCCCATAAAACACACCATCCAAACTCACAACGGTGTCCGCTCCGATAACGATCGCGTCCGGATAATCTTCCAGAACGCGTGCCGCCTTAGCAAAAGACAGCGCCTCAACAACGTGTGTCGGTGAATGCCTGTCATCCAACGTTTCTAGAACGTGCCTCTCATCACATGCCGCCGGCACAACGTCAAACGAAAATCCCGTCATCGCCAGCAATTCACGCCTCCTTGGCGATTGGCTGGCCAAAATCAATTTCATTCGTATACCTTCTGTCCGACGATTTCATCGCCGGCCTTTCCCCCTTGATTCCCTTGCCGGAAAAGACTCTTCCGATCCTTCTTCGATGTTCATCCGATTTTGCTGTTCTGACTTTACCTTCATATCACATCTTAATGCAATCGTCATGTCTTTGGATGTCATCGCTGGCATCAATTCGATGAGTTATTCAAATTGTGGCAGAATGGGTTATAAGCTTACATAAATTGGGTTATAAGCTTACATAAATTGTGAAAGAGCAAAAGGTTGTTCGGTAATAATAGAATATGCATATAAAAGATGATAACTGATTTCGAGTTGAGATTAACTAGATTTTGAAGGTGAAACAGATGGGCAAAAAAGAGATATATGATTTCCTTGACTCAAAAGGAATTGCTTACGAAATTACTGAGCATAAAGCCGTTTACAACATGGAAGAATGGGCTGAAATTGATCTGCCTTACCCTGAAGACAACGCAAAGAATCTTTTCGTTCGTGACAAGAAAAAGAGAAATTTTTATTTGATCACCGTACGAGGAGACAAACGTGTTGACTTGAAAGCATTCAGGCAAGCACACGGAACGAAAGCGCTTAGCTTCGCATCGAGTGATGATTTGCTTGCCATTATGAAGCTGGAGCCCGGTTCGGTCACGCCCTTAGGGCTGCTGAACGACGATGAAATACGCGTAGAATTTTACTTAGATAAAAGCTTTCTTGAAGGAAATGCAAGGATCGGGTGTCATCCAAACGACAACACAGCAACCGTTTGGCTGAAAATCAAAGACTTGTTGGATCTCATCGAAGAACACGGAAATATGGTGCATATTGTTGAGATTTGAAATCTAATGATGCGGTGATTACGCTGTGGTACTATGACGTTAACCGCAGGAAGACACTGACGATCTTCGCTGTCGGCGCAGGAACGGAACGGTTTAAACAGTTTTAAAGAATAGGCTTTGAAATAGCCGGAACGTGGAGGTTTCCCATGAAAAACAACATCAAATTCTTGAGCATGCTGGCTGAGCATTTTCCGACAGCGAAAGCGGCTCGTGCCGAAATCATCCGTCTCCGCGCCCTCAACGAACTTCCCAAGGGCACGGAGTATTTTTTCTCAGACTTACACGGCGAAGATACCGGATTTATTCACATTTTGCGAAGTGCATCAGGCAATATCCGAGTTAAAATATCAGAGCTCTTTACCTACGAGCTGACGCAAAATGAGCAGAACCAACTCGCCAATCTGATCTACGACCCTAAACGTGTTCTGTCGATCCTGAAATCATCAGGCCGCATTGAGCCGGACTGGTTGGCCATTACGATTTACCGTCTGATCGCTCTTGTCAGCCACATCAGCGCTAAATACTCGTGGAGCGCTATTTCTTCAAAAATACCCGAGCAATATACAGATATCATCACCGAATTGCTTTTTGCCTTCCGAGATGAGAATAAAAAGTCATACGTCAACGATATGATTCGCTTCGTCATTGAGGAAGATGCAGCCTTCACCTTTATTGAATCACTCTGCGTCATGGTACAGGATATCTGCGTCAACACACTCCATATTCTGGGCGACATATTTGACCGGGGACCAGGACCGCATCGCATCATGGAAGAGCTTATGCGCTTCTCGGACGTTGACGTCCAGTGGGGCAACCACGACATCGTTTGGATGGGCGCCGCCGCCGGAAATGAACCTTGTATGGCCATCGTTGTCCGCATCGGCATCGCCTACAATTCCTTCGATTTCATGGAGGACGGATACGGGATCAATCTGCGACCTCTTTCGTCGTTCGCAGCGGAAGTGTATGGCGATGATCCATGCGAGCGTTTCAAAGTACACCACTACGATCTGCCGAAAGCAGCTTTGATTGATGACGACCAGGCCGCCCGTATGCACAAAGCCATATCGATCATTCAGTTCAAGCTGGAAGGCCAAATGCTTGAGCGCCATCCCGAATGGAATATGGCTCAGCGGAACGTTCTTAAAAACGTGGATTTCAAAACAGGCGAATACATTGTCGGAGATATACGCTATCCGTTACTCGATACGAACTTCCCAACCATCGATCCGGACGATCCGCTACGTCTCACAAAGGATGAGGAAGATGTCATGTACAACATCGCCGTCTCATTCAAGCACAGTGAGCCGCTCCACCGTCACGTCCGCTTCCTCTACGAGAAGGGAAGCACCTACAAAATCGTCAACCGCAACTTGCTTTTCCACGGCTGCATCCCGCTGACCAAAGAAGGGGAACTGCGATCGGTTGCAGTCGATGGAAAATCCTATAAGGGACGCGCGCTTTTGGACATCCTAAACGTTAAGATTAGAGAGGCCTATTTTCAAGGCCGCTTGGCGGATCACACTTCAGACGCCGCAGACAAGTTGTGGTATCTCTGGTGCGGTTCGGAATCCCCCATGTTCGGAAAAAGCCAGATGTCAACATTTGAAAATTTCTTCGTAGAAGATAAGGCGATTCGCAAAGAGATCTATGATCCCTACTACACATTTTCTTCGCAAGAGGAGACGTGCAAGATGATCCTCGTCGATTTTGGACTCAATCCCGATAATTCGCGCATCATAAACGGCCATGTGCCCGTCAAAAGCGGAGAAACGCCTGTCAAAGCCAACGGACGCCTCTACGTCATTGATGGCGGCTTGGCTAAAGCGTATCAGAAACGCACGGGCATCAACGGCTACACGCTGATCTTTAATTCACATCATCTGGCGCTTGCCGAACACCACGACTACCAGACGATTGAAAACGATATGGGAAGTTATACGCCGCGTCTGCACATCATGGAGCCCATGCCGCAAAGACTGATGGTACATAACACCGACTTAGGCAAAGAAATCAACGCTCAAATCGAAGATCTGCGCGAACTTATTGAAGCGTTCCATAACGGAATCATTAAGGAACAGTGATGTCGATCGCGCGCGTGATGCGCAAACTCGGAACTACAACATGATTCTATTTCGACCCGTCCAGTGCTGTTTTGACCGCATTTGATGCACTATTTTAGAAATACGGTATGATTCCGGTCAACCCGGTTTCATGCAGTTTTTCTGTGATTGACTCGCTAGCTTAGAACAGCGACTTGATTCAAAAACGGCCCGGTATTGTGTTGTTTCGACCGCGTTTGACGTCCGATCACAGGCTACATGATCATTACGGCGAGTACTATGTCATGCCGTTTCATCCTCGTTTGATACCTGATTTTGGTACCGTACAAGCGTTAGCACCCGCGCGTTAAGTTTGTCGATCAAGCGTGCGTCGTGCGCGGCGAGGATGACCGGAACATGAATGAATGCGTCCAGAATCAGGCAGATTGCATCTGTCTCGCGTTTTTCGTCCAGTTCGCGAAGAGGTTCGTCGAGAAAAAGGATGCCCGACTTAGGAGCTATGGCGCGTGCGATCGCCACACGACGTTTTTCTCCGCCCGATAACAATGCGGCAGGCTGATCGCTGACATCTGACAAGTCCAACTGCTGAAGCAACGCATCGGCACGGTCGCCGTCGTAATCCGGAAGTACAACGCGGACATTGTCGCGCGCGGAAAGTTGTGGAATCAGAAGATTTTCCTGAAAGACGAAGCGACCGTTTGCCGGAACACCGGAAATGACTCCGGCATCCGGGTGTTCAAGCGACGCAAGCATGCGAAGCAACGTTGTTTTTCCTGAGCCGGATGCGCCGTTGACAATGAGCGGTNNTGAGCGGTCGATCAAGCGGCAGCTCTACCGAGAGATTTCGGAACAGAACCGTCTCTCCAAATGCTTTATCAAGCCCTTTGATCGAGATGGTAACGGAGTGGTTCGTTTCATTAGAAAAGTCGCTGATCTGCGATGCGCACAGCTCATCGTTGCTCGTGATTGCAGCAGAATGACCCGTTCCATCACTTCTCTCTTGGTGCTTCTGACACTCGCCGGCACCGTCAATTGTGATTGTAACGGAGTGGCTCGTTTCACCAATAAAGTCGCGGATCTGCGACGCGCACTGATTTTCGTCAATTGTGACTGCAAAAGAATGACCCGTTCCGTTCGTGTGTTTGGAAGGAACTCGCCGAGTCGCTTTCAATGCCATATCGTCCGACAAGGCAACTGCCTGATCGCTCGACAGCACATGATTGCTCACATCGATCGCACCCTTTGTCATTTCTAAAGATGCCGGTTTCTTTTCGACGTCTGCGCACAACTTATGTTCAATGTCGTCTGGCGACTTCTTCGCAGTCGAACGGGAAGTGCGTCTTGTCTTTTCCGGGAGTTTGCGGCCAACATAAGATAGCGCCCGGCGCAACACAAGAATGATCAGTTTTTCTGAGATAAAAGAGAGGAGGACAATCGCTAGCGTCCACGCAAGCAGTCCCTCCATGTCAAGGTACAGGCGAGAATCGTGGAGATGCCAGCCGATGGACGGCTTAGCAAGAGAGAGAACTTCAGAAGCAACACCGGCTTTCCAAGCCATGCCGATCGCGACGCTCATCGCGGCGAGAAAAGGGTCTCGACATGCGGGAACGATAATGAATCGGAGCGTGTCGCGTTTTTTAAAACAAAAGACGTGCGCCATCTCAAGCAGTTCATGGCTAACGCCTGATAAAGCGGCGAGCACACTCTCATAAACCATAGGAAATACAACCAGCCCGCAAATGAATATTGTCAGCACCTGATTTCCCAGAAAGAATAAGGCGATCAGGATGAAAGAGACGATCGGCACGGTCTTCATGAGAAGCACAAACGGCGCGATCAGCCGTTGCATGATCTTTACGCGCCATGCGACAAAAGCGAGGAACAGAGCAACCATAGCCGAGAGGAAGACGCCTTGCAAGATGCGTTCTCCCGACTGAATAACCGCAAGCCAGCCTTCCTTTTCAGAAAAAAGCTGACCAAACCGCACGAAGACGTCTCGAGGCGGCGGCAACAGGAATTTTGTTCCGGAAAAAAGGGAGAGGAGCTGCCAAACAACAAGCAAAAGCAGCACCCCTCCCAAGCTATACCAAACTCTGTTTTTTCTCCGATCAGGTTTCACGGCGACAACAATTTACCGGTTGGACGAATAGTAGAAATCATCCGGCGGCAGTTCTCCGCCGACCGATTTCGGATCGACATCGTATAGGAGATCGAGAAACCCTGAAAGAGAGGTCTTCATCGGTTCACCTGTCATGAAATGTATGTGGCAATAGGGAATCGCTTTTTGTGCAATGGCCGCCTTGAAAATGTCGAGTTGTTCAATCATTTTGGACGCATCTTCCGGATTTTCATTGACGAACGCAATCGACTGTTCATACCGTTTTACAAAGTCGGCAACCTCATCAGGATGAGCCTCGATGACGTCATTTCGCGCTACTAGCACCCCCATGATGAGACCGGCATCCCCCATATTGCTCTCCCAGACCGTATTGAGATCGATTGCAAGTCGCAAATCTTCAAGTTGCTGTTGCGCGACTGTGACGAAAGGTTGCGGCAGAAGAGCAACCGATCCTTCATTCGCTGCCAGATTTGATACCACTTCTGTGTGCTCCGCCAGCCATACGATGGTCAGGTCACTTGACGGATCGAGCCCTGCTTTTTCCAAAAGCATGTTAAAAACATACTCCGGGACAGCTCCTTGTT
>MTKW01015280.1_pt1 | contig 11379 bp, 7 predicted proteins | sample 1042761 | NCBI WGS metagenome assembly MTKW01 (sample SAMN06205366, study PRJNA360243) | anaerobic digester metagenome | biome: Wastewater treatment plant; feature: Anaerobic digester sludge; material: sludge; isolation source: anaerobic digester fed with sludge from wastewater treatment plant ...
TAAAAAAAGGGGCAGGCAGTGCCGCCCTTTTTAGTCAGAGGCGATCCCATGAACTTCTTCCCGTACACCAGGGAGAACACCGAAGTCCTTGTCTCCGTTCATGTAGATCCAGTAGCCGTCGAACGGGCTCAGCGCAAATTCCAGATTCTCCCAGTCTGTTTCGGTCAGGGTCGGGAGGTACAGGTCCCGGGTCTCTCTGTTGAGCGCACCCTGGGCTACGAGCGTCGTGATACCCGTTCCCTCCTGATCTCCGACCTGGATAAACCGGAGCGGGGAGAGGAGCGCCTTCGCATCATCCTCGGTCCCGACACTGATCAGGTTCCACCCTGCAGAGAGCTCCTTTGTGCTGAGGGGCTGGAAGTCCGCGAAGGTTGCTGCGAACCAAGCAGGGCCAGCGCTCTTGACGTAAAGCGCCTCGACCGGTCTGACGTCGTTCACGGTCGCTGTAGAGAAGGTACCAGTTACCGCATCGTACTTGTATACGAGATCAGCGTTTGCAAACTCCGAAGCAGTCGGATCAATCCACTGGTGCGTGGAGACGAGAGTCCAGCCATCGTTCAGTGGTTGGATCTGGTCGAAGGTCTTTGTGACCTTGTTCCCGACAGGGTACTTCTCAAACCCGGCGAGCGCACCTCCATCCTCGGAGTAGATGTATCCGTTGGCATACGAGAGGGCAAGACCGTCGTCCGGCTGGATCATCTGTAGCCACGGGAGCCCCGAGTTAGAAACTTCGAGTACAAGCGTCTTATTGTCGTTCTCAAGCCAGGCATCCTGGAATAATACGAATACGTCCTGCCAGTCGCTAATGTGCATCTGGAACCCATCATCGTAGGACATAAGCGCCTTGTCGAAGGTGATGTATACCAGGTTGCCGTATACGTTCGTCTCAGCGGTCACGATGACCGGGCCGCTGGTCTTTGTGAATGTTGTGCTGAACTCGTATGGCGGGGCCAGCGTGCCGTAGCCATAGCACGATGATATGGCCCCAGCTCCTTCCTCGGTGATGGTCACGTTGATCATCTGACCAACCTTGATGATGTCACCATCGAATTTGATGCTGAGCCCAGATCCGCTATCACTGTCAACTTTGTAGGCTCTCCGGGCCTCCCCATCGATCTCTACAATGATGTGTGTCCCGTTGACAAGGCCTTCCCACGACACGTCGTGCGAGAAGATCAGGTGGACCTCCTTGTTGACATGGCTTACAAGGAAGATATCTTCGATGTACGGGGCCCCGTGGTATGCCACGTACTGCGTGGAGGTTGTGCACTCGATCAGGGGTTTGTCTTCGTTGAAGATGATCTTATCAGCACCGCTCTTTGTGACGGTTATGCTAACAGACTGACCTTCGGTGATCTCCGCTCCCTTCACGGTCACGGTGAGCACGTCGGTTGCATCCTCTACAGTACGGTTTTCGACATCGACAACATCACGGGCACCGCCTGCGACCGTCGCCTTTATGTCGAGACCGCCGACGAGCGCCTGGTCCCAGTAGACCGGTTCGTCGAACAGGAGTTTGATCTGGTTTCCATCAACCGCAACCTTCGTGACCTCGATCCCGGCCAGGCTCGGGCGTTTCTTGTTCATGACGCGTTCGTCGAAGGCTGCGAGGAGTCCGCCGTCTTCAGCCGCAACGCTGCCGGGTGTGTAGGTGAGGTTGACGGTGTCGCCGGCCTTGATGGTGTTACTCTCAGCGATATCAAGGACGATCCGCTTTTTGTTGTCGCCATCCAGCCCGCAGTTGACGAAGTTCTTCTCTTCGCCGTCGTTCACCACAAACTTGAACTGGGTCCACTGGTCCGGCTGATTGGCCATGGTCCTGTCGAACTCGACGTAGATGGCGTTCCCGAACTCGTTGGTCCACGCACCGACGAACACCGGTGCGCTCTCCACGGTATAGGTCACACTCCGCGCGTTGCCGCCAAGCATCGGCACTTCGCCAACAGTCTCTCTGATCTTCCAGGCACCATCAGCGGTGATCGCTACCTCCACCACCTGACCCTCTGTGATCATCGGGCTGGCAAGTCTTACGATAATCGTATCTGTTGCAGTTTCCTTGGATTCGGCAGCCACAACAGCAGCAATGGCCCGGGGCTTACCGTCGACCGTTGCCATTATATCACCATATATGTTTAGCGGGGACTGAGCAAAGGCATCCTTGCTGAAGTACAGCGTGACATTGCCCGTCTCCGCATCCGTTACCTTGATGCTCTCAAACTCCGGCGGTGCGGCATAGATCGCCTTCACCGACGTCTCGCCGGCCATCGGAATACCTTCAGCGGTCTCCTTGATCTCGGCGGCTCCTGCATCAGTGACCGTGATAACGACCTCCTGGCCGTCCACATTGATGGGTTTGGATAAGACCAGAGTCATCATCATAGACGACCCCCACCACGGCGAAGCGATGTCAGCGAACTCAACCGGGGTTCCATTGACCGTTACGGTAATGTGGGTGCCGTTGAGGGTGTTGGCCCAGCAGACAGGCTTGTCGAAGTACAGTTCGACGTTGGTTCCTCCACACTGGGGCATGAACCGGATCGGATCCTCACTGAACGTCGGGGGAAGAACATAGCTTCTCGAAACAGAAGCCGCACTTCTCATCGTGTTGTTTTCCGAGCTGGTCTCCTTGATCTTCTTCGCTCCACAATCCATTATCGCTACGTTAACCCACTGATTATCGGTGATAGCCGGGCCGGAGAACGTCACATCGAGTAACCTCGATGCATCCTCGTAATCGCGTGCTTCGATCTCCGTGACCACACGGGTTTCTCCACCAACATTGACACTAATGGCGTAACCATCAATCAGGGCCGAGCTCCACCAGACCGGTTTACTGAAGTTCAGGGTAACCGTCTTGGTAGCCGCACCCGTAGCGGTGATCGGGTCGATCTGCACCAATACTGGCGGCATCACGTTCTCGACTGAGATGTTCGTGAAGTTCAGCAGCACACTGTCGTCAAGGGCCCTGACATCGCCTCTGCCATAGGTCAGGGTAACGGTGTCATCGGAGTCGATGAGGGTCAACCACCCAGGCACATCAAGAACCAGCGTTGTGTCGTCATCCTCCTGACGGGCGATATTGATGAAACCTTCCTCATCCCCGTCGTTTACGCGGTACTTGAACTGCCCCTCTTTGCCGGCAGGGTCAGCCATCTCCTTATCAAACGTGACGATGACATGATCGCCGTCCTTGCACGTCTTTGCGGCAACAACTACGGGCGAAGCCGGCACGTTGTTCTCGACCGTCAGATTCTCAAAGGACGCAAGCTTGCCATTGTTGTCCTCAGATTTGATATCGCCTCTGGCGTAACTCACGTTGACGACATCTCCGGCCACGATCAGGGCATCCCCATCGATCGTAAGCGAGAAGACCTTCTTATCGATACCGTAGTCGACAGCCAGGAAGTCGCCCTCAACATCGTTGACGAAGAACGTGAACTGCCCCACTTCGCCAGAGGGATCGGTCATGTTCATATCGAAGGTAATGTTGATGGTGTTTCCGTCCGTGGTGGTATTGGCATACAGGGCCACCGGCGGCTCCGGGACGATGTTTTCCACCGTCTTGTCGGCAAAGTTCTGAAGCACACCCTCATCAGCTGATTTGACATCACCCTTCGTGTAACTCACGGTGACCTCATCGCCAAATGCGATCTCTCCATCGCAGGTGAGCACGATCTTTGTCTCATCGTCATCAAGTTCAGCGACAGTAAAGGCAAACTCCTCTTCACCGATGGTGAAGTTAAACTGATCGTGTTTGCCCGCGGGATCGGCCATCTCCTTGTCGAACTTTACGGAGATCTTATCCCCGTCGATGTTCGTTTCTGCGCTAACGAATTCCGGGGGGAGGATATACTCAAAGGATAGGCTACCAGAAACAGGATACCATTTGTTCCCATCATCATCAAGTGAATATATTGGACCTGCTTCATCAGGTGTGAGGTAGACTGTAACCAGGTCGTATTCTTTGAGAGAACCCGCCACTGTCACATCCATCGTAGGTGCTCTATCCTTCATCTTCCTGATCAGAACCGTATCGAAATCGGGAGTTGTTGTCGCACCTTCGCGTTCAACCTCTACTTTCAGATATCCACTTTCCTTCGTTAATTCAACCGCCCATGCAACACTCTCGTTGAATGTCAGACGGATATCAAACGTCTGATCCCCTATCTCGATCAATTCAACGCTTTCATAGCTTGGCGGCACCGCCATCGCCGGCACCACGACCGCCACTGCCATGAGCAGCATCAGGATCGGGATCAGCCTGATTGTTCGTTCATGCAGTACTTGTGTCATATTCCATCAGTCTCCTTACAACAATCTCCTTACAACAGATCTTCTGTCAGCATCTTCTCAAACAACGCCGTTCAAACATCGTTACGGCAAAGAAAGTATCCATTCCTTTGATATATAAAGGTAACGAAAAAGAGCGGGGGTTCTTTGAATCTCTTGCACAATTTATTTGAATTATCCATCGGGCCTGGAATCATTCAGGCCTCCCGGAGAAATAACTCCTTGTCGGTCTCCCACCGGATCTCAGGATCATCGGCGAAGCAATGATAACTGGCCACAAATTCCGCCGACATTTTGCGCGCGTTCTCGTTCAAGAGCCGCTCGAAAGCCGTTTTTCGATCCAGCGGGTTAGGGACGAGATGAGGCAGAACAGATGTCGGTGCACTGTGCATACCCCTTAACCGTGCGCGCGCCAGGTTACCGGGGCTGTCCTGCATACTAGAAGTCGTTTACAGGGTCACTATCCTCATTGCTCTGGAGAAATCGCGTGCCGCTCTCCGTTTGAGTCCTGCCGAAGGTAACAGAGGTTACCGTGGGCTGCAGGATACCTGGGGTGCTGGCCCGGAAGCACTTCGACCGGCCCGCCGTAGTACCCGGGACCCACAGTCTTCGATACGGGCAGAGAAAGGTGCCGCTCGGTTATGACCAACCTGTCTTCTGCGCCATTTATTCAAAAACTCGGTTTGAATGCTATCTAAAAAGTAATGCAACAAATTTCAAAAAGGTAGTGCAACCAATTATAGCGAGGACATCAATACAAGGACTCAATTCGATTTGCTATGCGATGAATTAACGCATTGCGGCAAATTATTACCGTGAAGGGTGTCATGACGGGGAGCTTTGATCTCGGAACTGTCGGCATCGCCGCCGAACACCCCGAAGAAAAGTCCCTTGAGTCACTTTTAGTGAGGAAAACGGAATCGTATATTCCGCCGGCGAGAGAGCGGGGTTGCCACCACCGGCCCTGAAACCAGGATATCAGCGCGATCGACCACGGTGCCCTGCTGGGGGATGGGGCTGTGTGTTCAAAGAAGAGGTATGAGATCCGACGGCAAGGTTCACGTACCGGCTACACCCCGGGCATGCCCTCTCCTTCGTAAATATCTGCGTCCGGTCGCACTGCCATTGCCGGTCGGGATGGTTGCAGGAGATCCAGGTGATGAGTATCGGCTGCGTGCGGCTCAGCCTCTCCGGGTTCACGACGGACGAGGAGTGCCGGACCGCCGCACGAGCTGTAAAGGAGATTGGAAAGATGCGCATCGTTCGATCGGTTCACCATAAATCCTGCGTCGACGGCTCCTTCAAGAAGGAGTTCCTCCTCAGGCACATCGGGTTTCGCGTCGCCACGATCGACTCAAGGGCCGGGTTCTCCGTTATCGCTGCACGGAAAGACCGGCAATCCGGCCCCTCTCTTCTCTCATGCTTTCTTCAGGGTGACTGCTCCCACCCCTAAAGGGGTGGGCTTCTACGGCTATTATCCGAGAGATTGCAGTCCCAATCTCAGAATGTTGATCGCCGCGTTCTGATCTCGATCCAGTTCCAACCCGCAATGCGGGCATGAGTGGACCCGGTCAGAAAGGTTCTTGACGACGATCATCCCACATCTGGAGCACATCTGCGAGGTGTTTCTGGGGTTCACCAGGATCACCTGCGAGCCAGCATCTTCCGCTTTGCTCGTTGTGATCGTGACGAACTGGTTCCAGGCCACATCGGCTATGCTTTTCGCCAGACAGTGGTTTTTTTGCATATTGCTGATATTCAGATCCTCGAATACAATCGTTCCGAACCTATTCACCAGTTGACGGGAGGTTTGATGAGCAAAGTTGAGCCGTCTGTTGGCGATCCGTTCGTGAACATGTGCGACGATCTGTCTGGCTTTCTTCCGTTCAGGAGTTCCTTTTTCTGCTTTCGAGAGTCTTCTCTGGGCTTTCGCAAGGGCCTTCTCGTCGGTGCGGAAGAACCGTGGATTCTCGATCTTCTCGCCGTTTGAGAACGTGGCGAAGGACTCCAGACCGACATCGACCCCGACTGTGGTCTCCTTCTGCGGGGCCGGGTTGGGTTCATACTCGACCGAGAAGCAGGCATACCATTTCCCGGTTGCCGACCGCCGGATCGTGAGCGTCTTGATCGTCCCTTCGACTGGACGGTGGAGGAAAACCCGGAGATCTCCGATCTTTGCGAGGTGAAGACGATCTTCATTAAGAACAAACCCAGATTGGGGATACGCGAAACTGTCGTATCGACCCTTCCCCTTGAATCGGGGATAGCCAGGTTTTTCTCCAGACTTTAAGCGTCGGAAGAAGGCTTTGAATGCAAGATCGATACGCATCTGGGCATTCTGAAGAACCTGAGAATGAACCTGTTTCAGTTCAGGCCGTTCGCGCTTCCATTCTGTCAGGATCTTGTTGGTCTCATAGAGGGAGACCGAACGCTGATCCTGTTCCCAGGCGTTCTTTCTCAATGCAAGTGTATCGTTATAGACCCATCGGCAAATCTCAAGCGTCCGCTCTAACAGAGTGACCTGGGATGTTGTTGGAGAGAGCCGATACCGATACGATTTAAGCATTATAGTATACCTTTGTTGTATGCTTAAATCTAGTTGTCGACGGTATTCATCCCACCCCTAAAGGGGTGGGCTTTCTGCCTGTTTGATCGTAAACCGGAACGCTGCTCCTTCCCCGGGGCGGCCCGGCACCCTGTCCTCGGCCCAGACCCGTCCTCCGTAGCGCTCCACCAGGATCTGCACGAGGTAGAGGCCGAGACCTTCGCCGACGCCCCGTTTGTGCTGCTCGTAGCGGTGGAAGATTGCCTCCTTCTCCTCATCCGGCACGCCCGGACCGGTATCCTCAACCGAAATTTGCACCTCACCGTTCAGCTCCTCAACCCGAACCGCGACCTCGACATCAGGACCGCCGTGCTTGATGGCATTGCTGATGAGGTTGTTGAAGACCACCGAAAGAAGGTCGTTTGCCCGGACCTGATGGCAGGTCCCGTTATAGTGGACAGCGCTGGTGGGGAAATTTTCGATCGCTCCCTGGATTGCTCTATCGAGATCCGTCCGTTTAAGCTCCAACGAGGCCTGATGAATCCGGCGGATAGTGGAGACGGTGCCCAGGATCTCGATGCTCTTGTTGATGCTCCGCTTCAGGTTCCCCAGGTATCCGGCAGCTTCGCCATCGAGTGTGTCGAGCAGCAGGTCGGTGTAAAGCCTGGAAACGTTCTCGGTGTTGCCGATATCGTGGGTGAGGATGTCAAGGTAGAGATTCGCCTCCCGATTCGCGACCTCCAGTTCGCAGTGAAGCCGGGTGAGCTCCTCAGTGTGGCGTATGAGCGCTTCTTCCGCACGTTTGCGCCCGGTGATATCCGTGAGGATGGCAATGGCTCCGACGATAGCACCGCTGCCGTCGCGGATAGGAGCTGCCGACGTGTCCACCCAGAGCGGTTCCCGGTCCAGGCGGGTAACCATCACCTCTTCTCCCTGCACGGTCTCTCCGTGCAGCGCCCGGTAGTAGGGGGTCGCCTCGAGAGAGAGCGGCGTCCCATCCTCCCGCAGGACTCCAAAACCCGCCTGACGCTCCTCAAAGCGGATTGGATCAAAAGATGTCGGTGTTCTATCGATCATCTCACGCACCACTTCGTTCACCCGGACAATAGCCCCGGTGGTATCGTAGATGATGACGCCCGATGCGATCGAGGCAAGAGTCGCATCCAGTTCGGTGGCTCTCAAATGCTCTCTTTCCATGACAGCATGGAGTTTCGCCTCAGCCTGTTTCTGCTCGGTGATGTCGGTGAAGCTCTCGAGCGCATGTGTTACCCGGCCGGATGCATCTTTCACCGGCTGGGCTACAATACCGAACCAGCGCCCACGATACGGAACGTACTTCTCTATTCTCGTGACCTCCCCCGTCGAGAAGACAGTCCGAACCGCACAGACCTCGCACTGTTCGCTCATACCTTCGAACAAACGGTAGCACTTCTCGCCGATGGGCTCGTATTCGGGGAAATATTCCCGGGCCTTCTGGTTTACCCAGACAATTGTCATATCCGGTTCGACAAGCGATTGCCCCGTATCGAGCGCGGAGAGGATGGCACCTACTCTCTCCGTCTCCTTGCGCAACGCCTCCTCGCCTCTCCTGCGTTTGGTCTCGGCCAGCCTGAGTTCTTCATTCTCCTGGCGGAGGGCATCAATCTCTGCCTGGAGCCCCCGCAGCCGCTTTTCGACGAGCCGTTCGGTCCTGGAAGGGTTCTCCTGTGGATCCTCATCCCGTTCGGCGGGATCAGGCCCTGTCCGTGAGGCTTCTGGGGGCGCTGGCATCTGACCTGAGGGCTCCTTTAAAGCACTAACAATGGGTTTCACATAGGCAGTAATAATTGTAGCGCTCCCGGGCTACGCAGGTTCTCCTGGGGTATGATGGGAAAATACCTTATATCAACATTGGATTGGTAGTTATGAAATAACTTTAACCGGGAAGTGTCATGCGAGATGATGGATCGGAGCGGTGAATGGCCGGCGGGTTCTCTTGCTCCCGGTTGATTCGGGAAAGGTGTCCCCCCCACTGCCAGAACAGGTCCTCACCCCGTCTCTTCTCCGAACAGCTCGTATCGCCATCTTGGAGCCGTAGGGAATCCGCTCTCTCTTTTCGGCCCGTCGACCCGGTTGTTCCGGCGCCTTCTTGTATACTACCCCCCCGAAACCTTTGCAATCACGCGATCCAGGTGCTGCCGGTAGAGTTCCTGCGGGTCGAGTTCCTGCAGTCCATCCGGAGTCCGGACCACCACCCTGCCGATGCCGGCGTTCACCAGCATCTTCGAGCACATCAGGCAGGGCGGGTCGTACGAGGGTACTCCCGTCAAACGCTCGAACCCGGCCAGGTACATCGTGCAGCCGGCCGCGGCCCGCCCCGCCTGCAGGAGCGCGTTCATCTCCGCGTGTACCGAGCGGCAGAACTCATAGCGCTCGCCGGAAGGGATGTTGTACTGCTTCCTTATGCAGGTGTTCAACTCATCGCAGTGCGCCTCCCCCCGCGGCGCACCGTTGTGCCCGGTAGAGACGATCTCTCCTGCCGAGTTCACCACGACCGCACCGTAGCACCGTCGAATGCAGGTCGACCGGCGGGCGGTCTCGACCGCGATACCCATGTACCACTCGGTTCGCGAGGCCCGCGGCGGTACGGGCGGTGCGTCGGTATGCCGGTCCGTCATGGCCGCCTCTCCTCCGGCTGCAGGTTGCGTCCGCTCAGGTTTTTGCCCATGATAGATCTTCCACAGTACGGGATTAAAAAGGGGCGTTTTTGTGCTCCGTCAGTACACGCCCTCGCCCGTCACGAGAGTGCCCCTTACCGGGTAGGTGCCGTTGCACGGACCCGTAAACTCGTGGCGCATCCACTCATGGTACGAGTTAAACTGCCAGCCCATGACCCACCACTCGTTTCTCCCCTGAACGTCGGCCGAGATGGTGAGGACGTTATCGTCCTCGGCGTCGAACGAGAGGATGAACGGCACCTCGACGACGTAGCCGGACGATCCCGGGCTCACGTAGTACTCGTCGACGGGTTCACCTGAACCGCTGATGTTGCCGACGATCCGGTAGGGCGCAAAAAGGGGTTCGGTCCCTATCGGCGCTCTGGTCTCGATCTTGCGATCGGGACTGGCATCGTGCACGTAGAGTTCCATATCGACGAGCACCGGCGTCTCTTCCGAGTACCGGTCAGAGTAGATATGGGTCGGTTTAGGAAGTTCCGACTCGTTCTGCCCCGGCGTGATTGGAATCAGCATGATTCGGTTTTTGTAGATGGGATCGATCCGGTCGGCCGAGATTCTTAACATGGGGACTCCGTCGACGTGCTCGATCGTTATCGATATCGCGCTCCCATCAAAGTTGCGGAAACTCGCCCGGGAAAGGTCGATAGGGGTGACGTTCGTTCCGGTCTTGGGGTCGTAACGGGAAGGAAGAGGGATCAGGAGAACCGCATCCTCAATCGGCTGCGACGTTGAGATCTTCAACTCGTAGTAATACGTCGACCTGAAACTCTCGGAAGCGGACTGGCCCAGGTTTGCCGCGATCAACACGACTACTACGAAGAGAACCGCCATGAGGATGCCTGCCGCGATGAGCAGGCTCCTGAGCGTCTTTGCGTGGTTCCCCATTGATCAAATCGTCAGGGAGCTGGCAGTATTATAGTTATCTATTTCCAGGCGCCCGTCTCTCCATCCCGGCCGCCTGATCCTTCCCGGTCCGGGGCCACAATCTTTTATAGTAGAGTGGCTCCGGGAGCCCGCATGAAAGGAGGATTTCATGTCTTATCTCACCGTCGGTAAAGAGAACTCAGGCACCATCGACCTCTACTACGAGGACCACGGCAAGGGCAGGCCGGTTGTCCTGATCCACGGCTGGCCGCTCTCGAGCAAATCCTGGGAAAAGCAGGTGCCGGCGCTGCTCGACGCGGGTTACCGCGTCGTCACCTACGATCGCAGGGGGTTTGGCAACTCCAGCAAACCGACCTTCGGCTACGACTACGATACCCTGGCCGAGGACCTGCACAGGCTCATGACCGAGCTCGATCTGCGTGACGCCACACTGGTGGGGTTCTCGATGGGCGGCGGCGAGGTGGCCCGCTACCTCGGCACCCACGGCAGCGATCGCGTGGAGCAGGCCGCCTTCATATCCGCGATCCCGCCATTCCTGCTCAAAACGTCTGACAACCCCGAAGGCGTCGACGGCAGTGTCTTTGACGGGATCATGGAGAGCATCAGTGCCGACCGACCGGCGTTCCTCACCGGGTTTTTCTCGGACTTCTATAACGTCGACATCTTCGGGGGCGACCTCGTCAGCGACGAGGTGATCCGCTTCAGCTGGAACGTCGCGGCCGCCGCCTCTCCGAGAGGCACGCTTGACTGTGTCCCGGCGTGGCTGACCGATTTCCGGGACGATCTTATAAGCATCGACGTGCCGGTCCTTGTGATCCACGGCGATGCCGACCGGATTGTCCCCTTTCCCGCCTCGGGGAAGCGCACCCATGACCTGATTGAGGGGAGCACCCTTGCGGTGATCGAGGGCGGGCCGCACGGGATCATCTGGACCCATGCCGG
>MTKW01005912.1_pt1 | contig 11378 bp, 9 predicted proteins | sample 1042761 | NCBI WGS metagenome assembly MTKW01 (sample SAMN06205366, study PRJNA360243) | anaerobic digester metagenome | biome: Wastewater treatment plant; feature: Anaerobic digester sludge; material: sludge; isolation source: anaerobic digester fed with sludge from wastewater treatment plant ...
GGGTAAGCATTGTAGCTAATACTACAAGCAATACTAATAGTCTTTTCATATATAATCCCCCTAAATATTTATATTCTTAAAACATACAAAAATTATACACAAAATACTTTAACAAATCAATAGAAAATAAGAAAAAATATCCAATTAAATCTATAGGAATAATAGGCTATTTTTTATTCCTGAAATTTATTACCCTCCCCATTAAATTTATGCTAAAATAAAAGGATATTCGGACAAACTTTTAACATATTGTAGTTGGATTAAGTGGAACAGAGAAAGGATTAAGGTTAATAATATGAATATAGAAGAAATTAATAAAGGTATAGTAATTAAAAATATACAAAACTTTCATCCAATCCACACCTTTGAATGTGGCCAATGTTTTAGATGGAATAAGACCGATGATAATACCTACATAGGAGTGGTTAGGGATAAGGTCATTGAGGTGGAGCTAAGGGGAGTGGATTTATATATTTATAATATAAGTCAAGAGGAATTTTACCATAGATGGCAGGACTATTTTGATTTGGCTAGGGACTATAGTATAATCCAGGAGAAACTAAAAATAGATCCAATACTAAAAAGGGCTATAGACTATGGAAGGGGGATTAGAATATTAAATCAGGATCCTTGGGAAACCCTGATTTCATTTATAATATCCTCTAATAAAAACATACCCCATATCAAAAAAATAATTGAATATTTAAGCAGGAGCTATGGTAGTATGCTAATCTATAAGGGAAAAGAATATTACACATTTCCCACCCCAAAACAATTGTCTGGATTATCCATAGAAGAAATATCCAAAAGCAAATGTGGTTATAGGGCAAAGTTTATCCACGCTGCAGTAGAAAGGGTAAGTAATGGAGATATTAATTTAGACTATATTAGTAGCTTATCTTCCCATCAGACAAGAGAAGGCCTTATTAGCCTTTATGGGGTAGGACCTAAAATAGCCGATTGTGTAATGCTGTTTTCTATGGGAAAATATGAGGTCTTTCCCACTGATGTTTGGATCAAAAGACTAATGGAATATTTTTATTTTAAAAAACCTACATCTATAAAAGAGATTAGAAAATTTGCTAATAAAAAGTGGGGGAACTTAGCAGGTTTTGCCCAACAATATTTATTTTACTATGGTAGAAGCCATGGAGAAATTTTTAAATAGCAGAGCTAGAAGGGAGATTACCAACAGTGCAATTATTAGGAACTATAGTAAACTCATCAACAATTATAATTGGAGCAATAATAGGAGTGATTATAAAAAAAGGTATTCCTGAGAGAATAAATGATACAATTTTAAAGGGACTAGCCCTAGGAATTATGGTCTATGGGATTTCTGAAGGGATAAAGACAGGAAATCTTATAATAGTGTTGGCCAGCTTGGTGCTAGGCGGGATTATAGGAGAAATTATAGATATTGATAAAAAACTAGAAAATCTTGGGACCTTTATTGAAGGCAAGTTTAAAAATAAGGGGGGAAACATCTCCCAGGCCTTTGTAACCACTTCACTAATGTATTGTATAGGGGCAATGGCAATAACAGGGGCTTTGCAAAGTGGGTTACAAAATGACCATACTACCTTATATGCCAAATCTCTAATAGATTTTGTAGTCTCTATTATCTTTGGTTCCACTTTAGGAATTGGGGTGGCCCTATCTGGCATTAGTGTATTTATATATCAGGGTTCTATTACCCTATTAGCAGCTTTATTAAAAACCTTATTGCAGGATCCAGTAATTAGAGAAATGACAGCAATAGGTGGTATTTTAATTGCCGGCATCTCACTAAATATGTTGGGACTTACCAAAATTCGTCTGGCAAATCTCTTGCCGGCAGTATTTATACCGATCTTTATATATATGATTTACACCTTTTTATAAGGCAGGGGGTAATAATTTGGAGAGCAATAAAGAAAGAACAGGAATCTACTTAATAATAATAGCTGCCATAGGCTGGGGATTATTAGGAACATTTACTAAGCTTCTTGGATATTATAGCTATGACTCTATAACAATAGCCACCTTTAGACCAACTATGGCAGTTATTTTTTATATTATAGTAACAGCTATAAAAAATCCCTCTGATTTTAAAACAGATCTAAGGGGTATAGTATTATTTTTTATATATGGAATGTTGGCCTATAATGGATTATTCGTAGGTTTTTCTTATGCTGTGGAATTAACCAGCCCTGCAACAGCTGTAATACTCTTATATACTGCACCAATACTTATCACCTTTCTTTCTTATTTTTTCTTTCAGGAGCCTTTAACCCTAAAGAAAATCTTTGCATTAATTCTAACTGCCTTAGGATGTTTTTTGGTAGTAAGAGGTTATAAGCCAGGGATTCTTCAGCTAAATGTCAAGGGCATACTATGGGGGTTATTGTCAGCCCTAGGTTTTGCCTTCCAATGTGTCCTGGGAAAGAAAATTCTGGAGAACTATTCCCATAGAACCCTTCTAGTCTATGGATTTATATTTTCTGCATTATTTCTTTGGATACTAAGACCTCCTTGGATATTGGTAAAAAGTATTACTAGCATAAAACCTTCTTTATTGATATTAGGCTTAGGAGTTCTTTGTACTATAATTCCCAATGGTCTATATGCAAAAGCCTTAAACTATGTGGAGGCTAGCAAGGCAGGGATACTATCTAATATAGAGCCAGTGACAGGGGTATTTTTGGCCTTTGTTTTATTTAAGGAAAAAATGGAAGGATTACAATGGCTAGGTATTGGATTGGTGGTGCTTTCCCTTATCCTTGTCCAATATAAAAACACCAATAAGATAGAAGGAAACACTGAATAATTTGATATCTGAAGGCAATAATAATATAAGAAAAAGTGCAAATTTTGGAATTGGTAGAAAAATTGCAAAAAACAAAGATATTTAGAGGAAACACTAGATAATATAGCATAATTCACCAATTTTGAGCAAATACGACAATTATGATACTACTACAATATTTGCCAATAAAGTAAGCTTTCTATATTATATTATTAGCACTCAATTAAATAGAGTGCTAATAATATAGACATATAAAAATTTATAAATATCATTAAGGAGGGTTAACATGAATATTAAACCATTAGGTGACAGAGTAGTAATCAAAGTTAAGGAAGAGGAGGAAACAACAAAAAGTGGTATTGTCCTACCAGGCACTGCTAAAGAAAAACCCCAACAAGGCACTATAGTAGCTGTAGGCAGTGGAGAAGTTATTGATGGCAAGAAGGTAGAATTGGAAGTTAAGGTAGGGGACATTGTATTCTATTCCAAATATGCTGGAACTGAAATCAAGATAGATGAAGAAGAATATCTTATTTTAAAACAAAGCGATATTTTAGCTATTGTAGAATAATAAAAATAGGAGCAAATACATAGAAGCTCCCAAATAGAAATTTAGGAGGTAATAGATAATGGCAAAAGAAATTAAATTTGGTGAAGAGGCAAGAAGATCACTAGAAACAGGAGTTAATAAACTTGCGAATGCAGTAAAAGTTACATTAGGACCAAAGGGCAGAAATGTTGTATTAGATAAAAAATTTGGTTCCCCTACCATCACTAATGACGGGGTAACCATTGCAAGGGAAATTGAGTTAGAAGATGCATTTGAAAATATGGGAGCCCAACTAGTAAAAGAAGTGGCAACTAAGACTAATGATGTTGCAGGTGATGGTACTACTACTGCTACCCTTTTAGCCCAGGCTACTGTAAGAGAAGGATTAAAAAATGTTGCAGCCGGTGCTAATCCAATGATATTGAAAAAAGGTATTGAAAAAGCATTAGATACAGTAGTGGAAGAAATTAAAAATGCTAGTAAGACTATTGAAAGTAAGGAAGCTATTAAACAGGTTGCAGCTAACTCAGCCTCTGATGAAAATATTGGACAATTAATATCTGATGCAATGGAAAAGGTAGGAAGTGACGGAGTTATCACAGTAGAAGAAGGAAAATCCATGGGGGTAGAATTAGAGGTAGTAGAAGGAATGCAATTTGATCGCGGCTACCTATCCCCTTATATGGTAACAGATACAGATAAGATGGAAGCTGTTTTGGATGAACCATATATCTTAATTACAGATAAAAAGATTAGCAACATTCAAGAAATTCTACCCCTATTAGAACAAATGGTACAACAGGGTGGAAAGCTACTTATTATTGCTGAAGATGTAGAAGGAGAAGCATTAGCAACCTTAGTCCTTAATAAACTAAGAGGAACCTTTAATTGTATAGCAGTTAAAGCACCTGGCTTTGGAGATAGAAGAAAAGAAATGCTAGCAGATATTGCTATTTTAACAGGTGGAACTGTAATCTCAGAAGAACTAGGTTTAGATCTAAAATCTGTAGAGCTGGATCAATTAGGTAAGGCAAGACAAATTAAAGTAGACAAAGAAAATACAATTATAGTGGAAGGATATGGAGAGGCCCAAGCTATTAAAGACAGAGTAAATCAAATAAGAAAGCAAATTGATGAGACAGATTCAGATTTTGATAGAGAAAAACTACAGGAGAGATTAGCAAAACTTTCTGGTGGAGTGGCCGTTATTAAAGTAGGTGCAGCTACAGAAACAGAATTAAAGGAGAAAAAGTCTAGGATTGAAGACGCATTAGCAGCTACAAGGGCAGCAGTAGAAGAGGGAATTGTAGCAGGTGGTGGAGTATCTTATATCAATGCTATTCCAGCACTTAATAAGCTAATAGAAACCCTTTCTGGAGATGAAAGAACAGGAGCCAATATTCTCCTTAAGGCAGTAGAAGAGCCACTAAAACAAATTGCACTAAATGCTGGTCTAGAAGGATCTATAGTAGTAGAAAAGATTAAGTCTGAAAAACCTGGAATAGGATTTAATGCTTATACAGAAGAATATACAGATATGATAGAAGCAGGAATCATTGACCCAACCAAGGTAGTACGTTCTGCAATTCAAAATGCTTGCAGTATTGCAGCAATGCTTTTGACAACTGAAACAATAGTTGCTGATCTTCCTGAAGAAGAACCAGCTGGAGGCGGAATGCCAGGAGGTATGGGCGGAATGCCAATGATGTAATAGTTGCCCTATAGACAACAAAAGCTAATATTTCCCGCAGATATCCTAGAAAAAACTAGGATATTCTGTGGGATTTTTTATTATCAATATGGGCAGAATAAGTAAAGTCTTATAGTATATATTTTTTATAAAAAATATAACAAAGTTTAATACAATCAAATTATGTTAAACAATTTGCAATTATCCTCACTTTATAGTATACTCTAGTCGTATGAAAACGGTACTAGAGACTAAATTTATCAGATCTGGAGCCAATAGCTTATGGCTATATAAAATATACTTATTAGTTTTTCAAATAAATAAAATAAAGGAGTGGAAGTAAGCTTGGGAAACAATATTGATAATTTGACCATGAAGGAAATAGCCCAATTGTATCGGGAAAAATCTCTTTCTCCTGTTGAGGTGGTAAAACACCAATTAGAAAAAATTAAAGAGAAAGAAGACTTAAATGCTTTTATAACTGTAACAGGAGAGCTAGCTACAGAATTAGCAAAGGAATCTGAACAGCGATTTGCAAAGGGACAATCTTTAGGACCAATGGATGGGATCCCTTATGGTGCAAAGGACGTTATTTATACTAAGGGTATAAGAACCACCATGGGTAGTAAAATATATAAAGACTATTACCCTACAATTAATGCAACAGTAATTGATAAACTAGATGGGGGAGGAGCTATTCTTTTAGGAAAAACAAATACCCAAGAATTTGCTGCAGGAGCTACAAGTGATGTTTCCTATTTTGGACCTGTTAAGAACCCCTATAATAAAAATAAGGTATCAGGTGGTTCAAGTGGAGGTTCTGCAGCAGCCGTTGCAGCAAGAATAATTACTGCTGCTCTTGGTACAGATACAAGTGGTTCAGTTCGTATTCCTGCTTCCGCCTGTGGCATAGTGGGAATGAAAGCAACTAGAGGTCGAGTAAGTAAATATGGTGCCTATACATTAAGTGATACCATTGACCATATTGGACCTATGACAAGAAATGTGGAAGATAATGCAATCATGCTAGGAGCTCTTGCTGGATATGATTCACGAGATCCATGGTCAATAAAACTTCCTAGTATGGATTTTACTGCTGAAATCGGTGAATCCATAAAGGGAATGGTAATAGGTGTTCCATATAGTTTATTTGAAGATATCACTGAACCAGAAATTTATGATTCTATAATGAATACAATAGAGGTTTTAAAGGAATTAGGTGTAAAGATTAAGACCATTCCAAGCATAGATGAAGATGGAACCTTTATAGACTCTTGTAGAATAGTAAGAGTAAGTGAGGGATATGCGGTTCATAGAAAGAACCTCTTAGAAAGACCTGAACAGTATAGCCCTGAATTAGTGGAACAAATAAGTTTGGGAGAAGCATTTAAGGCCCATGAATATATCAATGCATATAAATTGCGTAGTAAGTTCCAAGATCATTTTAGAGAATTGATGGAAGGTATTGATGCGATTATTACTCCTACACTACCTTTATTACCTACAGATATAGGACAAAGGGAAGTAGAAATACGGGGAGTTGTTCACTCTATTCACACTAGATATAATCTATTTACAATTATTGCAAGTTACACTGGTTTCCCTGCTATAACTATTCCAAGTGGACTTTCTAGTGATAACCTTCCAATAGGATTACAGATTCTTACTGATGAATATGCTGAAACTAAGGCTTATCGTATTGCTTATCAAATTGAAAAGGCATTAGGACTAAATCTATAAAAAAACAATAAACACACTCTCAAAAGGACTTTCTTTAATGAAATAAAATAGAAAGTCCTTTTATTTATGATATAGTTTTAAAATATGGGCATAATATCATTAAGATTTGTAAGATGAAAGGAGGAATCCAATGAGATATAGAAGATTAATATCTAAATCCCTTATTATTATGCTTATATCATTATTAATATTGGGATGCACTACCCCAGGACCTGACACACCACCAGAGGAAAATAAAGAGCAAGAGGAAGAAGAAAAATCAGATCAAGATGCTAATACTACAGCTTCCACAGTTAATGATGAATCTGCCTTTAAGGAGGCTATTAGCGAAGAGGGGACTTGGATAATTATACCTACAAAGGACCTATCCTTTGATGAGGACCTAGAGGTGGAAGGGGAGTTTAGAGATAAAGATGATCCATCCAATGATCTATTCCGAAAGCTAGCACTGTATGAACAAGACCAAGATAAAAAGATTACTAAGAGATATACCATTACTGCTCCTAAGATGATTATTAGAAGCCCTAACACCAATATAAAGGGCGGAGTTATAAAAGGTGATGTCTATGTAGAGGCAGAGGGATTCACCCTATCAGATGCTACCATTGAAGGAAATCTATATTTCTCCAATGAAGAAGATAAGACCACATTCCAGCTACAGGATGGGGCCAAGGTTACAGGAGATACAAAGGTGCAGGATAATGGAGAAGACAATAATCAGAATAATAATAAGAATGAAGGATAACTTCATTCTTATTATTATAACACCATCTGACAATACTACTGTATTGACAGCTATTGTTATTTTTTATACAATTAAAGAAATTGTAAATAACAAAAGAAAATAAAGGGATGGTGTAAAGGAGAGATGAGCGAAACAGAAGGGTTTTTAAAAAGAAAAAATATAGTATTTTCCGCCCAAAGATATTTTATAGAGGCACTAAGTTATATGGCATTAGGACTATTTTCCTCCTTAATTATAGGAACTATTTTAAATACCATAGGTGGCAAACTGGGAATAACATTTTTTACTGATACAATTTGGCCTATTGCCCAGGCAATGACTGGTCCTGCTATAGCAGTGGCAGTATCCTATGGTTTACAATCACCTCCTCTTGTTATTTTTGCATCAGTACTAACAGGGGCAGCAGGTGCTGAATTAGGAGGGCCTGTAGGGGCCTTTTTAGCAGCAGTTTTTGGTGCAGAATTTGGCAAACTAGTTTATAAGGAAACAAAGATAGATATTATTGTTACTCCTGCCACTACCATTATTGTGGGAGTATTAGTGGGGAAATTTGTAGGACCAGCTGTTTCTACTTTTATGAACGAATTCGGACGAATGATAATCTATGCCACCCAATTGCAACCTATACCAATGGGTATTCTAATATCAGTATTGATGGGAATGGCATTGACCCTTCCTATTAGCAGTGCGGCAATAGCCATAATGCTAGGTTTAAGTGGTCTGGCAGGAGGGGCAGCAACAGTGGGTTGTTCAGCACAAATGATAGGATTTGCAGTGATGAGCTATAGGGAGAATGGTATGAGTGGATTATTTGCCCAGGGACTGGGAACTTCAATGCTACAAATGCCCAATATTATAAAAAATCCTAGGATATGGATTCCCCCCACCCTCACTTCAGCAATATTAGGACCCTTATCCACTTATATTTTTAAGATGGAGAATATACCCATTGGGTCAGGAATGGGTACCAGTGGATTTGTGGGACAATTTGGCACCATTACAGCTATGGAAGCCATTGGCAGAGGCGGAATTACCCTATATTTAAATATTTTATTACTACATTTTATATTACCGGCGGTTTTAACACTTTTAATAGCAAAGTTTATGAGAAAAAGGGGTTGGATAAAAGAAGGGGATTTAAAATTGGATTTATAATAAATTAATAAAATTAGACCCCCATCATTGACAAAGATGCTATTATAAAATATACTAGAAAAAATAAATTATAGAGCTTTTTCTTATATAAAATAAAACAAACGGGTATGTTTTCCATAAGAAACATACAGTTTGTTTTTGTTTAACATTAATATTTTAACAATAGTAATAGAGATATATGTTTTTAACCATAATTTGTAGGGTAATGAGCTAAATAGTACTGAGGAGAGGAGTATATATTATGGAGAAATTTGTTAAAGAAGGGATTACCTTTGATGATGTTTTATTAATACCTGCTAAATCAGATGTTCTACCAAGCCAAGTAGATGTGTCCACCTATTTAACTAAAAAAATAAAGTTAAATATACCAATTTTAAGTGCTGGAATGGATACAGTAACTGAAGGACGTTTGGCAATTGCAATAGCTAGGGAAGGTGGAATAGGTATAATCCATAAAAATATGTCTATTGAAGAACAGGTAATGGAAGTAGATAAGGTAAAGCGCTCAGAACATGGAGTTATTGTAGACCCTTTCTACCTAAGCCCTGATCACTTAATTGGAGATGCATTAGAATTAATGGAAAGATATCATATTTCAGGAGTACCTATCACAGTAAAGGGAAAGCTAGTAGGTATTATTACTAATAGAGATTTAAGATTTGAAACAGATATGTATAAAAGAATAGATGAAGCTATGACCAAAGACAATCTTGTCACAGCTCCAGAGGGAACAGATTTAAAGAAGGCAGAGGCTATTCTTAAGAAACATAAGATAGAAAAACTGCCCATAGTAGATAAAGACTATTACTTAAAAGGACTTATAACCATTAAGGATATAGAAAAGGCTATCCAATATCCAAATTCTGCTAAGGATGAGACAGGAAGATTAATAGTTGGGGCAGCAGTTGGTGTTGGGAAAGACACCATAGAGAGGGTGGACGCCCTTGTGAAAGGCCAGGTAGATATTATAGCAATAGATACAGCCCACGGTCATTCAAAAGGTGTAATAGATATGGTAAAGAAGATTAAATCTATATATCCAGACTTACAGTTAATTGCAGGAAATGTGGCTACAGGAGAAGCTACAAAAGAACTAATAGAAGCCGGGGCAGATGCTATAAAGGTAGGCATCGGGCCAGGTTCTATTTGTACCACTAGAGTAATAGCAGGGATAGGAGTACCACAAATAACCGCAATATATGATTGTGCTAAGGTTGCCGATAAATACAATATACCTATTATTGCAGATGGTGGAATAAAATTCTCTGGAGATATTACAAAGGCAATAGCTGCAGGGGCAAGTACAGTAATGATAGGAGGTCTATTGGCAGCCACCGATGAAAGCCCAGGGGAGACCATTATATATCAGGGAAGAAGCTATAAAGTATATAGAGGTATGGGCTCAATGGGTGCAATGGAGGCCGGTAGTTCTGATAGATATTTCCAAGAAGGAGAAAGAAAATTAGTGCCAGAAGGGATAGAAGGGAAAGTACCCTTTAAGGGAAAATTATCAGATATAATATTCCAAATGGTGGGAGGACTACGNNGGACAATTTATGAAAATAACTGCTGCAGGTTTGACAGAAAGCCATCCCCACGATGTTTCCATAACAAAACAACCACCAAATTATACAATATAATAGGCTTGCCTTCCATTACAAATTTATTTGGAGTTGAAGGGACATCTGTAGTGATCCACCAGTAGGGAACGACGAGGGCGTCGTTCCGAAATAGGAATGACCTTTGTGGTATTTTATAAAACAATAGGAAGTGTTTAAGTGAAAAAATTTCTAGAAGAAGAAATAAAAAATATAAGAAAACAAATAGAAAATAAAAAGGTCCTATGTGCCCTATCAGGGGGAGTAGATTCATCAGTAGCTGCAGTGCTAGTCCATAGAGCAATTGGGGAAAAACTCACCTGTGTATTTGTAGACCATGGACTATTACGGAAAGGCGAAAGGGAAGAAGTGGAAAGGGAATTTAAAGACCACTTCCAAATGAATTTAATAACAGTAGATGCCCGGGAAAGATTTTTAGATAAGCTTAAAGGAATAATTGACCCAGAGAAAAAGAGAAAAATAATTGGGGAAGAATTTATAAGGGTCTTTGAAGAAGAACAGAGCAAATTAAAGGATATAGACTATCTAGTTCAAGGGACTATAAAATCAGATATCATAGAATCCGGTACCAAGGGGAAGGTGGCAGTAAAATCCCATCACAATGTAGGGGGCCTTCCAGAGGATGTAAACTTTGAACTGATAGAGCCTTTAAAAACCCTATATAAAGAAGAAGTAAGGGAAGTAGGAAGATTATTAGGAATATCCCCAGAGATAGTTGAAAGACAACCATTTCCGGGACCAGGACTAGCAGTAAGATGTCTAGGAGAGATTACAAAAGAAAAACTAGAGATATTAAGGGAAGCAGATTATATATTTAGAGAAGAAATAAAAAATGCAGGACTAAATATTTGGCAATATTTTGCAGTTCTTCCCAATATTCAATCAGTGGGAGTGATAGATGGGCAGAGAACATATTGTCATACTATAGCCTTAAGGGCAGTGAACTCCATAGATGGAATGACAGGAGAATGGGCAAAAATCCCTCTAGAGATATTAGAGAAAATATCCACTAGAATTACAGATAAAATACCGGAAGTAAACCGAGTAGTCTACGATATAACAAGCAAGCCACCGGCAACGATAGAGTGGGA
>MTKW01003717.1_pt1 | contig 11377 bp, 4 predicted proteins | sample 1042761 | NCBI WGS metagenome assembly MTKW01 (sample SAMN06205366, study PRJNA360243) | anaerobic digester metagenome | biome: Wastewater treatment plant; feature: Anaerobic digester sludge; material: sludge; isolation source: anaerobic digester fed with sludge from wastewater treatment plant ...
GCTTATATTTTGGGGCTGCTAAGATACGTAAATATGCCGTTTGGACTGGAAAGTTCACCGTCAGAGTTTTCCACTTTCACCTCTACACTGCCTGGAGCATGGGGCGGTGTCACTACGAGGATTGTCTTATAGTCAACAACTTGAACGTTTTCTTCCGGTACGGGTATTTCACCGAAGAATACCTTCAAGCCTTCTCTAAAATCTTTCCCTTCAATTCTTACACGAGTGCCGCCGGAGGCAGGCCCTTTGTCAGGTGTAAGTTTTGTTATAGCCGGGGCTGTTTCACCTTTAATAAACATAATGTATATGGGCAGTGGTGTAACATCATCAGATGCGGCAGAACCACCGTCTTCGTTTATAACTACTACCCGATGGAGCTTACCTACGGCTTCTTCCGGAACCGCCGGCATTGTAAATGTAAGTCTTGAAGGCAGCATGTATGTTATGTTTCTTGGCTCTATAGTTGCCACATTGGAAATTTGGATCCTGGCGTTTTCCCTAAAATCTCCACCAATGATGCTTACTGTATTACCGCCTTTATAAGTCATATACAAAACTTTTACATCCCTGCCGTTGATATTTTCAGCAATAGGTGACTGGCCTTCTTTTGTTATGTTTGTAATATATGGATTGCTGTCAGGATGTTTATAAGTGAACTTGCCTTGGGCTATTCCCCCGTCGGGATTTATTAGAAATACATCGACCTCGCCAATAGTGTAGTAACCGGGTGTTGTAACTACCAGCTGACCGCTGGTTATAAACTCCACCACGGGAGCATATCCCCGCTCCACAAAAAGCCTCCTGTCGCTGATTTCCAAGCGAATCAGTTCATCATAGGGGTAAGGGTTTGTGCCTTCAGCCTTTAAGAGTCTTGTAGAGACAAATAAGGGGCTTCCATCAAAAGTTAAGGGGGTTAACGTTACATATGAGCGCCCTTTTTCTGTAATACTGATGTTAACTCTGCCGTTTGCATACTCTACCCGTAAACCTCCCGGCAGATTTACGGTAGTGCGCTGGTTGTCTATTCTGCCGGAGTTTTCTTCTTCCCTAAGTATATCCCGGTTAGTAATATTGCCAAAACGAACCTGTACCATGGGCATTGTTTTAATCTCCCCATCAGGGACACATATCTTGGTTTCACTCTCCACAAACCCACTGCCAAAGACCTCCACCCGGTCACCGCCTTGTTTTTTGCCTTCAGGAGGCACTATGCGGGTTATGACTGGGTTTGTAGACATGTAGGTGTATTTGACCTTGTTGGATATGCCGGAATCATTATTTACCACATATACATCCACATCACCGGCAGTGCCGGCAGGAGTCCTCACTTTAAGGTAGCCATCGGCATACTCTATTATTTCAGCTACCTTATTTCCAAAGTACACCTTTGGAAGAACCGGTAAAACTATGCTTTCAAAGTCATTTTTATAGAATTCCTTAAGGTTCTGTATAACATCTTTGTTGTTATCAAAATCACCTTTTAGCCTCTCCCTAACACCTTCTACCCTAAAGTCATCCCATTCTTCGTTTCCGTTTAGGTCTTTGTATGGCTCATTGTCATCACGAGTTTGATTTCTGTTGTCATCACTGTAGGGCTCAAAGTAGCGAAAATCCTTACCGGTAATTTCTACTATTTCTTTACCTGCTGCACTACCCCCTTGTGGCATTACTCTGGTTATCTGGGGATGACTGGTAGGAACCATGTAGGTGAATCCATCCTCTTTTCCGGCACTGGCACCATCAGGGTTGAGCACCACTACGGGAACTGTGATTCGGTCCGTTTCCTTTTCCTTGGAAAGATCACCGGTAAAATGAGGGACTTTCACTGTGACGGTTTTCCCGTCCACACTTACAAATGTATCTTCCTTCTTGATTTCCACACCATTTATGAATACCCGAGTCTTATATGTACCGTCATCTTTAAAGTCATTGCCTCGGATGTCCACGGTATATCCGCCGTCCGTGGAACCCTTATTCGGGACGACTTCATGAATTTCCGGTTTTGATTGGGGCATGGTATAGTAGAAAAATCCCTGGGCGCCTATGCGGCTGTCCCGTTTAGTATCAGGATTTAGCACCGCAAGGTCGTAATAGCCGTCACCTAATGTCAGTACGGGCACTTTAAAGATGATCTGGTTTTTGTCGATTACTTTTACGTTGTTTCCTACGATTATTCCATCACCGTCAACTCTGTATAGAGTCTGCATGTAAAGCTTAATTGAATTGGGCTCGTATATGGTCAGTGAAGTAACATTTACTTTTTTATCGCCAAAATTTTCTTCGCCTGTCTTGACCTCTACAAGATAGTCACTGGCCCCTTCCTTTGATGCAAATATTTTATATTTGCCGTTATCATATTTAACATTTAACCTATAGGTATTTTTTACTCCATCGGAAAGGATAGCATTGCCCTGGACATCTTGGCGAAAGGCGTAAAATTTACCGGAAGTATCGGTGAAAACCACACTGTGCCAGTAATCTGCCATTCGCAAATACATTCTTCCATCAACGGCCTTTTCGATTCTTAAAATCTCGTCATTCTCCGGAGATGCATAGTATTCAAGTTTGATTCGCTTTGTATCTGAATCTATGTTGTATTCGTTTATATCTCTGTTTTGAAGAAGTATTCTTGTACCTATAAGTTTATATGTTTCTGATACAGTTGCCGTCAGGTCCGGCGGCAAGAAGTTATCACCCTTGACCAATACCAGAGTGCCTGTGTTGCCTGCCTTAGGTGAAAAATCTGTGATTTTGGGATCTGTATAGGTCTTAACGTAGTAAAAATCTCTAATGGCAATACTGCCGTTGGGATTCATTACCTGAAGCTGTGTTCTGCCTTCCCTGCCGGGAGGAGCTTTAAAGGTGAGAGTTTTGCCGTCCCCCTCCCGAGTGACGCCTGAAACTTCACTGCCGTCGATAAAGACTTTCACATCTTGTAAAAAGTTGCTTCCCTTTATAGTTACCGTTTCACCGCCATCCACCGTCACCACATCAGGTGTAACGCTTTCAATGACAGGGACTTTGTCTTCTTTTATAAGAATAAACTTGACCATTACCGAGTCTTCCGAAGAAAGGCCGGGGCTTGAAGAATTTCTGACAGGATTTGTTACTACAACGGGCACATTGGTATCAATGTATTCTTTTGGCACTACAGTATCTGCGGGAATTACCGCAAGGATTTTAGTGCCGGTTTCACTGCCTGGCGTTCCGTCCATTATATTGCCTTTGTCATCCATTACATATAATTGAATGTTATCATTTTCATTCTTGTTTATGGTTACATCTCCAAATCTTACAATGGGATATGAAGCTCTTGTTTCTTCATTGTATACATATTTATAAACTGAAAAGTTTTTGCCGTATACACCTACCATTAAATTCTGAGAAATGGTATATGTATCATTATCACCGTCTTTTTTTACCACATGAATTTCGTCAGGAACTATGCTCTGAACTTCGGGTTTAATCCGACTGGGTATAAAGGTATACCCTTTGGGGAGTTCCGCCCGCTCAGTAAAGGTGTATTCTTTTCCATCTTTAGTTACTATCTTGGTAGTAGTCTCCACTACTACATCTTTTATAGGATTACTTCCTTCTGTATCAGCATTGATTCTTACCACTAATTTATCTATATCCTTTGAAAAGCTAGAACCTTCCTTTTCCACATGAGCTTGAGGCCCTATTATGACTTTGACGGTCTTTTCTACGGAGGTAATTTCAGTTTCCCTATATTTCCCAATTATGCCGTCTTGCTCATGCCCATCACCACTTTCATCCTCTTCCTTACTCTTGTACTCCAATTTCAAAACCCCATCACCGGAAACGGATTCTTCGAGAATTGTAGAATGCATATCAATTACAAGATCATCGATGTTTAGGCTCCCTAAATACCTTCCCGTTATAGTGGATACCGATCCAGTATCCGGCCCTCTATTGGGCTGTATAGCATCAATAACGGCACTTCTGGCACCTTGAATTACTGTAAACTTTTCCTTTGTATAAATATATTCACCGGAAACGGCCTGCATGGGGTCTTTATAATCTGGCACCAGATTTGTTAGGACTACCCAGTATTCTCCCGGAACAATGTCCGGAACTTCTACGGTAAACACATACATATCGTCGTCAGTTTGTTGCAGAGGGCTTGGATTTTTTCCTTTATTTGCTTTTGTATATGGGTCAGTGCCGTCAGTAGCTTTTAAAAAATATACATCATATTGTCTTAACATACTTGCTTTAAAATAGACTTTGCCGCCTTTTGTGCCTCGATTTGGAAACATTTCTAGGTCATTGCATATGCTCAGCTCTTCTATTAGGCGGAACTGGCCGTTATAAGTGTGGTTTATGTTGATTTTAACTTTTACATCATTATTTAGCTCATTAAATTTCACCGGTTCGGTTTCAAATTCCCTGGTTATTTCTATGTCTTGAAGGCCCAGTTCTGCTCTTTCAAACCCTGTTACTTCTGCAGTGTTTTCTTCAATGTTAACTGTAATGTTTTCCTTCTCTATTGTGTTAAACAAAAGGCCCGTCCCATACTTGACAGTTACAGCATCGGATTCTATCAATCCAAAATTTGTTCCTTTTATATATAAGCTATCTTTTTTCTTTACTTTTGGTGTAACATCAGTAATAGTAGGCATTGCCCCTTGGTCACCGATGGGAATAGTAGCATTGCCTACAATGATGGATTTAATGTTTTTTAGCTTTTCCCAGTCCTCAGGCTTTGTAAATTCAAAATACAGCAAACCTTTGGTGTTAATCCTGGGACCTCTAAGCTGCTCATATTTGGAGCCGTATTCAATATATACCTGTGCTCCTTCCAACTCACGCCCTTTTATTGACAAGGACATACCTGTGGTAAATCGACTACTGTCATGCTCCTTACCTATGACTATTTCAGTTACAATATAAGTGTCTTCATCATATCCGTATGCCGTATTAAGCTCGCCAGGTATTGAAGAAATCAGCATTATAATAATCAACGCAGTTGATAATATCTTTTTTAGCTTTCTCATCTTAACCCTCCTACTCTTGTACTACCACAAAGATGCCGGGACTTGAGCTGTGAAAAGTGACGGTTTTTTCAATCTTGTCTACCAAAAAATCTTCTTCGCTAAAATTTCTAGTGTCAGCATCATACCTTAGCACCTTTAGTTTTTCGCCGTCGCTCTCTTTGAAGGGCATAGTAATCTTGAAGCTGCTAAAGCGCACATTTTCACCTATCACTTGAATAAATTCTGACTTAATCTTTCGCCTGCCCAGCCTCTGTTTTATATTTTGAACCGTCTGAGGCTCTACTCGCCCAAGGGTTATATTGCTTTCTTCATCTCTGCTGTAATCATCTATGCCAATGTCGTACAATGTAATATCCGCCCATTTTGACAGAGTTTCCAGAGTGGATATCCGGTCGCTTCTTCGGCCGTCAAAACGGATTTTCCTAACCAAAACCTGTTCACCCATCAGTTGGTCAAGGTCAACTTCTACAGACCGTCTATCGGTATGCCTTCGGTCAATAATCAAGGTATCTTCACTATTAGAAAGGCTGCTCCAAACTTCACCAATTCGCAGCTCATTCTTGACTCGATATTCCTCATTGGGAATGTAGCTGCCTTCCTTTACTACACTCAAAGCTCCGAATACTTCATATTCGTGGTCACCGTCGTTTCTTACCAGAATGGTATATATACCAGGTTCCAATCGATTTCGGCCGCTGGGCAAATATACCCAAAGCAAGCTTTGCCCGTTTTCATCGGTTCTTATCCTAACTCTGCCGGCCCGAATATCGTTAAAATAAACCTGTACATTTTGCTCGTCAAAGAAATCTCCGTATAGAATAATGGGTTCATCCTCATCATAGTCTTCTACAACACTTCCAATTTGTGTATCGCTTACTATGGGAATCGCAGTTGTTGTAAAACTCCATTGGATTGGATCATTTCCAACCCTTTCATGGTCACCTGCAAAGTGCACTATTCCGGCGTTTATCAAAACTTGATAAGTGGTTTGGGATCTAAGGGGTTTTACAGGCACATATAGGTGAGCTTGTCCTGCTGCAGTGTTTTTAACAAAAATATATTGGGAAATATGGGAGTCTCTGAGTTTTGAATCTTCAATGTTCTGTATAAAAGTGATGAACTCTCTATCGATCATTGACACTTCATTTTGACCCTTAGAAAACACACTGGAGTTTTGAAGTAAATTAAGCCCTGCATCTGTGTCAAAATGTAAGCTGCCGTCAAAATCTTCGAAGGTGATTTTTAGGAAATACCGTGTAATGCCGTCGATGTTTCTGACATTCAGCCTTTTTTCATTTGACCATATATCTCCTCCCGGAGGGTCTGTTGTAAGGACTTTCGGTTTGCCCCGAGGAAGGATTTTTAATCTTGCGCTGTCATTTGACACCGGTGAGCGGTTTTCAAAGAATAATTCCACCGAATACTCTCCACCGCCTCCTGTGACAAGTGCATTGATAACCTTAGGATCACGAAGTTTTACATCAAGTCGGGTGATGCTATTAAATTCAATATCCTTTTTATAAACTGCCGTTTGAACCGTTCCGGCATTTTCACCACTGATCATTTTAAGTTTTATATATTCTATATGTTCATTAAAATTATACCCTTTTATGGTAAAAGCCGCCGTTCCTTTATAAATGTCAATAGGCTCAAAAGTGTCAGGCTCGATTCTGTAAATACCTATGGGTTTGTCAGTATTCCCACCTGTCGTAAAATACATATCGAATCTAGGTAGGAATTGGCCGCTGCGGTCCTGCAAGACACCGCTGGAAACAGTAAGCACATAATATTTGCCTGTATCCAACTCTTTCTCGGGATATATAAACAGTTTTGTCTTTTTTAAACCGCCCTTAATATAATATTCGAATCGAACCTTGGATATCTTTACCGTATTTGATGTGGTATATCCTTCCAGCAGTGTTATTTTTTTTAATGCAGATATGTCTCCCGCCTTGGGAACAGCTTCACCTTCTACTACAAAAATCAAAGGGTTATCCGGACTGTAAATCGTAGTACCGATAACTGTGCAAGATTTGCCTCCTGTGGTAGAATCATCTTTTATGCTACCAGGCAGTATCCCTTCAATATGTTCCCAATTAAACTTAGGCTTTTCCGGTGAAGGGGCTGTCCAGAAATAAAAATCCACATCCCCTTCCAAGGTATATCCATTTATATCTTCTATCAGCTCTTTTTTCACGGTCAGCCGATATTTGTTCAGGTTTAGCAGGGGCCAATCGGGTTTTATCCGAATGGTATTGTTGTTTATAATCTCAATATCCTCGACAGCTACCTCTTGTTGGTACTTTTTAGTTTTCAATTGGGTTTCTGTGATACCCGGTTCAAACTCAAAGGCTTCAGAATACAAATTGCCTTCCGTATCATACGCAGTTTCTGTGGGCTTGGGTATACGATATAGCTTAGTTCCCTCCAACAGCTGCTGCTTATGGGCGTTTTTTTCCCATTTTATATTCCGGTCAAAACGAATGTGTATAAAGCCATCTCGTGAAAGTCGCGTTCCCGATAAGGAAGTAATATCATCACTGCCGCTTGCATAAGAGGAATAACCCAGGATTTTGGGGCTTTGCCCTTCACTTCGTGTGGTAAAGCTTATGGTAATACTATCATTGGTGATATCATAATCTTTAAGCTTTACCGCATCTTTTAATATGGTAAGATTATATAATGTGCTTCGCCTTAAAGGGAGTTTCCCTATATGTCCCACATCTATGCAGAGTGTTTTTTCATCTTGTAAAAGATAAATTTCTTCCGGGTCCAATATATACATCTCGCTGCCCGAGGCCAGCGCGATTTGGGATTTATCCATTATTTCAACAGGATGTTTAAATATAATTTTTATGGTAGGTTTAACTTCCACTTGTGTTTGATTATTCAATGGATAGGTAGACTCTATTATCTCTTGAGCAGAACCGTCTTGAGGAGCTTCTGCAGTATTCATTACAGTGCCGTTTGATTCCCCATGAACAGTAGGTGTGTGGAAAGGAATTTGGAGAAAGACTAAAGTTAGAATTATCAGTAATGCTGGGTTTTTCCTCAAATAAATCACGGCTTTTACCTCCATATTATTTTAAACTTCCCTGGTAATTTTTCTTTATTTTTCCCTATTATACCATAAAATCAGACAAGTTTTTTAATTAATAATTTGTCTTCATAAAAATGTAAAAAAGCACCGCCACATAAAAGTGACTGTGCCACAAGCTACAATGCTGCAGATTTAAGAATTAAGTTCTGAATCGTTCTACTTTCGTCCCCAGTTCTTCTGATAGATTATTTAATGTTTCAGAGTGTTGTTTGAGTCGGTTAACCGAGAATAATATTTCCTGAGATGAAGCTGAGGTCTCCTGGGACACTGCAGAAATTTCTTCGACAGATTCCTGTATAGCCCCAATCATTGATACAATAGAGTCTTTTTTAAGGTTCATGTCACTGTTTAACATCTCAATAGTATCTATACTTTCTGCCAATGTTTTGATAGTATCTGAAAGTTTCTTGAAAATCTTACCGGTTTCATTGACAATAAGGTTTTGCTCTTCGGCGATTTTTTTACTGAATTCCATGGACTTTACCGCTTCATTTGATCTGTCTTGGATTGCAGTAATTAAACTTTTAATTTGTTCAGTAGATTTTGCTGATTCATCGGCCAATTTTCGTATTTCTTCGGCTACTACTGCAAAACCTCGACCGTGTTCGCCGGAACGAGCAGCTTCAATACTGGCATTTAATGCTAGAAGATTTGTTTGATCAGATATTTGTTCTACTGTATCAAGAATGACACTTATTTTTTGAGAGCTTTCGTCCATATCCCTTATATTTTTTTCTACCTCTTTAACTGCCTCATTTTCTTCCTTGGATTTTTGAACCAATGAATCAATGGAACTGGAGCCTTGGTCGTTTAAATTATATACTCGGTTGAAAATGTTCGTTATGGCGGTGATTGAATCTGCAACTTTTTCTATGCTTTCCGCCAGCTCGGCCGTTTGTTTTGTCCCCTTATCAATATCATGAGCCTGCTCAGTTATGGCTTCCGCTACGTGATGTATGGCTTCGGATATTTCATTGATTTGAGTGTCAACATGCTCCGAAATTGAAAATAACGATTGAGACATTTCCCGGACCGTATGTGTTGAACGTTTTGTGTCTTTTACAATATCCTTTATACTTGTTACCATAAGATTAAAAGCTTTGGTAAGGGTGCCTATCTCATCTTTCGTCTTGATATCAATGGTTTCTATATCTAAATCGAAGTCGGATATTTTATTGGTAACAGCAGCCAGACGTTCTATGGGTCGGGAAATCCTTCCGGAAAAAATAAACCCGATTATTAACGCAAAAGCGGCCAGCATTACAGCTAACAATAAAATATTATTTATCATCCTCTTTAAAACGGCGTAACCTTGCGCCACATCATAATCCACACCTACAAATCCTATAATTTCACCCTTATCTATTATAGGATGGTAAGCGGATACCAGCACTCCATACTCTTCACTTATATGAAGCTTATTGTTGATGAAAGAATCTCCGGCATAAGCCCGATCATATTCCTCATAAGCCGTTTCTACATCACCGAACTTTGCCGGTTCTTCTGAACCGTCAATAACATAAACATATTCACCTTTATCATTTTTCCTGATTGTATATAGGTATTTTGAGCCGGATTTTTCTCTTATGTAGCTTAATTTATCTTGTACGGTATTATAGTAATCTGTTTTTGTATCATCTACAGTTTTTATGTTTCTAAATTCAGAGGGGTCAATAGTAGCTGACGTTACTGCTGCTACGTCCAGGGCAGTATTTCCCAGGGTTTGGGTGAGCAATTCATAGCTACGTCGAATTACCAGTGATGACAGGATAAATACCACCGAAATAACAAGAAACAGAATTAATAAATTGATTTTAACACTCAGTTTATTTTTTATAAGTTTCATATGCGCCCCCTTTTCTTGTCTTATATTTACAAATATTATAGCATTCGATCTGAACTTTGTAAAGAATAATCATTCCTATTTATGTTTCCTACATGCTTCAGGGATACTTTGTGTAGGGGTTATTTTTTATCATTTACTTGTTTTCTAGCATCTTTTCTTCCTAAGGGATTTGAATTGCTTTCTAAAATGCTTTTTATTCGTATACTTTTTTAAGGTTGTTTCAGTTAATTTACAAACTTATTTGCCATAATATCAAAAAGATATTATTATATAAACAATGTAACTTTAATGAGGGTTAGCCCGGATTTTCAGGTTTCGACTACAAAATAGAAATATAGCCCGCTTTCACATGTCACTACTATTATGTAAAAGTTAATGATGACCTTTCTTTGTTGCAAGAAGTCTTTTAATGATGTTAATTGCTTGAATAGTATAATTTTAAAAGAGATGCTTCAAAAGCGATGCTGTTGCGGCGGGAGCAGCAATATTTGTAGTATAAGTAATTCTTAAAACAAGTGTAGTTAGGATCAGGAGGATGAAATGAAAAGCAAAAGCCAACTGAAGCTGCTTCTTGAAATATTCACGGTATTTTTTAAAATAGGGAGTTTTACCTTTGGCGGTGGTTTTGCTATGATCCCGCTCATAGAAAAAGAGGTGGTGGAAAATAAAAAATGGGTTGCTGAGGAAGAAGTGGTTGATGTGTTTGCCGTAGCCCAATCCATGCCAGGAGCTATTGCTATAAACTCGGCCACATTTATAGGCTATAAAATCTCCGGTAAAATAGGGGCTATAATTGCCACCACAGGAGTGGTATTGCCTTCGTTTTTAATTATTACATTGATTGCTATTTTCTTTTCAAGGTTTCAGGATGCTGTTGTTGTAAAATCGGTATTCTCAGGCATTAGGCCAGCTATAGTAGGCCTCATATCCACGGCAGCCATAAAGGTTGCAAAGGCGTCAATAGTCGATAAAACCGGTATAATGCTTGCAATCTTATCCATTGTTTTAGTTGTAATCTTAGATATCCAGGCAGTGTTCATAATATTGGGCGGTGCTGCCGTAGGGCTGACAGTATACTGTCTGTTTCCTGAAAAAACAGCTAAGATATTAAGTAATGGGGGTAAGAAAGATTGATTTACCTTCAGCTTCTAGCATCCTTTATAAAAATCGGGTTATTCAGTTTTGGCGGTGGTTATGCCATGATACCACTGATACAAAGAGAAATCGAAAGCCACGGGTGGCTGTCTGCCTCACAATTCGTTGATATTATAGCAATCGCTGAAATGACTCCGGGACCAATTGCGGTAAATTCCGCTACCTTTGTGGGTTATAAGGCAGCAGGTTTCTGGGGAGGCTTAGTAGCAACAATTGGTGTAGCCATACCTTCCCTGGTTCTGATATTAGTAGTTTCCA
>MTKW01006276.1_pt1 | contig 11371 bp, 9 predicted proteins | sample 1042761 | NCBI WGS metagenome assembly MTKW01 (sample SAMN06205366, study PRJNA360243) | anaerobic digester metagenome | biome: Wastewater treatment plant; feature: Anaerobic digester sludge; material: sludge; isolation source: anaerobic digester fed with sludge from wastewater treatment plant ...
TAGAATGCCTTTGCATCTGGAGCCTGGACCAAAAGACCAGCGGTAGGGCTGCGAAGGCTGAAAGAGCCACGGGGCCTACTATAGCTGCTACGATAGTTATGGGCCCGGAAAACCCGCATGCATGACCGCTTGCCCTGAACTTGAAGGCGGAGTTTATGAGGCTGAGAATACCCCCGGCTGCAAGGTATGAGAGAAAAAACGCTGACACAACCCTTGGTGCTTTTGCGCTCAGGCAGCCAATCGCGCCTGCCACGTAACTTATGACTGAAACTATGAATGCCAGTTTTCGCTGGCCCTTTCGGCCCAGCACCCTTATGCTCGGGATGATGCGCGCTGCAACATATGACGCCAACGGTATCACTGTCAGAAACAGCAGTGCGATCATGAACCACTTCGGACCTTCGCCGAACAGATTTGGACTATATGCGTGCACGACTCCTGCAGCTGCACCTGCCATGATAGGAGGGGCGGTTATCATGCTAACCAATCGGGCCAGCCAATTGGCAGTCCTTCCGTCTCCCATGCACAATTTCCCCTTTCTAGCCCTTCGATTTCCCAGACCTGCCGCGTGTGCGGGCATGACCGCTGGAGTCTGCGGCCTATTCTGAGGGTCGCAGGTCTGAGACCAACAGCTCTTAACAACGCGTTGTAACAAATGAACCTTCTCCGCCATGGCTCCGGGTTCCTGCGCATAAACATGGGCAATGATGATTGCCCTTTTCGAGCTGCGCATTCGTCATCAGCCCATTTCTGACCGAGTCTGAAGAAGGAGAGCTGGCGAGATAGTGGAAATAGGCAAAGCGATAGAATGCGGGATCCGCATATGGCTTGCTGCCGTGCTTCGAATCAGGAGGGATTATCATAGATGATTCATTATACAGACTCGATTGCCGATATCTCTGCCCAGCAGCTGAATGGCTTTTTTGCCGGCTGGCGAAGGCCGGTATCGCCCGACAAGCATCTGGAGATTCTCCGTGGCAGCGACTATGTGGTACTGGCGATTGATGATTGCACGAGCCAGGTTGTTGGTTTCATGACAGTGATCACTGACGGCGTCATGGCCGCATACATGCCCCTCCTGGAGGTGCTCCCTGAATACCGGGGGCGGGGGATAGGAACGGAGCTCGTCCGCCGCGCGTTGGACAAGCTTCACAACATGAAGATGATAGACGTCATGTGCGACGCCGATGTGCAGTCTTTCTACGCGAGATTTGGGATGGTGCCTTGGACCGGCATGATGATACGGCGATGAAGGATTTGCTTCGACTGCCTGTAGGAATCCGCCCGTTTTCGTAGAACTCAGGGAATAGTGGCTCCGAGCCATTCATTCTTACCAGGTGATGCTGGAGAGGATCTGGCCGGTGGCAACTACTAAGTTGCCCGAGGGTCTGGCTGGAAACGGCCTGGCCTCCCGTGTTTGGAAAGGAGCGCAAGCTCATATCCCGTTGCTTGCTGCCACGCATTTGCCTGGCAGTGCTTTGGGTATGCCGTGCGCTCGCAGTAGGTGCGAGCGTTCTTGCTTTGCTATGTCCAGGCCGAGGCCCCGGGGCAACACGAGGAAGGGGCATATCTCATTGAGGCAGTTTTCAAATGAACCATTGCTGGACTTCTCTGTTGCCGACAACCGCGACAGAATGGCGGAGGCTCTGGCGGACGTTGAAACCCAACTAGGGGATTATTATCCCCTGATCATCTCAGGTCAACGCGTGGAAACCAAAAGCAGAATTGCATCTGTCAATCCATGCGTCCATGAGCAAGCAGTCGGATACGTGGCCCAGGCCGACAAGGCCAAGGCCGAGCTCGCCATGGAGGAGGCCTGGAAGGCCTTCGAGATCTGGCGCGAGGTCCCGGCCGAAGGGCGCATGGCGACTGTATTGAGGCTCTCTGCGCTCATGCGCAGGCGCAAGGCTGAACTTGCCGCCTGGCTNNTGCCGAGCGAAATGTGCAGCGCTACATTCCTCTCGGAGTTGGCGTTATCATAAGCCCGTGGAACTTCCCGTTGGCGATTCTCACTGGAATGACTGTTGCTGCAGTGGTGGCAGGAAACACCGTTATCATCAAGCCTGCCAACACTGCCGGTGTGATTGCGGCCAAACTCATGGATCTTGTGGAGGAGGCCGGTTTTCCTCCCGGTGTGATCAACTACCTGCCAGGCAGCGGCAGAACGATCGGAGACTACCTGGTTCAGCATCCTCGGACTAGGTTCATCAATTTCACCGGCTCTAAGGGCGTAGGACTCCGCATCAATGAAGTGGCTGCCAAATGTCAACCGGGGCAGAAATGGATCAAGCGCGTAGTGGCCGAGATGGGGGGAAAGGACTTTATCATTGTGGATGAGACGGCTGACCTGGATGACGCAGCCCGAGGCATAGCGAAATCAGCCTTTGGATACCAGGGACAAAAGTGCTCAGCATGCTCCAGGGCAATAGTCGTGGATTCTGTCTACGATGAGGTGGTGGGCAGAGTGTGTGAGATAGCAGCACAGTTGAGAGTGGGAGAGGCGGCAGCTGACTTCGACGTTAATGCTGTCATTGACGAGACGGCTTATGAGAGCATTGCTAAGTACATCAAGATCGGCGCAGACGAAGGCAAGATCGTCCTGGGTGGTGGAGGTGATTCCAGCACCGGGTATTACATCGAACCCACTATCATAGAGGGGCTTTCGCCCCATGCGCGCGTAGCCCAGGAGGAGATTTTCGGACCGGTGCTTGGATTTATCAGGGCAGCAAGCTTCGATCATGCCATAGAGATCGCCAATTGCACCGACTTTGGGCTCACAGGCTCCGTTTACAGCAGAGACAGGATGCGGCTGGAGCTGGCCAAGGACAAGGCTCACGTGGGAAATCTCTACCTTAACAGGCATTGCACTGGTGCGTTGGTGGGGGTCCATCCATTCGGAGGTTTTAACCTGAGCGGCACAGACAGCAAGGCGGGCGGGCCTGATTACCTTCTCCTCTTCATGCAGGCCAAGGCTATTTCCGAGGCCATGTAAAGATCGCCCATGTAAGTGATAGCAGTCTACTTTGAACCACATGCCACTTCACAAACAGGATACCGGGCCCTGGGGCCCGGTATCTTGCCGGGCTTCCTCAGGGCGTCAGGTATGTAAGGCCTAATCCGAGGAGCAGGAGGCTGACGAGCAGGCCGCTGGCTAAGATAGTGTATGTCACGACAACTGAAAGCCCGATCGTCTTCGTCATGCGCAAGAGCAGACTCGAAAGGAGTAGCAATGCCAGCACGGCGACGGGAACTGCAAATCCTGCAATGGCAAGAGAGAGGAAGATTATGAAGAGCATTCCCGCGAAGCCTGCGGCAAACCTCTTGCCTAACGTCGCGACGAGCGGTTGGACGGACACGGGTCCAGCTTTCATTGGACTTGACATGCCGCGCTCAACAGCCCTGTCGTACTGGGCGCGGCGGGCGGGGTCAATGAGCGTCTCGTATGCTTTGGAAATGGCCATGAAGCGTTCGTGCGCTTCAGGCTCGCGGCACACGTCAGGATGCCACATTTTCACCTTCGCGCGGAAAGCCGCTCTTATCTGCTCCTCTTCTGCGTTATGAGGGACGCCCAGAATAGCGTAATAATCGGTCATGATGTCCATGGCGGCAGATGCGGGGTTCATTCGCGCGCTGCCTTCCACTCCCTTAACATGATCAGCCCTAGCCTGGCGTTCTGTGCATTGAAGACGATTTTGCCTTCCGGCATAAGAATCCTTGCCTCTCTGGGACGATTACTCAGTCCCCACTGGGTGAAATCATCCAGCGCTTGCATGATTGCGCCGCCTGTTGCCGGGACGGGTTTGGCCACGATCGACGTGATCTTTCCGTTGTCCACTTCAAACTCGGATTCATACTCGGCCGTCCTTATCCCAACTTCACGAAGCCATTCATTTGACTCAGTTACGAGGGCACGGAGTTTGTTTCCATGTGTAGAAATAGGATCTATGTGGATATGGGTGTGTAGCTCGATGTCATAATCGGTTCTTCCTGCAAGGACTTGTTTCCCTTCGATGGCCATGATGCCTTCAATGTGGAACCGTGCATCCAGAGCATACAGCCGGTTTATGGCTTTTGCATCGTGGTTGTTATAGGCTTCCTCGTATGCTCGTACAACTTCAGTCACACCATCGGCTTTCACATTTCGACACCTCACTCTCATCGCGGTCTGGAGCAGCCCATTGGAGATAGAAGTCAGGCGAGCATTCAACGATGTGGACTGCCATGTGCCATTGGCGACTGGAACCTGAATGCAGAATCGCGTCGAGCCCGACAAGTCCGATCCGCACATTGCTTATTTCGCATGAGAACTTCATACACCTGCAAGTGGATGCGACTGTTGTGCTTGCGCCGTGACGACTCTTGATCGGCGGTGGTGGTCAGACCCGGCTGTATAGGAATAACTCGTTTGTTTTCGGCCTGTACGCAGGTTAGCGCGTCCGGTCGGACTGATTCGGGGCAAAAGCCTATCCTTCATTGCCATGGCAAGTTGATGTATAATCATAGGAAGACAGTCAACACCTTACTTTAGTGAATGTGTTTGAGCCATGGTATCCGATGGCCCCTTAGTGCAGCATGGCCGGTCACAGGGTGATGATCACATAGTGATTGCCTTCTCTGCGGAGTAGGGGACTGGCCCTTCTTGAAACTGGGTTGACATGAAGGCTGTCATATAGGAGGAATGCGCCAATGATCAAGACTTACGGCCTGACCAAGCGGTTCGGGGATACTTTTGCCGTCGACAACCTCGACCTCAGTGTAGGTGCAGGCGAGATCTTCGGCTTTCTCGGTCCTAACGGCGCGGGGAAGACCACTTCCATCAACATGATGATAGGGATACTGATGCCCACAGCGGGCCGCGTTGAGCTTGCGGACATAGATGTGGCCGAGGACCCTATCAGTGCCAAGTCTATCATCGGATACGTGCCCGACCAGCCGAACGTATATGAGAAGCTTACGGCGTGGGAGTTCTTGATGTGTGTGGCAAACCTCCATGAGGTGGAAAGAGGGCGGGCCGAAAAGAAGGCCAGGAATCTCCTGGAGATGTTTGAACTGATTGACCGGGCAGACGAACAGCTTGGCGGATACTCTCATGGCATGCGGCAGAAAGTCGTAATAGCGAGTGCGCTGTTGCATGAGCCGAGGATACTCTTCATGGATGAGCCCACCGTAGGGCTTGACCCCACCAGCGCGAGGCTTGTCAAGGACATCCTTCGCGAGCTTGCGTCAGAAGGCGTAACCGTCTTCATGAGCACACATATCCTGGAGATCGCGGAGCGAATGTGCGATCGAGTGGGGATCATTCAAAAAGGCAGGCTGCTTGCTGTTGGGAACATGGATGACCTGCGGCAGGCTGCGGCAGCAAAGGGCGCTATGAAGCATCCGGAGGCCTCTACTTTGGAGGATCTCTTCATTGAGTTGACCGGCGGTTCTGATTATGCGGAAGTCTCCAGATACCTGGAGGGCTGATTGTTATGGACAAGACGCTTTTGATACTGGGAGTTGAATTGCGACAGGCTTTTCGCGCGGGGAGCAGCGCAGAGGGCAAGCCCAGCAGAGTCAAGCAGATCGCAAAGAACATTGTGGGCTACGCTGTCCTTCTGGCTGTTGCAGTCTTCATGGGCCGCGGCGCATACAACATTGCTGTAACCCTCTCCGGGGCGTTCGGCGCTTATCCCGATGTGGTGCGCACTGTCTGGGTGAATCTCATGTCAGGACTCGCGCTAGGCGTTTTCATCATGCTCTTCATGACTGGCGTCTCGGTGGTCTACCAAACCCTGTATGATTCTGGCGACCTAAAATTCCTGCTCAGCACCCCCACCCCTGCAGGGTCGGTTGTGGCGGCAAAGCTCACAGTTGCTCTCGTAAGGAATCTAGCGGCGATTTTGCCGTTCATGTATCCTGTATGGGTTGGATACGGCGCGGGGAGTGGCTCCCCGGCCTCTTTCTACTTCATGTCCCTCCTAGCTATCCTCCTCGCTACGTTGCTGTTCACAGCGGTCGTAGCCATCTTCGTCATGCTGGTGATGAGGAATGTTCCGACGCAAAGGATGAGGCAGATCATCATGATTGGCTCGCTTGCAGTTGCCTTCATATTCGTCGTCGTGTTTCAAGTGTTTAATGCCAAAATGGCGCGTTCCAATGGCCTCAACGTTGCTGAGCTGGCCCAGACGGCTCAGGGCTGGGGCCTAGGCAAGACCTGGTACCTGCCTCACGTTTGGGTTGTGAAGACGGCCCTGCTTACGACTTCAGGATTTGGCTTTTCATTTGCCGAATCGCTTTTGCCGCTGGCGGTAGCGTCGGTCGGAGCATTCGCTGGTGTGATCGGCCTCTCTACAAGGGCTTTCCTCGCTGGTTGGTCGGCTGCAGGCGAGGTGGAGACAGGCAGGAAAAGACCGGGTGTGCGGCGTCGCAGGCGAACTCGTCCGCAAATCAGGCCGGAGGTGGCCGGTGATGACCTTGTCCAGGGCGCGTCGCCAACGGTGCCTGACACGGTGATCCGCCGGCATGTATCCCAGGGCTGGGGAATTTTCGTCAAGGATTTGACGGTCATAATGAGGCAGCCGGTGATCTGGTACAGTGTTCTTGTAGCCGTTGTTGCGTCTGGATTCTACCTTTACAACATGGCATACGGGATGAAATCCGGGGACGCAGGCTCGATGGGAGGACTCGTGAAGGATGTGGTCCTTTTCATACTCGTCATGATGTCGACGATCTCTTCATCGCAGATGGCCGGCATGTGCATAAGCATGGACGGCGAAAGCCTCTGGCTGATAAAGTCCATGCCCGTTGAGCCTGGAACGTACTACAACTCCAAGATGGCGCTGGCGATGTTGCCGGGGAGCGCAGTCTTTACTGTGCTTGCGCTGGCGATGACGTTTGTTTCGGATCTTCCCCGATACCCGCTCTACGTCGCGCTTCCTGTGGGATATGCTGCCATTTCCATGCTGGGCGCGCTTGGACTCATGTTCGATGCAATGAAGCCCAACTTCAGCATTCGCCTGTCGGGAGCGGGCGGTGCCAAGAAGCAACGTGACACTGGCAAGGCTCTTCTGTCCGTGGGAATCAGCTTAGGGGGAACATTCGTGCTCGGCGCCGCCTTCGCATTCAAAGATTATCACTCATCCTTCGGCATTCTTGCGGGCATGGACAGGCAGGCCGCGACCTTGATTAGCGTCATCGCTTTTGCGGCCATTGTGGCCCTGGGGCATGCGATTGCTCGCAGCATTGCAATTGGCAATATCAAGCGGATGCTGAGAGGAGAATCGAACTGAGCCAAAAGTGCCTTATGCTGGGCGCATGTGTACGTTGTCCCCATCTGTTTCATAGGATGCGGTAAGCGACCGAAGCGGTCGCAAGACTGAGAGAAGAAGGTGGGGACAGATTGGGACTTCCATGGACGTGTCCTAGAGGCTACGCAAGGCCCAGGTATAGGTGGCGCTATCCAGGAGGGTATCAGTGGTGGGGTGGAGCAGGAGGGTCCAGCGGAAACCCCGACAACGAGTGGGAAGAACGGCACATGCTGGACGAGATCTACCGGATGTGCCACAGGCTCTCAAGGCATGAAATGGAGGAAGGGCCAAAGATCGATGAGATCTACTACCTGGTGCACGAGATTGCAAGGGGAGTGGCGGCATTGCAGGCGGAGCCGGTAGAAGTAATGCCGCCGGTCGAGCAAATCCCGATGCAGCCAATAATGTCGCCGATTACAGCTCCTTGTCCGACACCAATGCCGTCTCCTGTGTTGACGCCTGCGCCTTCATATCCATGCCCCTCATGGCCGCAACCTGGCCTGGGTTAGCAGATATCTAAGCGATCGAGTTGATAAGGCTTGGGGCCACTTGTGTAGTGAGGCAAGATGCCACCAGACAGGCGGGGATGTCCCCGCCTGTCGACGCTCATGGCTTTCCGGGCGGCGTGGGGAAAAGGCCGAGGTATTGTGTGTATGCTGGGCATCCGACGCCCGCGCGTTCTGGCAAAGGAAGAAAGCGTTACTCTCAGCGCTTAGGGCAGCGTCTGTTCACAAGCGACCTTGCTACTTCCGGGTCTAGATAGGCCTTCTCCCATTTGGCGCCATAGTCATCTCCGCCTGCCATGTTCGAACTCATCATCACCGGGGGCTCAATGCCCATCTCATGCAACTTTCCAATGACCTCGACAGACATGGCGTTGACGATGGCGATGCCAGCCAGGGTCGAAGTGGGGCCTATCTTAATATTGCATGCACACGTCTCCAACATGGCATCTCCGGGTTCGCCGCAGTTGTCTATGACTATGTCGGCGACCTCAAATAACCTCTTGCAGCTGGGATGGCGCGACTCTTCCCGTTCACTGTGCTTCACTGAGGTGATAGCTATCACAGTGATCCCGCGGGCTCTTGCGCTCAGCCCCATCTCGACTGGAACTGAATTGATGCCGGAATTGGAAATGATAATGATGGAGTCGCCTGAACGGATTCCTGAGTCATCGAGGATAATGTCGGCGTAACCCGCAAGGCGTTCCAAGGCGGTGGCCTTTTGGGGCGATTCGTGCAATGTCATGGCTTGCTCGACAATGGGCCTGACGGGTACCAAGCCGCCTGCACGGTGGAATGGTTCTACTGCAACTGACGCCGAATGGCCGGTGCCGAATAGATACAGCATACCTCCCCGGCTGAGGCAATCCGCGATTGACGTTGCTGCTTCCCCGATTGCATCCATCTGGGTTCGGGCGATGTTGCTGATTACTGCTTCGACTCCATGCAGGTATGAATAACCAAGCAATGCGGAGCCCACCTCCACGAATGTTATTTCCGTGCAAATTGTTGCATGTTCGAGAATTCGCAATCTAACTCGGATTTCCTTCATGAAGTCAGAGAGATTTCATTATTGAAGAATGAGGCTATATGCTGTATTGGTAATACTTCAGCAGGTATATGGATATGGATGTAGAATAGATGTACGAATTAGCATCTTCGGAGGTAACGGCAGCGTGGGAGCTTCCAGGGGCCAGCCCGGTGCGGGGATTCATGGAGCAACCCGGAATGCTCGTACAATTGCACGTATGCACATGGGTTGGCGTGAAGGGAGCCCGGAGTAGCCCGTTGCGTGAATGAGCCGCTGTGGACTGAGAACATCATCGGTCATGTTGGGGTTTCGCTGAGTATCATGATATTTCGGTATTTCTTCGCGTTGCCGTCTGTTTGAAAAGTGTGCCTTGAAGAGGTAGAATTACTTATGCATACATTTATGCTAATAGGCCAATCTTGACAGCTAAGGAGGCTGATTCAAAGGACGTGATGACATCTTCATCGGAGTGGAATGGGGTACATCGAGTGATTGGAGGGGATTGACATGATATCAACCTCGGATTTCGTTAAGCCCTTGGTAAACCAGGCGCTTAATTACCTGCAGGCAGATCCGGTAGGAAATCTGCCGAAATTGATCGGAATCGGCGAGAGACTGGCTACTCAGGAGAACCATAAGAAGCAGGTCCGTGACGTCGGGAAGGCTGTTTTGGATCCAAACAGTAACTGGCGAGAGCTTGCTATTCGGCTACTGACGGAGACCCACCCCAACATCATGAAGGGCATTGGCGTGAACTTCTTTGTCAACTCTGCCCTTGTGGGAGTCCCAAAGCAGTACAGATTGGCAGAGGACTTGGGTGTGGACGTTCCATACGCTATACTAATGGACCCCACGGAAAAGTGTAATCTCAGATGTACAGGGTGCTGGGCTGGAGACTACCAGCGCGTCCGTGAACTCCCGTTTGAGACCATGGACAAGGTATGCACCGAAGCTGAGGAACTAGGCATTCATCTTATTGTAGTATCCGGCGGGGAACCCATGGTTGCCAAGGACAAGTTGATCCGTTTGGCTGAAAGGCATCCGAATCAGCTGTTCCACCCGTTCACCAATGGCACGCTTATCGACGAGGAGTTTGTCTCGGAAATGGTCAGGCTGGGCAATATTGCGCCGGCGATTTCCGTAGAAGGACTCGAGGAGCAGACTGATGCCAGGCGCGGCAAGGGCGTTTATCAGAAGATAATGCACACCATGGATCTACTGCGTGAAGCCGGGTGCGTATTTGGATTCTCTGCCTGCTATGCCCAGAACAACACCGAGATAATTGCGAGCGACGAGTTCATAGACACCATGGTTGACAAGGGCTGTGCGTTCGGCTGGTTCTTTACCTATGTTCCTGTCGGTTCAGATCCGAACATTGAGCTAATGGCTACTCCTGAGCAGCGTAGCCTGATGTACGACACGGTTCGCCGGTGGCGCAATAGCAAGCCAATATTCATTGTGGACTTCTGGAACGATGGAGAGTTCTCGCTCGGATGTATTGCCGGAGGCCGGCGCTATCTGCATATCAACGCAAATGGCGATGTTGAGCCGTGCGCATTCATCCACTACGCAGTCGACAATATAAACGACAAGTCTCTGAAGGAGTGCCTGGCTTCGCCGCTTATGAAGGCCTATCAGAAGCGGCAGCCGTTTAACGAGAACATGCTGAGGCCCTGTCCTCTCATTGACAACCCGGAGAAACTGGTCGAGATCATAGAGGAGTCGGGTGCGCGCTCCACTCAGCTTGGAGAGCATCATGTGGATCCCAAGGAGCTTGCGGAGATGATCGAGGAAGGCTATACGCGGCACTGGGCCGAAAAAGCCGACGAGATATGGAACCGGAACTCTCATGAGTTCTACGAGATGCAGAAGGAGTTCTATGATGAAGAGCGCCCTGAAGATCCACGGAAACAGGCACAGAGCTAACTGGCCTTGTGAAAGCTGGATAACGTGACATGTGAAGTACAAGCCCGCGCTGAGGCGTGGGCTTCTCTTCTTCATTGCTTGCCTGAAATGATCCCGCCACCCACCAGCAAATCACCATCATAGAAGACAGCAGACTGTCCTGGAGTGATCGCCCTCTGCGGCCTTGTAAACTCCACACGCACTGATCCGTTGGGCATTGGGACTATCGTAGCCTTGGATGCGGGCGACCTGTATCTAATCTTCGCCTGCACTTCCATCTCACTGCACAGAGTATCGAAGGGTATGAAATTCGTGTTGTGAACCTGTAGCGAGTTGCTGTAGAGGGATTCCTGGGGGCCGGCCACAATTGTGTTCGAATCAGGGCGAATTTCCAGCACATACAGGGGTTGATCTGCTGGGATATTCAGGCCCTTTCTCTGGCCGACAGTGTACATGGCCGTGCCCACGTGTTCACCTACGACCTGGCCTTCAACGTTGACAATAGGACCAGGAGTGTTGAGCCAGGGGTAGCGTGACGACAAGAAATCTCGGTACTTGCCGGGGGGAACAAAGCAGATTTCCTGGCTTTCCGGCTTGTCAGCCGTCTCCAGTCCAAGGTTATTTGCTATCTTTCGAACCTCGGC
>MTKW01039274.1_pt2 | contig 11371 bp, 14 predicted proteins | sample 1042761 | NCBI WGS metagenome assembly MTKW01 (sample SAMN06205366, study PRJNA360243) | anaerobic digester metagenome | biome: Wastewater treatment plant; feature: Anaerobic digester sludge; material: sludge; isolation source: anaerobic digester fed with sludge from wastewater treatment plant ...
TGTTCATCCTTTCTGAATAGGATCCGGATCGCTAACACTTTACCGAAATACCAGAACATGGATAGGATGGTTGTGATGGGTGGTATAAGAATGGCGATTAGCACGATTTGCCCATCAGTCATTGATCCTCTTGTCCTTTCCTTGTGCGTTTTAACCGAACCTTCGTATTCTGCTTTCGCTGATCCATTCGGCTGAGATGCTCCTGATAAAGATCTCGTGGGGCTTGTGGTCCGGCAAAATAGGAAGCTGAAAGAAGCTTCACCAGGTTTTCCAATGCTGACTTCCGCTGATCCATGGCTCGGACGGCTCCGACTGAAACATCATACTCATACCGGGCATCTCCGTATTCCTTAGCCAACTTCTGATACTCTTCCTGAAGCAAGATGGCGCTTTGGATGGCTCCTTCTGTGACTTTGGATAATCCATAGTTCTCCGGAGCATTTCGGATGTCCATCTCAATGCAGGCTTTCTTGAAATCCAACCGCTCTTTTGCCTCATCCATGACCTTCTTCATGTCAGCAGAGTGCTTCGAATATTTCCGCATCAATTCGGCTTGCTCTAACCACTCTACATCTAAAGCAGTGGGATCAATTTTGATATCCTCCTCGTAGTTGAGTGTCTCCTCCATCTTCTCACCTCCGATTCTTTTCCATCGCGATTTGCTCATCCACCTGACGCTTGGCCATCTCGAAGGTCTCAGCATAGACCTTTTCGGGTTTATCCCCAGGGCTTAACTCTACAACCGCCCCAGCTTCTATTTTAAGGCTCTGATAGTTCCCGAGGTTCTTTGTGAAAGAGAAGCTGACTGATACTTCCTTCACCCTCATAATTTTCCTCTCCCTTCTCCTTATTATACCGGGCTAACAGATTTCCCTTATCCTGCTTCCCCAGCTTCTGCCTTACTGGGGATATATTCGATTTTCGGGGTGTAGGGGAAGGTGATTTCCACGAGACTACCCCGATTGGTGAAGCAGACTCCATCCGGCTCCCTAAAGACTTTGCCATCTTTCTCTTAGAATCGCTTCCCATGCCGGTAAGACCTCAACTTATTGTACTCATGTTTGATCCGGAGGGCCTCTTCTATATCTATCCCCTCCTTTGCACAATAATCGAGGATACGAATGATGGCATCAGCCAACTCGATGGGAATCCCGAGGGGTTTATCAGTAGCATCCTTGGAATAATAGACCTCCGTAGGTTCCTTCCCCATCCTGGATTCTTCGAGAGCTTCCGATAGCTCACTGTGACAGAGGGCAATGACCTCGGGGAATTCTCTTTCCGTATCCCACCAACCATGCTTTATTGAATTATCATGGATCTCCTTCGCAAAGTCATTCAATCCTTTTATCATGCCGGTCCTACTCCTCCTCACCTAATAGAACGCTGATACAAGCGAATGTCAGGCCGGGGAATCCCGAGTTATAGAAGGGTTCGATGAATTCCTGCATAATCTCGGCAACCGAGAGGTCCGGGTTCTTCCCAAGAAGGATCGCTTGGCAATACCCTAGGACGGCCCGCCGTATCGACTCCGGGTCTTCCCCCTTCAACCCATTCAGGATGCCGGCAACAATATACCATGGTTCCTTCCTCACAAGGGCCCGACAAAGTTCTATGGTCTTGGACTGTGTCTCTGCAGCCTTCTTCGCTACCTTAAGCCGCTTTGATCCATCGACAGCAAGCACTTGAGAAAGTATCTGGAGAGCATTGCGGGGATGCCCCATGCTGTCTTGTATGATCTGCTCATAGACTTCTTTGTCGAGCGTCTCATTCTCCGCTGTGACCACCCGCCGGAGCAGTCGCTTCATCTCTTTTTCTGTGAGCGTCCTGACCTGATACTGAGCACAGCGACCACGTATCGTCGGAAGCAACTTCTGCGGCTCAGTCGTGCAGAGTATGTAGAAGACGTGGGATGGTGTGTCTTCGAGAGCCTTGAGCAATGCCGTCTGAGCATCGCTCGTCATCTTGTGGCACTCGTCAAGTATCCAAATACGGTACGGTCCTTCAAGGGGCTTGTATGCGCTCTGCTTGCGTATCTCTCGAACGGTGTCAATGCCTCTGAAGTCTGCTGAGTCAATCTCTCTGATGTCGCTGCCTTGCGCTCCCAACTCTGTGGCGATGATGCGTGCGAGTGTCGTCTTGCCACAGCCGGTCGGGCCGTGTAGCAAGATGCTCTTCGGCATTGACTGCTTCTGACTGAGCTGCTTGCGCAGTATCTCAACGACCTCTTGGTTGCCGAGCATGTCGTCGAACGAACTTGGTCGATATTTAAGGTACAAAACTCCATTTTCCATTCCGGTACCCCTCCTTAATGGGCATTGCTGTCTTCAATGGGGTTTCCCCAGATAGGTCAGGAAAGCGTCTAGCCCTAGTTCGTTCATGGCGTATCGGTACATGGCCGGATGCGTTACCTTCAAGCGTTCAAACCTATTAGGGGTCTTGTCATGGTTGATTCCGATGGTGCAGAAGACACAGCCTGTCCGCTCATATCCCATGTCGTAGGCTTTAGAGTAGGGAAGACCGCGAGTCTTCACATACTCCCATATGTCTTGCTTCGTCCAAAAGAAGATAGGACGGGAAACGGGCCTAGATGCGTTGAAGGCGTTGCATCCGACCTTTAGGTATATCTGAGTCCGAAGGGCGGATTCTTCGGCTAGTTCACCCAACATAGGGTGTAGCCCTGTTTCGCGTTCAAACTTCTTGAATGGACGCTTTTTTAGCGCATGACAGCAGTAATGGGAAATGAGGAAGGACTGGTCTTTTACGAGGTACATATATCGTTCGGGGATTTTGCCTTTCCCTGTGATGTCACCATGTAGGCGAATGTTCCGTAACTTCTCAGACTTCGTTGTCCGGGCTTCATATATCTTCTGTGCGTTCTCTTTGTCGGGGTAGGCGTATCCGTAGGTTTCGATTATCTTCTTCGGTGTCCATATGACTCCCCGACTTTCAGGCCGTAGGATGATGAATTGCCCCTTTGCTATTAGGTCTGAGTAGTACCAGCGAATGAAGGCTTCATTCTCCGGAAACTCAAACATGGTCTGCATGTGAACTGCTTTCAGCCAGGGCATGCGTTGAAGCAGAATGTCGTAGGCAACAGTAGAGTCGATTCCCCCGCTATGTGAGAAGTAGACCATACCTTCATAGCGGTCTGCGAATTCGACCCCACGAATGCCTGTTAGGTTGACCTTCGCTTCCATAGGAAGGGCTTGGCGTTGACGCAGGGTCCGCATGTCCATCTATGTATCCCCCCGGTTTCTTTATATCTATTTGGTCCATCCGCATCAAACGAGCAAGATTGCTCCGAGCATCCCTTTCCAAACCAAGTGGCTCCCACCTCCATATTCCCTTCTTTCTAACTAGCCTTTACCCAAGGCTTGTCTCTCAGCTCTTCTGTCTTTCTATCTATTTGATGATCTTCAGTAGTTGTCTTGGGTCGAACCCTCTCAAGACGTGACCGTCAAACACTATTGTGGGGAGCGATTCGACTGGGAATGGTGCTTTCTCATGGTCAAGCACTTCGACTTCGATGCCATGTTGTCCGAGCCATATCACAGCTTTTTTGCACGCTTGGCACCATGGTGCTGTATATACTGTCGCTTTGCGCTGTCCGTCCATCTCAGTGCCTCCTTTATGATACTTGTACCCAAGGCTTGTCTACACCATACACCTCAGTTTCGATCTCAAGCGGGACTATGATCCACTTCCATGCGTTCGGGAGCAGCTCTTTGACAATATGATATAGTGCTGCTTTGATACGCTCGAATTCGTCTGGATGGGCGTCGATGAGGATCGAATCATGGATCTGCCCGACTATCTTGGATTTCCACTGCTCCTTCTGAGATATCTTATCAAGCTCGATGAAAGTGAACAGAAGACAGTGGAACGCTGAGCCTTGGATCGGGTAGTTGACGATCTCATTTTTGCGCATCATGCCTGAGCAGATGAAACCGGTATGGATCTTCAGGTACCCCAACTTCCGGTATTTTGCTATGCTCGCCTTCCGCCATTGACCGTACCCCTTAAACCTGCGGTTCCAGAAGTCATCCTCAACAGCCTTCATATGCTCCACGAAGGCTTCAAAGGATTTGATTCCCCGGCTTCGGAAATGATCGGAGATATGGGAACCGTCCGGAAGCTTGAGGCCTTGACCAGGCCCCCATCTCCCTTTCTGGGGAACCTTTACCCAATCGGCCAGGGAAAGGGCATTGTTGCCGTAGTAGTCCCCATAGAATTGCGGGAAGACAAAGCCATTTTTGGCGGCTTGCCGCATAACCGCATGGGCCGGGATCTTCTTATCCATTGAGTCGAACATGAAAATCTGTTTCGCCATATCCAAGTGCATGTCCGAATCCTTATTAAGCAGGTAATCCATCATTACCGGGTCTTGGTGGTAGCATTCCCCGATATTGACCTCGAGGGCGGAGAAGTCTGCCTCGACCAGCATATGGCCAGGTCTGGGGAGGATGGCTCGTCGGCAGATCTTCATGGATTCCTTATCCCGCTTAGGAATGTTCTGGAAGTTCGGATCGGCGCTACTGGAACGATAAGTCCGGACATTATGTAGGTTGTAGAAGGGATGGATAAATCCGTCTGTTTGCTCTCGGACGAAGGCCTCCAGATAGGTGCCTTTTATTTTTTCCAGTTTGCGGATCTGAAGGATATATTTCAATTCCGGAATGCCTAACCGCCGGAGGGCTTCCTCGTCAGTTGACCCCTGCCCGCTGGTGGTGGTCTTCTCAGGAGAGATGCCCATCTTTCCGTACAGCACCCTGGAGAGCTGGTAGTTGCTGGAGATTTTAGTCTTAGCCCCGAAGATATGTTGCCATTGCCGATATAGCTTAGTCTCTTCGAGCTTCTTCTGGAAGAAGGCGATCCTTCGATTTAATTGCTTGCTCTTCCGTTTGCAGTATTCGACATCAATTCGGATGCCTTCCCTTTCTGCCCGAGCGAGGGCCAGGGCTCCTTCATGGAATAGCCGGTAGGCATCCGCCGTGGTCGCTTGTATCTTCATGCCGAACCTCCTCCCCTATTATTATTTTACCGGGCTTGGCCGTTTCCGTTTTTTCATCCTTGTATGCCCAACTCCTCCATCTGTTTCATGGCTAGCCGGTATTCCATCAGGCTATCGATCCCGTTGTAAAGCATGAGTTTCCTGAACCCCTCGGGACTATTCACCAGCTCCATGATCCGATTGACCTCATTCGAGCTTTTCGCTTTTAAGTAGGGGTCAACTTCCTCATCATACCCGAGGACTCCAAATCGGACATAAGCTTGGAACTTTAAGCCGGTTATCCCTGGTCGGTTGTCCAGGATATGGGCCGCCTGCATGGTATCAAATGCCCAAGGGTTAACCCGGATATCATGGAGGACATTCAGCCAGTTGTCCTCATACTTCATGTTGGCGGCTATCTTGCCTATCGTTGGATTCTCCAGTAATTGCTTCAGCATCCGGAGATGCTTGGGCTTGGTGGGAAAGGGGATAACGTAAGCATAATCATAGTGATTGCAGAAAGATATGGAGACGATCCGGTGTTTGGTTCGGTCGTATGGTTTCAAGCCGGTGGTCTCGATATCGAAGGCCATAAGGCCCGGCGAATCCAACCGCTCCATGATCTCTTCCATATCTTGGGCGAAGATGATGCTTTCCTCCTCGCTGGCAATCCCGGAGTCGGGGAAGGGCTCTTCCAGTTTGTTGAAGGCCCGCTCCAAATCCCGAGTCCAGATGACATGCACTTCATTTTGCTCTTCCTGCTTCATTACAAACGAAGGATGAAAGGTGGGGCATACCCAGGCCTCATATTCCCTATCCGGTATATTCCAGCCTTGCCACTTCGTTATACCGCCGAAATCCCTCCGCCACTTATAACCGATTAAGGACATGGTTGGCGCATTGCCATGAAGGATGATGATCCTCGGATTATACTTCCGGATGGCTTGGGTGACTTTAGACCGGCAGCAGGACATCTCCTGATTGGTCGGGGTTCGGGTGGCACCCTTCTTATCGGTAGGGCGGCAGGCTACTGCATTAAGGGAGATACAATCCTCGAAAAGGTCTACCCCCAATTGCTTATATTTACGCTGGAGGATCCGTCCAGCTTCTCCCTGCCAGGGCTTACCCCGGCGATCCTCATCCTCGCCGGGGGCCTCCCCTATGACCATGATCCTCTTCCGGAAATTCCCATAGGGTTCCATTTTGGGAGTAAGGGCAGATTTATAAAGACCACAGGAGGCACATGAGAATCCTCGCATTTCGCCACCCTTCGGCTGGATGGATTCCTTACTGAAAAAGCCTCTCATAACGATTCAGTCTCCGTGTTGGTAATTGCTACCACATGAACCCATTTCTCCCCGGTGAATTTGATCTTGTCCTCCCCAAATACGCAGGAGGGAGCTTGGCCTAAAAGATTGATCAAGAAATCCACCCCGGTGGTGAACTTGATGGGGTCCCCCTTGTACTTGCTCTTGGCGGATTCTTCAAACCATCCGGAGGTGTCCTTAGAGGCGAAGGTGATGCCGGTCTCAGAAATTTCTACATCTACAGAGGCGAATTCATCCCCTACGTCGCCCTTCGCGAATATCCTTGCCCGTTCCAAGGCTTGGATGGCGTTCTTCGGGAAGACGATCTCCACCCCATCGAACTCGAGGAACTTACCGACGTCGGGGAATGAGCCTTCAAATATCCGGGAGGAGAAGATGGTTCCATCCTCGGTCTTGAAGTGAATCCATCCATCCCCTTCCGCCACCTGTTTGATGTCGTACTTTATCAATTCCCGGACAGCGGATGCGGGGATAAGGAAGGGCTTAACCGGAACCTTCTTCTCTAGATGGTAGCGAACAATCTGGTAAGAGTCGGAGGCCTCCACCTGCTTGCCGCTGACATGGACGCAGGTAAGAATAGGCCGGCTCATGTCTTTCGAGCAACAGCTGTAGCAAAACCGCATAGCCTGAAGGACTTCCGGCTGGATGGCCTTCCAATCACCAATCGCCCCTACTTCCTCAATTGGAAGCTTGACTTCCGCTTCAAAGACCAGACCCGCCTTCGCCCTGCCGGCAGTTATCTTGACCTGATTCTCTTCCCATTCGATATCGATTTCTTCCTTCTTGACCTTGTTCAGGAAGGCGTAGAGGTATTGGGCCTTCACAGCCCCCTTGACATCGAGTCCTTTGACTGGGTGGGAGATGCTTATCTCATCGTTGTATGTAACCACCCGATCGACCATGAAAGCGAAACTAGTCGCCTGTTCGATTATCTCCTTGCTTGCGAGACCGGGCTTCACCTTTTCCAGGGCTGCCTGTAACTCCGATTTGTTGATTTTCATGCTGCTCCTCCTTCAATTCTTTGATCGCCTGGAATACCTTATCGTTGTCGAGAGTCTTGGTCACGATATGGTAATAACTCAGGAGTCGCTTGGCTATTGGGAGCTTGGGAGCATCCCTCCTTTCCGATGAGTTTCATTGCTCGGGCCGGTGGATGCCAGGTATATCCTCATTTCTTCTCTTCCTTGTCGTTTCGGCCGGTTCGGACGTATTCTGGCAATTCACTCTTTTTGAGGAGGGTGTGGTAGTAGCTCACCAACCGTTCCTTCTTGCCCATCTTGGTTAGTGATTTGCCTTGGTTGGATTCGAACAGCCATGTTGCTAGGTATATCTTCATATTATTATACCCAGGAGAGCCGTTTTCATGGAGACGCTAACCGGCATAAGGCTTTTTCCTAAGTCGAAGCCGGCGTTCCTCTTTCCTTTATCCCTATTATCCCCAAAGATATCCCCCCAATGAAGATCCCTTCTGGGGTTAACCTTCCGGCCTCGGTATGGCCCGCTACTGAATATTGCGGATAGCCTGGAATGGTTGCCCTTGGTCTTGGAACGTATCCAATCATAATCCTTCCCATGCAGCAAGGCGTACTTTGTCAGGTTTTTGTTCAGAAAAAGGAAGTGCATTTGGGAGAGGACAATACGGACAAAGTCTTCCTCGCTGACGTCTCGCGGTATCTTGTAGTAGATATCCGAATCGGTTGAACGGCGCATGGCAATGAATTGTGGGGCCCTGCCCTTCGCTATCAGAAGATAGTCCAGACCCATCGATTGGGAATCCGAATCCTCATTACCGTCCGCCCTAAATATCCGGTTCAGGAGGGTGTTGTTACTCCATGCGTGATGGCCTTTCTGAACCTGTAGGTATTCATGAATCCTCTCGAGGCGGGCCTCCCCTTCTAACGCCTCGTTTACCTTGGCGGCCCAGACCTTCCGGTCTTCTATCCCCTTCAGCAGATCCTGTATTGGGTCCCGCTTTGCCATTGGTAATCTCCTCCCGTATGAGATAGTCCATTGTCCGTTTCCTGGAGCCGGTTATGGCTACCGAGCTATATGACAGGAGCAAGGTCTTGCAGATTGGCATGTGCCTTGGTTCCGGGGCCGCAATATAGATCCTCAAAAGGAAAACCCTTTCAGACCTTGTCTCTGGAAAGGCCAGGGCCATTTCGGCATAGATTTCTCCAGATCCTGGAAGTAGATGATGTTCATCTCATCCCTGAGTTGGTACATATTTGATACCCCCGGCTCTTCGATGATCTCCAATAACCGAGTATCAAGGGAGTTCTTAGGCTTGCGTTCCGCCCAACGCTCATTCTCCGCCAATTCCCTAACCTGCATGACTCGCTCGAACCTGGACTTACCTAGCTGGTAGCCCTTGGAATGGATATACTCCAGGATTATCGCTTTCTGCTTAGGAGGGAGCGTGTCAATGTGCTGTCCGGCATCCTTCATGCTGGGGCTCCGGCTGGATACGGCGATCTTCCAGGAGTTTTCGTCGTAAATTGGTTTCCCCTGCCGATATCTTGGAACGTAGATCGAGCCCATCCTTCCGGTAGTCACCCATGATGTAGAGTCTACTGAGTACCAAGGGAATTGAAGCATCAGCGGTAATGAGGTTAGACCGAAGCCATGAACCTTGACCTTCGGTAGGCCCTTTCCATCGCATAGATACTCTCCGAAGCACTTATTTAGCCACGGAACAAGCGTGCTCTTGGGCTTACCGACCATACCGCCCAGACAGATGTAATCATACTTCTTGAGATACCCTTCCAGGTATCGGAAAGGCTCGCCAATATGAAAGACAGGGAGAGGCTTCAGGCCGGCCTTTTCCATTATCCGCTGATTTCGAAGGGTCTGCTTGGCCGCCTCCTCCTTAGAAGCCAGCGTGTTCCCCTTTGCTATGACGTCCAGATTGGCATATACCTCGATGATGTCCTGATGCTCTTTAATAAAATCAATGTATTCTTGGATGTTAATGGATATGCCCTGCGTCCAGGCTGAGAAGGCTCCGCTGTCCAGGAACAGGTCGACCTGATTCAAAGCGTTCATAAGGAACCACCTCCGTTCAAATCCTTTATCATCTTTGCAGTGAAAATATGAGTGCAGTTTGGAGCCTTGCTGGAACAGCTCCTGCATCAGCTTGTTTTCATCCGGGTCACAAACCGACGTGCCGGCAAGGTAAATTCTCATGGCCCCTCCCCTTTAGCATCTACCTGCGAATCAATTCCATAAGTTCCGACCGGGCCCTTGAATCCTCGAAGAAGACGCCCTTGACTGAGGAGGTGACCATGGTCGAGCGTTGCTTGGATACCCCACGCATCCTCATGCACATGTGAACAGCCTCTATGATGCAAGCCGCCCCCTGCGGCTTTAGATGCTCCATTAGGGCGTTAGTTACCTGCTCGCCTATGCGCTCTTGAATCTGAAGACGACGGGCATAGATGTCCAACAACCTTGCAAGCTTTGACACCCCAATGATACGCTCATTTGGGATGTAGGCGATGTGGGCCACCCCGGTGAACGGCAACATATGATGTTCACACATCGAGAACATCTCGATGTCCCGTAGTAGGATTATCTGGTTGTAGCCATCCGTCTGGAAGGTTGTCAAGACCTCCTTTGGATCTTTCTGATAGCCCACAAAAATCTCATCCCGCCAGGCTCTGGCGATCCGGTTCGGGGTATCCTTTAGCCCTTCCCGGGTAGGATCTTCACCGATGAACTGAAGCATTCTAACTACGTTTTCTTGGATGGAATCTTCCTGGGCCATCGGATGATCGGCCTCCCATGGAAAGACCAGCCATTCCCTGTCCGTCTTTTCCACGAGGGCTATGAACTGGGCATCCGGATATTTCTGGGTGTATTTCTGTCGGGTGGTCCCGGAACCCACGATATCGTCAAGGATTATGTTCGCTTCCTCTGGCCTCCACGTCTTCTTGGCATTCTTCAGGAAGCCGGCCGCTATCATCCCGCCCTTTGGCACACCGTAGACGACATTCCCCGGCTTGTCAATCGGGGCCAGGGCCTCCATGATCTGTTCCCATGAAATGTACTTCATGCTTTCTCCTCCTACGCCCTTGTATATGGGATGGGGTCTTTTTTGCCTATCTTAGCGAAGGCCTCCAACCGTTCGGTGCATGATCCGCATCTGCCGCAACTAACCGGCTGATTCTTGTAGCATGTCCTGGTTAGATGGTAGGGGACGGGGATTTGCAGGGAGTGGCCGATATTGAGGATATCGGCTTTATCCAAATTCAGAAACGGAGCTATTACCTCCACCTTCTTGTCCGAGCTAAGATAGACGGTGGTGTCCAAGGCCTTGATGAACTCCGTACGGCAATCCGGATATATGTGGTGATCCCCGGAATGAACGCCTAGGGCTACCTTCTGGGCCCCGAGTGATTCGGCCAATCCGGCCATGATGGAAGCAAAGATCAGGTTACGTCCGGGGACGACTGTTTGCTTCATATTGTCAGCGTCATAGTTGCCTTCGGGGATTTCCTTTCCTGATGCTACAAGTAAGCTGGAAGAGAAGGAGGGGAAGATCTTGGTTATGTCTATTTTCGATCGTCGTACCCGACTTCCGTATATCATCGAGTAGGAATCGATCACCTTCTCGGCCGCTTCCATCTCATACTTACCATGGGTTGAGCCGTAATCGAAGGTGCAGCAGATCACTTCCATTTCTTTTTCAAGCAGGTACCCGAGTAAGGTGGCGGAATCCATCCCCCCGGAAAGACCCATGACCACTTGAACCCTATTCATAGCTTGGCCCCTCTCTTGTGTTTAGAATGGGGCCGTTTCAAGACCCCATTCTACTCATCGCTCCGACTGGTTTCTCTATGCAGGTTGTTAGTCCTTAACAGCCTTGCGATACCGATCGCCGTTGATCTTCTCTATGGGGAACCGTTCTTTGCTGATGCGGTTGGGCACCTGGACGTTGATCGTGTTCTTCATGGATTCGGCCTTCTTATCGGGGAAGGCCTTGGTCAGGGCGGTAAGGATCTCCTCCTTGGTTACACCCTTCTTGCCGGCGCCTTCAATCAAGGAGACGATG
>MTKW01010952.1_pt1 | contig 11361 bp, 7 predicted proteins | sample 1042761 | NCBI WGS metagenome assembly MTKW01 (sample SAMN06205366, study PRJNA360243) | anaerobic digester metagenome | biome: Wastewater treatment plant; feature: Anaerobic digester sludge; material: sludge; isolation source: anaerobic digester fed with sludge from wastewater treatment plant ...
CCTTCAGGGTTAAAAGTAAAATCTAAACATAAAGAATTTGTAAGCCTTGCCAAAGGAGAAACATACATCCTAAAAGCCAACATTATTCCTACAAAAGAGGGTGTCTTCGATTTCTCAGTATCCGCACTCGCGTGGGAACATGACACAAACTATACTAATGCTGTTAGTGATAAAATAGAGTTTGATCATAAATTAGTATTACAACCAGTAAGCCAGCAATACCAATTAATGACTATTTTAAAATATCTTCTGTTATTTCTGGGCTTTGGGGGCTTATGTTTTGCTGTAGTCAAACTGCCTATAAAACTCTCGCCCAAGCTTAAATCATGGTTGACCCCCCCTCCTATGTGACGTCTATTTTTTCAAGAAGTAAGAGATATCTTTTTTTAACTCTTTTGCTATTTTCAAGAGATTGCTAACAGGTGGGTATACTGTCCCCTTCTCATACATGCTGATGGATTTATCTGATAGCCCTACTCTCATTCCCAGCTGCATTTGAGAAAATCCAGCATCCTTCCTTGCGTCTTTCAGCCTTTTTGCAAATAGTTTGGTATTCACTTTCTATCTCCAAATATTAGATAATGCAGTCTATCGAAAAAAGAATCGTTTCTTCGGCTAACAGGGTTGTTACTCTTATCATTAAAAACCCTAAACTGCTTGTCCTTTTCCTCTATAATGCTTCTGTCCTTTAGAAAAGGGCTCTCATTTTCCCTTCTTAGTTCCTCAATAGCCTCTTTTTTCTCTTGTAGAAGTCTCTCTAATTCTTTAAATTCATCTTCCTTATCTTCAAGCAACGATTTAAACTTAAGTATTGATGACTTTGATTTTTTGTTTTCTTCTTTTAATTCGGGAAACTTTTTTGATTTCTCAAGAATATTTTTATGTTCCTCTCCAGAAAGAAGCTTTTCCACTATTTCATCTTTCTTTAGAGGACTGTACTTGTAATATGCTGCTTCCCTTGAAGAAGGCTCTCTTCCTAGAATGAGCTTAAAAAGCTTCTTAATTTCTGGACTCTTATCTGTTTTAGAAGTCAGGGCGGCAAAAGAGGTTGAGGATGCACCTCCTTTTGAAAAGTCATCAGTATCATCTCCTTTATCCCACATAGGGACATCGATGTTTTTCATACACCTGATTATATTACAATTTGTGGACAATTAGTAGTTTGTACTGTAAATATTGGAGCAGGAGACGGGACTCGAACCCGCAACCCTCTGTTTGGAAAACAGATATTCTAACCAATTGAACTACTCCTGCATTAATATTTAAAGTGCTATTTCTCTTTCTCTTCTTCTGATGGCTCTTCTTTCGGTTCTTTTACTACCTCTTCCTCCATTATCTCTTCTTTCTGTTCTTCTACAGCCTCTTCTTCTGCTATCTCCTCTTTTATTTCTTCATCGGTAGGCATTACTTCTTTCTCTCCTTCTCCTTCTACTGGGACTACTACCTCATCTGTTAAGTATATACTTCTCGTATCGCCAGCCTTAAGTGCTCTCTTTCCAACCCTATCTCTAAGATAGTATATTTTAGACCTTCTAACTGTACCTCTTTTTATCACTTCTATCTTATCTAAGACTGGAGAGTGCAGAGGAACTATCTTTTCTACACCAACACCGTAAGATATTTTTCTCACCACCATGTTCCTATTTAGTCCTGTACCCTTAATTGCAATTATTACACCTTCAAATATCTGGATCCTTTCTCTATTGATTTCTTTAATCTTTAGGTGAAGTTTTACAGTATCTCCTACCTTCACATCCGGTCTTTTCTTGTAAAAGCCCTCTTCTATTTTCCTAATAATTGTATTGTCCATAATGCTTTATTAAAATATTTTACTAGATCGCAGTTGCAATTATAGAATAAATTTCAAAAATATGCCACAATGTATATAGAAACTGTCTATGAGTATTAAACAAAAAGTATTATTAATGATATTAGATGGCTTAGGAGCAGCTCCTAAACACAAGGGTAATGCTGTTGTACTGGCTAATCCTAAGAATCTTTCAACCTACTGGACTGCATATCCGCACACCTATTTACTCGCATCGGGAGAATCAGTTGGTTTACCAAAAAATGTAAAAGGGAATAGCGAGGTAGGACATCTTAATCTCGGAGCAGGAAGTACTGTCTTTCAAAATCTTCCTAGAATTAACAATGCAATAGAGAGAGGATTAATCTATCAGAATAATACATTAAAGAATATTTTCTTACACGCTCTGAAATATAATAGTAATATACACCTGATTGGATTACTAAGCGATGGGAGTGTTCATTCCCATATTGATCATTTTAAGTTTCTAGTAGACTATTTTGCAAAAGCCAATTTCCAAAATAATCTCTTCATACACGCAATTACAGATGGAAGAGATACGGCACCTAATGTCTCCTTGAATTGCTTAAACAGTATGGAAAAGCACTGTCTTGAGAGGGGTATTGGGAAAATTGTTTCTGTAGTGGGTAGATACTTCGCTATGGACAGGAATCAGAAATGGGATAGGACACAGAGAGCATATTATCTTTTTGAGAAAGGTGCTGGAGAGAAATTCCCTACATATCAAACAGCTATTGAACAGCAGTATTTAAGAGGGATTACTGATGAATTTATTGAGCCAAGTGTCATATGCGAGGATTGTCATATCAAAGAGAATGATGCTGTTATTATCGTAAATTACAGACCTGACAGAGCTATACAGATTACAGAGGCACTAGTGTCACAAAACTTTAATGGATTTTCAAGAGAGCCTATTAAAAACATCTTTGTTGCAAGTATGACAGAGTACAGAAAGAATCTACCTCCTAACGTCATATTTCCAAAGCAGTATATTAATCTTCCCTTAGGCAAAGTTCTTTCCTCACATAATCTAAGGCAGTTAAGAATAGCAGAAAGTGAAAAATTTCCTCATGTTACTTACTTCTTTAATGGAGGTATTGCCAATCCTTTTGTAAAGGAAGATAGAGTAATGATTCCATCTCCATCAGTAGCAACCTATGATTTAAAGCCAGAGATGAGTGCTTTGGAGATGACAAATCATTTGCTTGCTAAAATTAGCTCAAATGCCTACGACTTTATCCTAGTTAACTTTGCCAATCCTGATATGGTTGGTCACACAGGCGATTTAAATGCTGGAATTAAGGCAGTACAGGTTGTAGATTACTGTGTCCATGAATTGACTCGACTCTTTCTAAGTAAGGGTGGTGCTGTTATTATCACCTCAGATCATGGAAATGCTGAAGAAATGATTAATATTGAAACGGGAGGTATAGATACAGAACATTCTATTAATCCCGTCCCTATAATAATAGCTGGGATTGAAAAAACTTCTGCTATGAACCTACCCTACGGTTCATTAAAAGATGTTGCCCCAACAGTACTGGACATTATGGGTATCTCACAACCAGGAGAAATGACAGGCCAATCACTTCTTAGAAGTTTCTAATTCTTTTGCTTTCTTCTCTTTAATAACGTTATTCATACCTCTAAGTATGTATAGCAGAAATACTATCGCAATCAGAATGATTATTACTCTCTCATACTCCTCTATGTATCCAATAACAATACTCCAATTCTCGCCTAAGAAATAGCCTGGTAAACACATTATCGCTGAAAACAGAGTTGTTCCTGCAAGTGTATAAACAGTAAATTTTCCAAATTTCATCCTAGCGGCACCTGCTGGGAAAGATATTACAGATCTAATAATAGGTAAGACTCTACCAAAGAATATAATTCCATGACCATACTTATCAAAAACTTTATACGCCTTATCTAGATCATCATTTGATAAAAATAGATACTTACCATACTTTTTAAGAAAATTCATAATGAATTCTTCTCCCCAAAGGCCAATTAGATAAAAAGGTAGAGTACCTAAATAGGTTACAAAACTAGCAATTAGAATAACTATTACAATATTTAATGTTCCTTGGGATGCTACAAATCCAGAAAAGGGAAAAATAATTTGACTAGGAATAGGCGGAATAAAAGTTTCTAAAAATACTGCTAGTGCTACACCAAAATAGCCCAATGAATCAATAGAGTGAACTAACCACTCGACAAGAGAAGCAATCATTATTAATACTCTAAAATAAAATACTCGAAAACTATACCACCTTACATTGATTTTGCCAAATGTATAGCAACGCTCTGCCCTATTTGCACACCATTATTTTGACAAAAGCCTGCATTAACTTCTAAAACATACTTATACATTTGAGAAGGTAATATTTGAGGACAGTAATATTCAGAACACGGTTCATTATCTTCGAAAATATCTATAATAAATCTATCTTCGTCTAAAAAAAGTATATCCAACTCTATCAACATATCTTTCATCCAAAAAGGTCTGTTTGTCTTCTCTTCAAAAACAAAAAGCATACCATCATAATCACCTAAATACTTCCTGTTAGATAAACCTGCAGATCTTTTAATATCACTATCGGCAATCTCTACGTTTACCCTAATTAACTCATCTTCAGAAATATATATTTCTACATAACTCTCTTCTACAATATTATCTTCTTCTTCCTTCTGCCCATCTGATTTTTCTTTTAGAATTTTTTCTTTTTGCTCCTTCGGAAGTGCGAGAGAAATATCAAATATATTAAACCTATCCTGCACATATATAAATACACCGGCTAGAAAAACTATATAAAGGAGTAGTTTAAGTTGATTGTTCATACTCAAATATATCATATCGCTTCTGCTCTTACTTTACAACAGCATGGGATTAATATATACTCTCTCGTTGTAATATCTATTGTCTCCTAAAAATTATGCAAACGTTCAAAAAGTACTTAAATCCTTTGTACAGGGATGTAGATAGGCTTGCAGATTTTGATGATTTAAAAGATCTTACTGCCTTAGAGAAAGAGGAATATCCCAATCTTAAGAAAGTAGCTCAGATTAAGGCTAATGAAATAAATTTGCTGCTTCCAAGGTTAGACAAACTAGAAGAAGAGTTAGAACATCAAGTACAGTTGATACAAACAGAGAGTGATTTAGATGAAAGAGCAGGTGCAAAACAGGTATATAATCAACTGCTTCAGAAAATAGGAGAATTAGTGGAGAGAATAAATAGAGAGCTAATATCACTTGATTCTCCATATTTTGGCAAAATAGTGTTTAAGCCTTACGAGTCTAGACTAAAGAAGGATATAGTCCTTTATGTTGGCAAATTTGCACTAACAGATAAAGAAACTCATACTCCACTAATTACAGATTGGAGATCTCCTGTAGCAAACATATATTATGAAAATTCTGGCCCATGTAAAAATATTTCTTTTACAGCTCCTGTTGGAGAGCGAAGAGGTGAGTTAATACAGAAAAGACAGTTCCAAATATCTAGAGCAAGAATCAAAGAGATATATGATGCTAAATCTGGAAATGTTGCTGCTGATGAATTCTTATTATCTCAGCTTAATGAAAGGCTTGGTAAGAAATTACAAGATATTGTTTCTACCATTCAATTACAACAGAATCAAATAATTAGAGATAGATTGAGAAAACCCATTCTTATACAAGGTGTTGCTGGAAGTGGCAAAACTACTATCCTTTTACATAGGTTAGCCTATCTCTTCTACACACATAAAAGCGAGATTAATCCAAACAATGTTTTGGTTGTTGCTCCCAATCAGATGTTTATAGATTATGTTTCTGATGTCCTTCCCGATCTAGGTGTAGAGCATGTAGATACTGAGACCTACCTCTTTTGGGGAAAACAGGTGTTAGGATGGGATGATTTTTACACTATTTCTAGAGAGGAGGAAGATTTACACTTTAAAGAGTACAAGGGTTCGCTGGGATTCATAGATGTGCTAGAGAGATATTTTGAAATATTTGAGAAAGATCTTTTGGAAAATATTCCCTACTCTAGAAAAGACATTATTTCAAAGAGATACTATGAACTAAAGAAGGAGTTTCCTGATATTGAGATGAGAGAAAGGCTGGAGTTGGCAACTGATTATGCATTTGTCCAGAAACAGTACCAACAGGGTAATACTGGCTTCTATGATAGTACAAATGATATGGATATAGACTTAAAGAGAAATATATACAGCTATTTAAAAAGAAGTTGTAATACATATACTCTATACAAAAATCTCTTTAAAACAGACTTGGTTGATAAAGATATATCAGCATATACATTAAAAGGTCTTACTCACAAAGGGAAATTTCATAATTACAGAATGGAAGATTTAGCCTCTATGGTTTATTTACATTTTAAAATAGAGGGAATCAAACCTTACAGAAAAGACTATGTGGTGATAGATGAAGCTCAAGATATTAGCTTTGTACAGCTAGCTACTTTGTTAAAGATTGCAAAGAATGGAAATATTACAATAGCTGGTGATTTAGCACAATCAATAGTTCCTCCCTTCTATATTAAAGATTGGAATCATGTATTTAAGTTGATTGAGAATATTACAGGGAAAGAAACAACCTATCATCAACTTCATAGATGTTACAGAACTACAATCGAGATAGTAGATTTTGCAAACACAGTTTTTAAGAACAGATTTCCCAAATCATACAAATTGCCCGAAGGTGTGTTGAGACATGGAGATGATGTTAAGGTTTTAGAATATGATACTGATATTTCTAACCTTGATGATAATACTTTGAAGAGTTTGGTTTATTTAATAAAAGAGCAGTTTGAGAAAGGTGCTGTTACCTGTGCACTGCTTTGTAGAAATAGAACACATGCTAGTAAACTTTATTCAATATTTAAAGAGTATGAGGGTATTATTGATAGGAGAGTTATCAGTTTTAAAGAGAATGATTACAATAGTGGTCTACTTATTCTTCCTATTGAGAGTGCCAAGGGTTTAGAATTTGATTCTGTTATATTTGCAGATTTAAACAGTGATCACTATACAGATGATAAGTTAGATATTAGGTTGCTTTATGTTGGTATTACTAGAGCTTTACACAGATTATTTATAATAACAAAGAAGGATGATAGCGTAACAGAGATGTTACTTAAAGGTTGACTTCTACCTCATTTGGTTATATAGTTTCACTACATATACTAATGGGGACTGCTAGCCCCAGAGAGTAGTTCTCATTAAAATAAATTATTAAATATTTTTTAATGAGAAAATTTCTCAAGAGTAAATCTTTTGGTAAGATTTTTATCTACCTTTTTATCTTCCTTTATACCTTTCTTCCGCCAATGCGTACCATTGGTATTACATTAGAGAAAAATGCACAGGAAAATATAAAGATAGATGAAAGTGAGGATATATTAGATGAGGGGATATCTGATCCTGAATGGATTGCTAAACCCCTTTTTACATTTGAGGATGGTGTATATACGGTAGATGTGGTTGAAGAAAGGCAGTATGTATATCCTGATAATGAAGATGTAAGAGTAATGTTTACCTCTATTGCTGAGGAGGGTAATTTAGTTATTAATAAAGTACCTCTTTCTTTAGAGGAAAAGGCAGAGCTTAATACTGTAGATGATTATGCTTGGGAGATTACATCTAGTATGAGTAATGGTTCTTTTAAATATAACCTTACATTACCTAATACATTAGATAGTACAGATGTAGATGTTAAATATAGTGAGGATGGAGAGGTATATGAGAGTATTGATAATGTAGAAGTTAATGAAGGGGTAATATATATAGAAGGGCTGGATCATTTCACAGTGTTTGTAGTTGGTCAAAAAATATCTCCTTCAGAAACAAGAGATGCTGGGAAAAAATGTATTGTATGGATAGAGAGAATTGGACAATCAAAATGTTTTAGCACTATAACAGAGGCTCTTCAAGAGGCAAAAAGTGGTGATACAATTTATGTAGGAGAAGGAACTTATGAAGAAGACATTGAAATAAACAAGAGTATAACCCTTGTAGGAAAGGGTCCCGATAAAACTATATTGAAATCAAAAATAAATATTACTGCAAATAATGCAGTTGTTAAAAAATTCACTATCCAAGGGAAAATAACTATTCGAAGTTGTGAATATGTGAAAATATTAAATAATCATTTTGGAGAAAGTAGTGGAGATGGAGGATTGGAACTTATGGATCCCGGTCCAAAATCAAAACTCTATGGAAATCATACTGTTAAAAATAATGTCTTTAACAATGTTACAAAGAAGGGTCATTATGCTGTAGTAAGATTACAACAAACAGATAATAACATAATTGTAAACAATCAAATTGTATCTAATACCACTTCTTATGCTGGCATATCTCTATCAAATTCAAGTAATAATAGAATAGAAGGAAATACAGTTATCGATAACAATAAAGTTCCATTTGTAGAATATGGCAGCCAGACATCATATGGTATAGAACTTTCTAATTCAAAAGAAAACATACTAAGAAGAAATACTGTATCAAAACATAATACGGGGATTGGGTTTAACGGAAGATCCTCGGGTAATAAGGTTAAGAATAATATCATAGAGAATAACTGGCATGGGATTGGTTTTGGACAAAATAGTGATACCGATAATACAATTGTTGGGAATCAAATAAGGTTCAGTGAGATTGTAATTGTACCAGAATCGGAACCAGGAGAGGAAAATGATGGGTCATCTGGTATATCTTTCAATCTTAGTATTAGTAATGTTTCCACTAAAATAAAGTATAACAATTTTGAAGGAAACAAAGGTTTAGCGATAAGATATGCAGGAGAAAACGAATTAATAGCTAGAAAAAACTGGTGGGGACATATATCAGGTCCATCAAGAGATGATTTGTCTGGACTAGGAGATAAAGTTTCTCCTAATGTTGTAGTAAATGAATGGTTATGTGAACCGTATGAAACAGAATGGGTAAGTGAGGGAGGAGTATGTGAATTACCCGCACCTGAACAAATAGGATATAACGTTAATGATGGTACCCCTATTGATACCAGACCTACTAAATATGGATGTACTGAGGGATATACCAATATAGATAAAGCTTCCATACATTGGGAAGATATTTCAAATGGGAATACCGACATATCTTATGAAAGACAGTATTCTAGAGACGGAACAAACTGGGAAGGAAGTGAGGTATATACTGACCCATACACAGATTACAGATCCTTTGGATTTGGACAAGTTCCCCACTACTCTAGAGTAAGGGCTTTTTACAACACTAAAGATGGAAGAAAATATTCAGATTGGAGTAATGTATGTAGTATTACATATGATAATACTCCACCGCAAATCCCAAGTGGACTATATTTTAGAGATCTTAAGAATGACAAAGATGTACAATGTGGTGGATACTCAAACACACACAATATAACGATACATTGGGATAATATTGTTGACGACCCTTCCTTTAATCATTTTGAATATTCATCTTTTGATGCTCCTGATGGTAGACCTGGGTTAGTAGAGAAGATTATAGAAACTAATTTCTTTGATTGCTCATGGTGGGATATTCCTTCAGAAGGAGAATATGGAGTAGAAATAAGGGCGGTTGATAAAGCTGGGAATGAATCTGAGTGGACTAATAGATGTACTATAAATATTGATTGGACACCACCAAAATCTGATTATAGTAACAATTTATCTTATTCATTTCATAATTCCCCTATACTCTTAGAGGGAGTAACTGAAGATGAAAACAATGTAGATTATACACAGCTCTACTACAGTAAAGCCGGTGAAAATGATTGGAAACTTATAACACAAATAGAAAATAGCGAGAAGAATTCTCTTTTCAATTGGTCATATAGTTGGAAACCAGAAGAAGAAGGTGTTTACGATATATATGCCTCAGGAACTGATTTAGCTAGGAACATTGAGAAAAGTGCAATTATCTACTCTCTTACATACGATATAACACCACCAATTATAGAATCTGTAATCCTTAAAAGAGGTAAACTAGAGGACATAAAAACAGATTGTGGCCTATCTGAATTAGATAAAATAGAAATAAAAATAGGAGATGGTGATAATTGGGAGCTATACACTCCTGGTATGAATTTAAATAAGATGGTTGATATAAAACCTGGTACATACACAGTATCTATTAAAGTACTAGATAAAGCACGTAATGAAAAAATAAAAAAGGAATTATTTACTGTACCAGGACCATTATCCGCTCTTTCTGAAGAAATATTGGAGGTCGTTACCACCCCTACAATACCAGGAGAGGTGTTAGGAGCCGCTACAGGACCATTGTCTCCTCAACCTACCCATGCAGCTGTCCTAGGCACTACTAATAGGATATATGCACAGGACAGTAATGCTCAAGAAGAAGTAGTAGAGGATATAGAAGAAGAAATAGAAGAATACAAAGAAGCTGAAGAATTTGAAAAAGATGATGTCCAAAGAGAAACAGAACCTACAATTTTAGAAGAAGAAAACCCTGAAGAAGAAGGTAAGAGTATAAAATGGTGGATATACCTATTAATATTATTACCACTTCTATTTATATTCTTCTTACTCTGGAAAAGGAGAAGAGAGGAAAAGGAAAAACAGTATTAAAAAGGAATAAAAGATTGTAATAACAGCCTTTTTATGGTATAATGTAGTATGATATCAATACTAATCCTTATCATAACAATTAATATATTGTGTTCTTCCATATACTATCCTAAAAACGAAATCTCCTTAGATACATCCCAAGATATACTTTCGGAAGGTATTTCTGATCCAGAGTGGATTACTGAAGAAAACAAACTCACCACCAACACACTATAGGTTTCTTTTTCCCCCTTTTTATTATATAATTAGCCCCGTACACTTTTATGTGTACAGATTGTTCTTTAACAATGTAAAGTTCAAAACAAAATCTACAAGGAGGTAGAAAATGAAGACAACAAATCTCTCCTTAATCATTATCGTTATGATACTACTCAGTGGATGTTATTTTCCCAGCTCTGTTGGGGATACAAATACAGTAGAAAATAAAAATGATAATAAGATTAGGTTAGAAGATAAAGAAGACCCTGTTATATCAACAGAACCCAATGAACAAACCGCTGGTTATGTAACTTTCTGGTTTGATGACGGGCTGCTATCAGTTTACGAGAAAGCATATCCTGTATTACAGGAAAATGAATGGAAAGCCGTAGTAGCTGTAGTCTCTAACAGGGAAATAGCAACTCAAAAGTTTCTCCCTGAAGGAGAACCACCCATGTCTTGGGAACAGCTTGAGGAGTTATACCATTCTGGTTGGGAAATCTCTAATCACTCTTCTACTCATTCTAGATTAAATGAGATAGATGAGTTGTATATATTAGAGGAGGAAATTTTACATTCTAAGAATGATTTGAAAGAAAAAGGATTTACAGTACCTTCTTTCACCTTTCCTTATGGACAAAACGGATTAGATAAGGGACAAAAAATCATAACAGATAACTATCTTTATTGGCGTTCTTCTACGGAAGAGATTAATCCCGTTCCTGCA
>MTKW01020955.1_pt1 | contig 11355 bp, 8 predicted proteins | sample 1042761 | NCBI WGS metagenome assembly MTKW01 (sample SAMN06205366, study PRJNA360243) | anaerobic digester metagenome | biome: Wastewater treatment plant; feature: Anaerobic digester sludge; material: sludge; isolation source: anaerobic digester fed with sludge from wastewater treatment plant ...
GTTCTTACTAAAAATTCATCAAAATATGTTCTTCTTTTTAGACCTAATTTTTCAAGAATATCCATTTTTTCACTATCAAGTTTTTTAACAATTTTCCAAATTGAAGGAGTAAAACCTTGTTTATACATATAAAAATTTAAATCAGGGTCTTCTATTCTTCCAGCATTCATTATTATCCCAATAGTATGTAATATTAAATTTGGATTATGCAAAGCAATTTCTAAAATATTTTCTCTTTCATAACATTTATCTAATAATTTTGATAATTTTTCTATAGCTGTGCTATTCAATGATCTTGGTAATGCAGCGATAGGATGTCCATAATTTTTAGAGCATATATTGACTATGCCTGGTTCAGATATTCTAGATGAAAAAGGTAATGTTTCTCCTTCTACAAAGATAACTTTTGAATTATTATTTATTTTTTTCATCTCATTTAAAAATAATATGCTGCCAGCATATCCAGGACATATATAAACTAATTGACCATCTTTCAAGTAAGGTGATATCTTTTCTGCTAATAATTGATGAAAATTAGAAACATAAAAGATAAAAATGATATCTGCATTTGATATTCCTTGTGCTATATCATTTGTCACATCATTTAAATTGAATGTACCTTCACCTTCAATACCAGTTAGAGTAATAATTTTATTTTTTTTCAAGAATTCATAGTTTTCATTATGCATTTTTTTACCTATCTTCAAAAGGGTGATATTATATCCTTGCTTTGCATAATATGCAGCGGCAGCACATCCGCCATGTCCCATTCCTATGATTGTGATATTCATATTAAATCTCCTTTTTTAAAAATTACAAATATATAATATAAAATTTATATGGTTATCATATATCTCATATTCCATACTAAAAACCATTTCCTAAAATTTATGATCTGTTCTTAAAATTGAATTTTTTATCATCATCCAAAAATATTTTTGTAATCTGTTAGAATGTAAATTTTATTCATTTTTATTATATTCTTTAATTATTTTTGCAGGATTACCACCAACTATGCATTTAGATGGTATATCCTTTATTACTACACTACCAGCTGCTATTACAGAATCGTCTCCTATGCTTGGGTATCATGCATCTTCTTTTTTCGTTTTCTTTTGTACTGATTGGAAATCCTATTGTTTTCATATATATACTTTCTAAATGTTTAATAATCAATATAAAATAAGATAATAATATTATATCTCAGTGAGTATTATTTTTTATCTTTTGTTTAATTCATGAAATTATTTAATAAAACGTTTTATTTTATCAAAATTCAACAATTTTAATTGATTAAAAAAATTATGATTATTACCAAAAAAATAAAAAATTATAGGGTCTATTTTTTTAAACTTGAAATAGTATAAATACCAAAATATTTTTATATTTTTAATAAATTTATAATAAAATAATCTTATTTTATATTTTTTAATAATCTTATTGTCTATTTCAATGTGTAAGTTTTTATTTTTAATAGGGAAAAATTTTATAGAATAAGAATCTTTTTTGAATAACACATTGAGAATGATTGATTCAGTTCCTTTTTTTTGATTAATCTCTATTAATTTATTATCAGAGTAAACATCTGCAAAACAAAAATTTCCTAAACTATAAAAAATATATTTACCATTGTAAATTTCATAAGGTTGTAATGTATGAGAATGTGTCCCTATGATCAGATCGGCACCTGCGTCTACTAATCTGTGAGCTAAATGAGGTTGATCAAAGTCTGGATAATAGCCACCCTCTAATTTGCCACCCCAATGTAAAAGTATAATTATGTGATCAACTTGATTTTTATATTGATTTATTTCATTACAAATATTATTTTCATCAAACCAATTAAGATAGATATCAGCGTCATTAGGCAGACTTGGATTGGTATCATGTGTTACATAATTTAAAAAACAAAATTTTATATTATTAATTTCTATTATTATAGGCTTTTTTGCAATAGTTTCTGATAACCCAGAACCCAAATGACGGATATTATTTTTGTCTAAAAGATCTATTGTTTTTTCGTATCCATCACGTAAATTATCATAAATATGATTGTGAGCCAAGGATACAATACCTAAATTCAAATCTTTCAAATAATTTAAAGTATCGAGATTTGTTTTCAACCGAGGTTTTTTGAGTAAATTTTCACCATGGACTCCTTTAGCGAGACATTCTAAATTACCAACTACAAAATCAGAATTAAATAAAATTTGTTTTACATTATCAAAAGGGTTGTCGCCATTTAGATAAAGTTCATTATATTTATCATTAAGACTAATATCTCCTAGAAAAGAAATTGTAACCATATAAATATTTATATAGAATTTATAAAATCAATTAATTTTTTCGATTGTACTTTATAATTAAATATTGTGTTTGTTAATTCTTTTCCTTTTAAACCTACATTATTAGCTAGATCTATATTATTAAGAACAAATTTCATTTTTGTAGCAAAAGAATCAACAGAATTAGGTTGAGCTAAAAAAGCATTAACACCATCAATAAGATAATTTGGTATCTCTCCCACTTTTGTAACAACAACAGGATTACCAGTAGCTAAATATTCACCTAATTTTGTTGGGAATCCACCCTTGGCTTGAATATTATCGGGACGTGCTAAAACAAGCATTTTAGCATTTACTAATAGATGAGGAATATTATCGCTTGAAATAATACCAGTAAAAACTACCTTATCTTCGATTTTTAATAATGAAATTTTTTCTTTCAATTTTTTAAATTCACCTTCATTAGAGGTATCACCAATCAAATATAATTTAATATTAGGAAAATCAGAACTAATTCTAGAAAATGCTTCTATCAGTATCTGCACTCCGTCTTTATTACCCCACATTGTTCCACAATATGCTATATAATTATCACAATTTTCACTTTTTTTAATATTAAACCTTTGGGGTTCTACTGTCATTTGTATAGTACAGAGTTTAACTGGTTTTTTAAGTATACTTTTAAAATAATTGTTAAGTTCTTGACTTATAGTATAAATACCATCAAATTTATTAATTGTATATTTTAAATAAATTGGTAATAGTATTTTTTTAGAAAAAAAATTATTTTTAATTACAGCAAAGGGATATTCTGTTCGTTCATGTAACATTTTTATATTTTTTTTCTTTACCCATTTAATATATAATTCTATTATTATAGGATTAGTAATTAAAATTATAACCACGTCTATTTTACATGTTTTATTTATATTTTTTAAGTTTTTTAATGAATTTAAAATACCTTTGGTCATTATTTGTAATTTTTTTAAATTATTTGTTGGCCAAGAAGTTGTGTTACAAGTATAGATAATTTTAATTCCATTAAATTCAACTTCAATATTGCTACTTTTTTTATCTTGATTTTTAGAAGGAGATATACATAAAATATTAACAATATGACCTAATTCGACCATCCCTTTTGCTAAAGATAAATGTCTATTTGTTGCAGCGCCACCGTAAGGGTATGAACCAGATGTAATCATTACTATATTCATTTTATTCCCTCCCATTTATTACTTAATTTTGCTGTACCGATAATAATTTTCAACACACGCCATGAAGTATCTGATATTTTGTATTCGTCAGGTATATCTTTGTTTTTTCTATTAACAAACTCATCTATTGTAACTTCTATGCTGTTCATTATTGTTTTATGATCGAAACCTGTTAAAATTATTGTACCTGTATCAATAGCTTCGGGTCTCTCCATTGAATTTCTAATTGTTATAGCAGGGAAATTTAATATAGCTGATTCCTCACTTATAGTACCAGAGTCTGAGATAACACATTTAGCATTTTTTTGTAATTGAACGTAATCTATGAAGCCAAATGGTTTGTGGAAGCGAAGTAATGGATGATGGGTGATAGGTGATGAATTAGCAGTGAAGGGTGAAGGGTGAAGGGTAAGGAGTGAAGAGTGATGAGTGATGAGTGATGGGTGAAGAGATTCTATACGTTTGCGAGTGCGAGGATGTGTAGAAATTATTATTGGTAATTGATATGATTCTGCGATTTGATTTAAGGTTTCTAATATTTGTTCTAAATTTTCTTGGTTATCCACATTTTCTTCACGATGGATGGATACAACGAAATAATTATTTTTCTCCAAGTTCAATTTTTCTAATATATCAGATTTATTGATTTTTGGCAAATAATAATCTAAAACTTCTCTCATAGGGCTACCTGTAAGATAAATGCGACGATGTGGAAGTCCCTCTGATAGTAAATGTCTACGTGCATGCTCAGTGTATACGAGATTGAAATCTGCTATATGATCTATGATTTTTCTATTAGTTTCTTCAGGTACATTTTGGTCGAAGCAACGATTACCAGCCTCCATATGGTATATGGGTATGTGCATACGTTTAGCTATATATGCTGCGAGGCACGAGTTAGTATCTCCTAATACAAGCACAGCATCTGGCATTTCTTTTTTTAATACTTCTTCTGATTTGCGAAAAATATCACCTATGGTAGCTCCTAGGCTTGAGGTATCTGCATCCAAGAAATAATCTGGTTTTCTCAATTCCAATTCTTTCCAAAATATTTCATTTAATTCGTAATCGTAGTTTTGTCCAGTGTGCACTATAATATGATTAGTATATTGATCTAATAGGGGCATTACGCGTGAGAGCCTTATAATTTCGGGTCGTGTGCCTAGAAAGGTTACGATTTTGGGTGATGAATGATGGGTGGTGGGTGAAATATTCATTTTTTTAAAGATAAATGTTTAAAGATAAAAGATAAATGTATTAAGATAAAAGTTTAAAGATAAAAGTTTAAAGATAAAAGAGTAAAGATAAAAGAGTAAAAAGTAAAGAGTGATGAGTAAAGCGTTATGAGTGATGGGTGATGAGTGAAATAGTCATTTTTTATAAGATAAAAGATAAAAGTTTTAAGATAAAAAATGGTTAATAAGTTTATTACATTTCATTTAGTTCTAGTTTTTTGAACGATTGAGCCCAAGATATTTTTTAATTCATGTGATTCATTTATTAACCAATCTAATTCTAAATCTTCATTTTTTTCATTTAAAGCCTTGATTATTCTAAGCCAATAATTAGATTCTCGCATTTCTCGTAATGATATTCTTACTTTATTATTAAAATCTGCTTTAGATGATCCAGCTTGTGATTCTTCATAATTAGCACCAGTAGAAGTGGCACTTTTAGCTAATTGATATCTAATTATTCTATATTCTGGTGTAGTGGGTAAATTAGAAATATAATATAAACATTTTATTGTAAATTCAAATAACCTATTTGCAAGATCTATATTCATACTTTCGTCTTTTATATTTTGTACTTTGTCTTTTGTCTTTTGTATTTTGTCTTTTGTCTTTATCCCTTTATCTTGTTATTCTTATTCCCCTTTACCCACTTTTTCAAAATATGTATCTGGGTCATCTGCATCAAATATTTCATTAATCCAAAAAATAGTATATAAATCTTCGTTTCCTATATTTGTGATATTATGAGTATACCAAATTGGCATATCTACATAAGCGGGTGAATTGCCATCAATATCAAAAGATAAAACTTGGTCTGTACCTATGCGTCTGATATCTATTTTAGCACAGCCACTAATGACAGCAAATCGTTCAAATTTTCGTGTATGAAAATGATCACCTCTAGTAACGCCGGCTTTAGTAGTGGAAAAAGAAACTTGACCACCTGTATGTAGCTTTATCAATTCAACAAAATTACCTCTATTGTCTATATTAGATTTTAGATTAATAGGATAATAATTCTCATGATCAATATAAGAGACAAAAGTATTAAACAAATTAAGTTTAAAATTAGATTCAATATTAGGTATGATACCATTTATGAAATATATATCTTTGAAATCATTAAGTATTTTAAGAATTTCAGAAACATTAGCTTCTGAGGTATGAGATAGTATAATATTATTTATGCCTCTAGGCTGATTATCTATAATTTTCATTATCTCATCCACTAATTCACCAACATAGATAAGAGGTAGTTTTTTATCTATATCTATTTTAGGAGATTCATTATGTGTCAGTTGATAACAAAAAGTTGAGATAACAGAATTATAAAAGGGTCTGCCAAAGGGACCAAATACATTGGGAATAATTAATGCTGTAAAAATTGTATTATTACGTTGAGCCCAATTTTCTAATAATTTTCTACCTTCTTTTTTTGATTTACCATATTCATTATCTAATTGTTCTTGTATAGATGATGCAAATATGATGTGTGGTTTTGCATTTGTTACTTCACAAGCTTTAATCAGTTTTTCAACAAGTTCTATGTTTGTTTTGTAAATGATTTTTTGATCGTTACATCTATTTAAAGCTGCTAAATGGATAACAATGTCACACTGTTGTACAAAATTTTCAAGTAATTTTGGATTTTCAAAATAATCATTTTTGAACTCTATGCGAGAATATTTGTCAGGATAAAGTCCTAATGTATTATAAAGATGTGTGCCGATAAATCCTGATTGTCCTGTAATACCGATGGTTTTCATGGGAGAAGGTTTTAAGATAAAAGATAAAAGAGTAAAGATAAAAAAGTAAAGAGTAAAGTGTTAAGAGTAAAGTGTTAAGAGTAAAGTGTTAAGAGTAAAGAGTGATGAGTGATGAATGATAAGTAATTTGGGAGGGTAAAAGTATTTTCATTTAGTTACATTGCTATGGTTCGTAGATGTTGTTTGTATCTTCTCCTAAAATATCTTTTCGAATAATAGGGAGTTTGAAAAGTAATTGTTTTAATTCATCTCTATTAAGTCGTTTAGTATTATTTGATGTATAATCATCTAATTGAGTTACTTTTATTTCTCCTTCAATAAAAAATTTATTATAGTTTAGATTTCTATTATCAGCTGGTATGCGGTAGTAAGAATCTAAATCTAAAGCTTTTGACATTTCTTCTCTATTAATCAATGTTTCATAAATTTTTTCACCATGGCGAACGCCAATAATTTTAATTTCGTTATCAGCATTATAAATTTCTTTTAAAACAATTGCAAGATCACCAATAGTAGCAGCTGGTGCTTTTTGTACAAAAATGTCACCAGGCATACCATTATTAAAAGCATAAAGGACTAGATCTACAGCATCATCCAGAGTCATCATAAATCGCGTCATATTAGGATCTGTAATGGTGATAGCTTGATGATTTTTGATCTGGTCAATAAATAATGGTATTACACTACCACGAGAAGCCATTACATTGCCATATCTAGTGCCACATAGTGTGGTATCATTTTCACCTATTTGTCTAGCTTTAGCTATCATCACTTTTTCGGCAATAGCCTTGCTCATACCCATAGCATTAATAGGATAAACAGCTTTGTCAGTACTAAGAAGAATGAGTTTTTTAACATTATTTTTAATTGCACTATCTATCACATTTTCTGTGCCTTTCACATTTGTTTTGATAGCTTCCATTGGGAAAAATTCACAAGATGGTACCTGCTTGAGTGCAGCAGCATGAAAGACATAATCTACACCATACATTACATAGTCTACACTATATTTATCTCTGACATCTCCAATAAAAAATTTAATTTTATCATTGTTATAAAACTGTCGCATATCATCTTGCTTCTTTTCGTCGCGACTAAATATTCTAATCTCAGCGAATTCTTCAGTTTTTAGAAAACGCCTCAAAACAGCATTGCCAAAAGACCCTGTGCCACCAGTGATGAGTAAAATTTTATTCATTTGCATATAGATTGTAATTATATTTATTATGTTTTAGCTTATTTATTTGTGGTTTATATAGATAATCGAGATAATTAAGACCAGGTATTATTAAAAAAATGCTAATAAATACTTCTTTACCTCCCGTATTTTTATAAAATCCTAGTGCTATAAATGCAATAATGGATATTAGATAATAAAATTGGAATTCATTGTTTAAATTTTTTAAATTAAATTTTATTTGATAGGTAATTATTAGTATCCATGGTATAATACCAATAAGGCCATACATAGATAAACGATCTAACCAAAAGACATGGCCAGTAGATTCTCCACCACCTATAATAGGACTTTTAGAAAATTCATTTAGCAAAAAAGGAATCCTAGCTGCTCGCATGCCTGCGTGAGTATCAGTTGATCCAAATCCCTGATTTATTGCAATACTTAAATCATATAATCTCTCTTGCAAAACAGATCCACTAAATATATTAGAAAAAGAAGCTAAAAGATCTGATATAAATGATCTAGGAGTAAAAATAATAATTAATAGCAATAAAGAGACCAAAACAACAGAAGTTTTTAATCTATTAGTACCTCCTATAGCCAAAATCAATCCTACAATCCCAATCATTAATTGAGTAGTGTATTGAGCTCTTACTAATCCTAAAAGCATAAAAATCAATAATACTATTAAGACAGTTTTTAATACACCTTTATTTTTTTTAATTTGATATACTATCACTGGAACCATAAAAGCAACACATGAAAAAAAACCATAATTTCCTATACCGAGGTTTCTATAATAATCTATACGTGCATAATCACCTTCTAGAGCTAGTACACCTGCTAACTCTCTAGCTGCTAATGGATATTTATTGAGTCCTATAATAGATGTAATCAAGGAGATAAAAATAAATATTAATGATATAAAAGATATAAGAGCTAAACCTTTGAAATCTTTTACTTTGATAAAATATGTATAAATAGCAATAGCAATAAAAACAGGTAAAATTTCATTTAAAAACCAATTAAAATCAATATTATAAATATCAAATAACATTAAAATAAAGTAGAGTAAAATAAAGAAATAAACATATAATAATGATCTATCCCACAATATATTTAATTTTAAGAAAAATAAAGCAAGTAGCCAACATAAACAAAGGAAATAAAATGATGATAGTAAGGGTATTTTTTCAAAAATAATAAAAAGGAATATTTCTCCTAATAATAAGAGAGAAATAAATACGAATATTTTTGTTTTTTTTATTTTTAATTCAAAGTCCATATTGTAGAAATAATAGCTAAATTATTAAAAAATATAATATTTTGGGATTGTTTAATATACTTATTAAATTGTTCTTTTTGTGATATGCTAGGTTTTTGTCATTACTTTCATATCTAATCTGTAGTTCGAGTTTATTATCTTGTATTTACTTACTGATATAATATTCATAGCTCTATGTCAATAAAATCATATCTAAGTCGTTCATCATTTAACCACGACCTTTAGGTCGTGGACTTAATAAATAACTTAATCGGGCTTTAGCCCTGATAATTTTTGATGAATCCTTAATATTCATCGTTAAATGTTAATATTTTGTGATTTTATTTGATTTATCATTAACCTTTTGTCTAATCATAAAAACCTTTATAATCATCCTAAACTCCTCAACTTTATCCATCAATCTAATCATCCGAAAATCTGTGATTCTGAATATTTCAGGGCTAAAGCCCATCATTTTTTATTTGCTCTTCCTCGACCTAAAGGTCGAGGTTAATAAGTGTCTCTTTGTTATCTATGCTGATGATCGGAGTTCATAATCATCACTTTGATATACGATTTAGAGGTAGGAGTTTGTATCTAGCTTTATGTCATCTAATCTATAGCAAGGTTTTATGCAAATCTATTGCTTATTTTTCTCCAATTTTCTAGCCGGATTGCCTACCCATGTTTCACCGGCAGGAACATCTTTGGTTACAACAGCGCCCATACCTATGGTTGCACCTTCCCCAATGGTTAGCCAACCTCGAATGGAAGCATTGGGTGCTATCCAGACTTCATTTTCTATAACGCTTGATCCAGATATATTGACTTGTGCCGTAATTACAACATTCTTCCCGATCTTGTTATTATGTGCTATATGGCACAGATTATTGATTTTACAATAATCTCCAATAACGGTATCCGATAAAGCACCTCGGTCTATACATGTATTTGCTCCTATTTCAACATAATCCCCGATAAATAAATTGCCAATTTGAGGAAAACGAAAGAGATTACCGTTTTCATCCTTTTCAAATCCAAAGCCCATTCCTCCCAACACAGCTCCAGATTTCACCACGCAATGTTTGCCAATAATTACTGGAGAATAAATATGAACATTTGCATCAATTATCGTATCATCACCAATAGTGCAATTTTCTATTACAGTATTAGCCCCTATAAAAACATTTTCTCCAATTTTGGCATCGGGATGAATAACAGCGGAAGGATGAATGCCGGGAGTTGGTTTTTCTACAAAAAATTCATTTCCTATTTTTGCAATAGCTAATTTAGGATTATCTACCACCAATAAAACTTTTTCTTGATTTTTCAAGGTTTCGGAGAATACTACTTCTTTGTCTACAACGATCACTTTTGCTTTTGATGTTTCGGCGATTTTTTGCTTATCCGGTTTTAGCGGATTTATCCAATCCAATGTATATTCATCGACATGTTCCGGATCTCTCAGATATCTTATGATGACAGAATCTGGATCTCCATGAACAACTATCAAATCGCTTTCAAGAAACCTAATAATATCAATTAAATTAATGTTGTTGTCCATCTTTATATTTTTTAGTAATTAGGAAATTCATTTAAATCGAAAAGAAGTTCTTTTGGTATTGGTATCCCATTGTGATAATGTGCTATCACTGCCTTATAATCTTCCAAAAGTCTTTTTGCAGAAGTTGCATTGTCAAATTCTTTTTTCACAAAAGTTTTTGCTTTCTTTTTTAATTGTTCTGCCAATTCGGGCGAATCTAATAACTTTAACATATTTGCAGCCAAGTGTTCAATATCTCCAATTTCAGATATCAACACGGTTTCACCATTTTTATTCAAATAAGGTGTACCGGTTGTTTTATAGGTTACAACCGGCAATTCCAAAAGCATAGCCTCAATCACTGTGCCCGGTATTACATCAAGTTTAACGGGCAATAGAGCAAACTTCGCTTTTTTTATGTATTGATGCATGTCTGAGTGTACAGGAAAATAATCATGAAAAGAAATATTTTCGGTTAATCCTAAATTATTGATTTTGTTATTCAAAAAAACTTTATAATTTGGCGGGCAATGACCTACTACCTTTAAAGTAACATTCGGTTTCTCTTTTTTTACTAAGGCTAAAGCATCAATCGCATCTTCTATTCCCTTTTTTTGAGAAACCCCTTGAGCAAAATATACAAAATCAAATTCTTTTTCCACTTCTTTCACTTTCTTAGGATATTGAATAGGAAAGAAATTTTTGAAAATAATTGCATCAGGGTTATTACGTAATATTAAATCACGATGCATTCTTCCTGCACACCCATAATATTTTTCTTTATGATGAATTTTTAATTCTGTATCCCATCGGAGTGGGTCGCAGTTACCACTTATTTTTTGTCTGTCAGGATTTGTATAAACGGTTT
>MTKW01019206.1_pt1 | contig 11353 bp, 10 predicted proteins | sample 1042761 | NCBI WGS metagenome assembly MTKW01 (sample SAMN06205366, study PRJNA360243) | anaerobic digester metagenome | biome: Wastewater treatment plant; feature: Anaerobic digester sludge; material: sludge; isolation source: anaerobic digester fed with sludge from wastewater treatment plant ...
AAATCAAGGTCTGAAATATTTAATCCGGCGCATTCGCTAACACGAATGCCGGTACCTAATAGTAATGCTAGCAAGGCAAGATCCCTCTGCCTTGTATATTTATGATAACGCAATTCTGTCTTTGTAAGCTTTTCTCCATTTTCAACTAAATCAAGAAGGTTTGCCACTTCATCCACCTCAAGTCGAATAATTGGTTTTTCATGTACTTTAGGCATATCAACAAGTACTGCCGGATTAGTTTCTATGATGCGTTTTTTATATAAATATTTAAAAAAGGAGCGAAGGGTAGATAATTTCCTTGCTTTCCCCTTATTGTTATTGGAATAGGGGATAAGAACTTCAGGATCCTTATAATGGGGCAATGAGTAAATAGAAAGATACTCTAAATATTTTTCTATATGTAAAGCAGTAATTTTCTCTAAATCATCCGTTGTAAAATCCTTTGGGGATAGGGAATGAAAGATATCAATTTCATTTGTTAGAAAGTAAAAAAATATTTTTAAGTCATAGGCATAGGCAATTCGTGTCTTGATTGAGGTAGTTGTTTCAATACCTCTGAAGAATAATTCGCATTGATACGGTAGAGTCCTTAGAAGTTCCCTTAGTTTTAGTTGTAGAGAGTTTTCGGTGGTCTTATGATAGGAAGTACTATTGTTCATAAAAAAATCCTCCTAATCGTAATCGTAGGTTATGTTTAGGAATATAATACCATTAAATATAAAATAATTCAATACTATACATTAAACTTGTCTTTAACGGAAAGTATTGAATATGATTTTTCCTTAAACATTCATTCCGGGTCTACCTCCCTTCTACTACTAGCTCTAATATACTCTCTGATAAAAAAGCTTTATGAATGAACTATCTGTTTTTGCTCATTTCCTTTGATTTTTTATCCACAGCAATCATTGCTTCAATAATAGCATTCCTAAATCCATGTTTTTCCAACTGATGTACCGCGACAATTGTTGTTCCTGCTGGAGAGCAAACCCAATCCTTTAATTCAGCCGGATGCTTACCAGTCTTTAATACCATCTTTGCTGCTCCAACAACTGCTTGAGCTGCAAATTTATATGCCTTGTCCCTTGGAAGCCCCAGCAGCACACCCCCATCTGCTAAGGATTCAATAAATATGTCCACATATGCTGGACTACTCCCACTTATGGCTGTGACTGCATCCAATAATTTTTCTTCTATTTCCTCCACCAATCCAAAACTATTTAGAAGTCCCTGAACCAATCTTTTTTCTTCGCCATTTACCGATGAAGAACATGTAAATGCGGTCATACCTTCTCCGATTAATGCGGGTGTATTAGGCATGATTCGTATTATTTTAGTATTAAACCTAAAAAAAGATTGTGTATATTCTATAGACACTCCTGGAGACATTGTGATGAAAATATGATGGGGTTTAGCATAATCCTTTATTTCTTCCAATACATCTTGGATAACCTGTGGTTTGATAGCCAAAAAAATAATGTCTGTCTTTTCCAAAATCTCTAAATTTCCAGAAACAAGGTGAAATCCCAAATCTTTAGCTCTATCCCTTAAATCATTTAAATGCAAATCATAGGCATAGATTTGATTTCCTTGTAAGGTGTTTGATTGAATTAAGCCTTCTATAATGGCACCGCCCATATTTCCAACACCTATAAGGCCAATTTTTTTATCCATGATATCACTCCCCTAAAAAGTTGCTTATTTTATAGTATATCAAATAAATCCATTATCGAAGTAGAATTTAAATAATTCTAACAAATATACAATAGCGTTTCATTTTAGCATACCTTTTGCGGTCCTATAAATTCAATAAAAATCCTTTGACTTATTTGATATTTGTGCTATAATAATATTTGTCTGTAGGGGTATAGCTCAGTTGGTAGAGCAGTGGTCTCCAAAACCACGTGCCGAGGGTTCGAGTCCTTCTACCCCTGCCATTTAATCATCCATTATTATTTATTAGGCTAAACAATCTGGCCTTTTTTTATTTTTACATTCCACTAAAAACTTGAACCATGAAAAAGGTAACATAATTATATTATGTTACCTTTTTCATGGTTCATTCCCCATCGAATACTTGTCTTAAATTTAGTAATCCCTTCATCATTTTTGGAAACCCAGCACTTGGTGCCACTAGCAACATGGCATGTTCAATCTCCTCCCTACTGCATCCAGCCATTTGAGCCTTCTTAATATGTGTGGTCAATGCATAGGGGTATTCGCAGGCAGTAGAGATTGCAATTTTTATTAACCATCTTGTTTTTTCGTCTAAAGGTCCCCCCTTAGTATGTACTAATTTGCCATACTCTTTGTAAGCCTTATAGATATCCTCATGCTTTTCGTGGACATACTTTAAATTTTTTTCAATAACTTCGGTATTGTCTATATACCTATCGTTCTTCATCATCATCCCTCCCTCTGTTTATTATGAATACCCATTAGAAACCTTCCTAATCGATATTATTCTTAATTTAACCCATTTTATACTTTTCAAACAAAAATAAAGGAGTTGATTTTTAGATAACAATTTCTGCTAAAAGGGGAAAATGATCCGAATATTCCACTTTTATGACCTCAAAGTTTAAAACCTTTATATGATGGGAAACAAGAATATAATCTATTTTTTTATCAAATCCTATGATGGTAGGTAGCCCATGGGTATCGGTATCATATAGAAGGGATCGATTATATAAGGGCATGGTGGTATTAAAATCCCCCAGCAACAATATGGGAGGATTGGATTTTAAACTATGTTTTTTTATAAATTTATTTATAATATTCAATTGTCCATATCTTTCCAGATTACTTAGGCCTAAGTGTGTATTGTATATATTTATATTTTGATCTTCAATGAATATGGTAGAATGAATCATACCCCTCTGTTCCATTAGACTAGGCAGTATTATGTGCTCCTTCTTAATTATAGGAAGTTTTGTAAGAGTAGCAATACCATATTGTCCCCCATGTAACTCCATATTAGACCCAAAATGAAGATAATAATTTAATTCTCTTTTTATTTGGCTAATTTGAAAGCCCCTCACCCTATTCTCATTAATCTCTTGTAAGGCTAGTACATCTGGGGAAACACATTGGATAAATTTAATAATTTTGTCTAAGCTATATCTACCATTGATATCTTTTCCACTATGAATATTATAGGTCATTACTAATAACTTCGTTCCACTCATTGAGATGCCCCTCCAAAGTATAGATCTTCTACTATATTATATAAAAATATAAACATCCTATTTACTTTCTAATAGGATGTGTTTATATTCCTTACATCTATACTATGGTGTAATTCGGTTTAATGTTCTTGCAAATGGGATGGATTCTCGTATATGATCGATCCCTGTTATACATACGGTTAATCTTTCTAAGCCTAAGCCAAATCCAGAATGGGGAACTGTACCATATCTCCTTAAATCTACATACCAATCATAGATCTCCATGGGTAGGTCTTCTTCTTTAATTCTTTGTATTAGGACCTCTAAATCGTATATCCTTTCACTTCCCCCTATGATCTCACCAAATCCGGGATACAATAAATCTGCGCATTTCACGGTGTTTGGATTTTCCGAATCGGGTTGCATATAAAATGCCTTACATTCTTTAGGGTAATTCGTTACGAAAACTGGAAGTCCATTGAATTGTTGTGATAGAAACACTTCATGTGGGGCGCCAAAATCTTCCCCCCATTCTATTTCATATCCATTATCTTTTAGTATTTCAACAGCTTTATCATAAGTAATACGGGGAAAAGGAGTTTGAATCTTTTTTAATGCCTCTATATCGCTATTAAGAATCTTTAGTTCCATTTCACAATTTTCTACAACATATTGAATGATATAGCCAACTAGATCCTCCTGGAGCTTTAGGCTTTCCTCATGCTCCACATAAGCCATTTCTGGCTCTAGCATCCAAAATTCATTTAGATGTCGCCTTGTTTTTGATTTTTCTGCTCGGAATGTGGGACCAAAGGTATATACTTTACCAAATGCCATGGCAGCTGCTTCAGCATAGAGCTGTCCAGTTTGGGTTAAGTAAGCCTTCTCTTCAAAATAATCGATCTCAAAAAGACTGCTTGTTTCTTCTGGTGCTGAAGAGGTAATAATAGGAGAGTCTACTAATATAAATCCCCTATTATCTAAGAATTCCCTTGCACTCTTATTGATTGCCGCTCTTATTTTTAAGATAGCATGCTGTTTTTTGGTTCGGATCCATAGATGTCTATGATCCATCAGAAACTCTGGACCATGCTCTTTTAAGGAAATGGGATATTCCTCTGCTAAGCCAACCAATTCCACATTTGTAACAGTAATTTCATACCCACTAGGAGCCCTATCATCCCTTCGTACTATACCAGTTACTATAATGGAGGATTCCTGGGTTAGTTCTTTACATAAATTAAAAACTTCTTCACTTACTTCGTTTTTCACAACGACCCCTTGAATAAACCCTGATCCATCACGAATCTGAAGAAATTGTATTTTGCCGCTGGATCTCTTGTTAAATAGCCATCCGTGTATGGCAACTTCTTCATCTTGAAATTTAGATATTTTTGCAATAGTTGCTTTTAACATATATTAAACCTCCTAAATAAATATATTAAACATGTATCTCGCTTCCCATTCCTAATATATCCTTATTTGCTTCTAGAATAGGGTATATTTCACTTTCAATAAATTCCTCTACTTGCTGAGGAGCTCTACCAATATATAATTTTGGGTCCAGAATCTTCTGCAGCTCTTTAATGCTTATATCAAACATCTTATCCCTTGCTATTCGCTCTAATAGATCATTTTTATCTCCATAAATTTTTACTTTTTTGCTAGCCTCCATGGAATGGATGCGAATTCTCTCATGAAGCTCCTGTCGATCTCCTCCTCTTTTTACTCCCTCCATAATTATATTTTCTGTCGCCATAAATGGCAATTCCTCTTCTATATGTTGATTTATTACTTTTTCGTATACAACTAAGCCTTCAGCTATATTGGCACATAGGGTTAGGATTGCATCGGTAGCTAAGAATAACTCTGGTATAGAGATTCGTTTATTGGCAGAATCATCTAAGGTTCTTTCAAACCATTGTTCGGACGCTGTAAAAGCAGGATTTTGTGAATTAACTATGATAAACCGTGCTAGAGCACCAATTCTTTCACTGCGCACAGGGTTTCTTTTGTAGGCCATAGCCGAAGAACCAATTTGTTTTTCTTCAAAGGGTTCTTCTATTTCTTTTAAATGTTGCAACAACCTTATGTCATTGCTGAATTTATGGAGGGATTGGGCGATGCCATTAAGGAGATATGCTATATTGGCATCCCATTTTCTTGGGTATGTTTGACCAATAATAATATAAGTACTATTAAATCCCAGTTTTTTTGATACCATCTCATCTAATTTTTTGACCTTTTCATGATCTCCATCAAATAGTTTTAAAAAGCTCGCTTGGGTTCCGGTTGTACCCTTTGCTCCCCTTAATTTCACATTGGATAATTGATACTCAATAGCTTGTAAATCCATTACCAGATCTTGAATCCACAAACATGCTCTTTTGCCCACAGTTGTAAGCTGAGCAGGTTGAAAATGTGTAAAACCAAGAGTAGGAACATCTTTATATCTTAATGCGAAATTAGATAATATATTGATCACATTTATTAGTTTGCTCCTAATAAATTTTAGGGCTTGGGTATATATAATAATATCAGTATTATCGCCAACAAAGGCACTAGTAGCACCAAGATGAATGATAGATTTTGCCTTTGGGCATTGTTCCCCATAGGCATACACATGTGCCATAACATCATGCCTTAATTCTTTTTCTTTTTCCACAGCTATATCATAATTAATAATATCAGCATATTCTTTTAATTCATTGATTTGATCCTGATCAATTGGAAGCCCTAGCTCTTTTTCAGCTTCGGCTAAAGCAATCCATAGTTTCCGCCAAGTTCTAAACTTGTTATCTGGAGAAAATATTTTTAGCATCTCCTTGCTTGCGTATCTTTCACTTAGTGGATTCTCATAAATGGGTTTCATCTCGAACTTCCTTTACATGGGATATTGTCGAACAAATATATTTAAATATGCTATTTAATAAATCGCTCTAATCGATTTAGACCCTCCTCAATAGTTTCCATTGAAGTAGCATAGGATAACCGAATATATTGATCGGCCCCAAAGGCAGCACCTGGAATCACTGCAACATATTCTTTTTCTAAAATAGCATTAGAAAAATCTAGGGAGGAATTAATGGTAATATTACCTATAGTTCTTCCAAAAACCTTAGAAACATCTACCATAATATAAAAGGCGCCCTCAGGATAGATATAACCTACATTTTCCATATTATCCAACCGCTCTATCATATACCTTCTTCTCTTATCGAATTCATTTAATTTTTCTTCTATAATCCCCTCATCATCTCTGAGAGCAATTACACCTGCATATTGAGAAATAGAACTTGGATGAGATATAGCATGACTTTGAATCCTACCCATAGCTGAGATCACATCCTTATTGGCAGCTGTGTACCCTAACCTCCAACCAGTCATGGCAAAGGCTTTAGACATACCATTAATAACTATTGTTAGTTTCCTTATCTCTTCTCCTAAACTAGCTATGCTGATATGTTCTTTATCGTCATAAATTAACTTTTCATAGACTTCATCTGAAATAACATAGAATTGATTCTCGACCGCTAATTCTGCAATATCTTGAAGTTCTTTTTTAGAATATACCGCACCAGTAGGATTGCTGGGGGAGTTTAAGATAATTGCCTTAGTTTCATGAGTAATTACTGGTTTTATGTCTTCCTTAGTGATTTTAAAGTTGTTTTCCGCCTTGGTTTCTACAAATATTGGAACAGCGCCTACCAACTTTACCATCTCTGGATAGCTAACCCAATAGGGAACGGGTATAATTACCTGATCTTTACTATTACAAATTGCCTGGAGAGCAGTAGAGATACTATGTTTTGCACCACAATTAACAATAATTTCATCGGGCTCGTATTTTAGACCATTATCTACCAAAAGTTTATCAGCTATTGCTTTTTTTAATTCTATTATCCCACTTGCTGGTGTATATCTAGTAAAACCAGCTTTTATGGCATGGATACCAGCAGCTTGAATATATTCTGGAGTATCAAAATCAGGCTCACCGGCTCCAAAACTCATAACATCAAAGCCTTGAGCTTTAAGTTGATTTGCCTTGGCGGTAATTGCCAATGTCATAGATGGCGTTATTGTTTTTACTCGGTCAGAAATATATTTCTTCATCAACTTCCCCTTCCTTTACCCTGGATATTCTATGTTCTTGCGTTTATTGTCAAGATTATCTAAATATTTTTTTTCAATATTTAATGTGCCTAGAATTGGTTGCCCATGATAAAGAACACCATGGCAGTCTGAACCTCCAGTAATAATTAGATTATATTGCTTCGCAATTTTTGTTAAAAGTTGAACCACTTCTTCATCATGTTTTATGTGGAATACTTCAATCCCCTGTAGTCCAGATTCCACCAATTCTTTGATAATATCATAGTATTTAATTAAGCCGGGATGGGCTAGCACAGGAACCCCTTTACTTCTCAAAATAACTTTTATTGCTTCAAAGGGAGTGATTTTATATCTTTCAACATAGGCAGGCTGATTGATCCCAATATATCTTTCAAAGGCTTCCTTGCTACTTTGTACATAATTATTTTTTTCTAGTACACGGGCAATGTGTGGTCTTCCTATAGAAGCCGGACCGGCGATCTCTAATACTTCATCCAAGGATATGAAGATTCCAAGGCCATTGAGCTTCTCGATCATTTTTTTGGCTCTATCGAACCTAGCAGATCGAATTTCTTTGAGGAGATTATTTAACCAGGTTGCTTTGTAATCAATATAATATCCTAAAATGTGAACTTCTAACCCTTTATAATCCGTATTAATTTCAATACCTGGTATAATCCTAACTGAATATTTCATCCCCTCATCTACTGCCGCTTGAATTCCGTCAACGCTGTCATGATCTGTAATGGCTATAGCACTTAATTTTTTTTTATATGCCCATCGAACAACTTCCTCGGGGGTAAATAGGCCATCTGACGCTGTTGTATGTACATGAAGATCTATATATTCCATGCTTTTTCCTCCATAACAGAGCTAATTTTCTTCTATAGCTTGCTATACCATTACATTATAACAAAAAAGCAGTATATAATAAATAATTTTAAAAACCTGCCTAGGGTAGCAGGTTTATTGTAGAATATATTTATCTTGGTTGAACGATTAACTTTATACCTGTTCTTTCCTCACCGTCTATTTCAATATCGGTAAAAGCAGGTATACAGACAAGATCCACACCACTAGGAGCAACAAAACCTCTTGCGATAGCCACTGCTTTAACGGCTTGGTTTAGCGCGCCTGCACCTATAGCTTGAATTTCTGCCCCTCCTCTTTCCCTTAATACCCCGGCCAAGGCTCCGGCAACTGAATTAGGATTTGATTTGGCTGATACTTTCAATACTTCCATTTTATAGCCCCCTTTGTTATTGTATTTAAATATTTCCGATTTATAAATTATAATTCTACACTTTGCAATAAAACCCTTTTTTTATATCGAATTATTTATATTTTGCTAATATTCATTCTGCTAATTTAGGAATCAATTAATGAAAAAAAACGCTCTATCGTCCTACACTCTCCTGTCAATTCATTAATGTCAACTAATAGTCCATTTATTTGTATAGGCCCTGACGCTACTTCGAATCTCACTGGGCGCTGGGTAATAAGTTTTTCAATGATTATATCTTTTTCTATTCCAATAACTGATTGGTAAGGACCTGTCATGCCAATATCTGTGATATAACCAGTCCCATGGGGTAAAATTTTTTCATCAGCTGTTTGTATATGGGTATGTGTTCCAAAAATAAGTGATACCTTACCATCCACATACCATCCCATGGCTACTTTTTCTGCAGTTGCTTCGCCATGAAAATCTATAATTAGAATATCTGTGCTCTCCTTTAATTCATTATGTATTCTATTAAAAGTTCTAAAAGGACAGTCCAAAGTGTTTAAAAATGATCTGCCTAATAAATTGATAATACCTACACGAATATCATCCCGAATGATAGTGGTGTACCCTTTCCCCGGACAAGGAGAAGGATAATTAGCAGGTCGAATTAAGCGCGGTTCTTCATCAATATATTTATAAATTTCTTTCTTATCCCAAACATGATTACCCATAGTAATAGCATCAATTCCATAGCTAAATAATTCCTGTGCGTTTTTATAGGTAAGTCCATTTCCACCAGAGGCATTTTCTCCATTAGCAATTACCATATCGATTTGATTAGTATTTATAATATCCTTTAAATGCTCTTTCAATATTCTCCGGGCATTCCTACCTACAATATCGCCAATTATAAAAAATTTCATTTATCCATCCACTCCTTTTTTCCATTTATCCCCCTTGTTTTATTATTATATCATTTCTAAAAATATTTTATTTAAAGCATCAGAAGCAGTCATTTCATAACAAGGTAGTGAGTTAGGTCTTCAGTTTAATCTTCTCCTAAATTATGTAGAAACAGTACTTTGTCCTTTATATTAATTATATATAAAAAAAGCCAGTAATCTGGCTTTTTTACTTAGCATATTCGATGGCTCTTGTTTCTCTTATAACATTAATTTTTATTTGACCTGGATACTCTAAGTCCTCCTCTACCTTTTTTGCAATGGACCTTGAGATATGAACCATCTCGTTGTCATCAACTTCATCAGGTTTAACCATGATTCTAATTTCTCTACCTGCTTGAATTGCATAGGATTTGTCAATTCCCTCAAAGGAATTTGCAATCTCTTCAAGCTTCTCCAATCGTTTAATGTAGGATTCTAATGTTTCTCTTCTAGCACCAGGCCTAGCCGCAGATATTGCATCGGCTGCTTGAACTAATACTGCTTCTATTGTTTGTGGCTCCACATCTCCATGATGTGCCTCCATGGCGTGAATTACCTGGGGCGATTCTTTATATCTTCTCAAAAGATCAACGCCAATAGCTACATGGGGTCCTTCTAACTCATGATCTACGGCTTTACCAATATCATGTAGTAAACCTGCACGCTTGGCAACCTTAACATCGGCCCCTAGTTCATCAGCCATAATGCCTGCCAAATGTGCAACTTCAATGGAATGGTTCAAAACATTTTGACCATAACTTGTCCTGAATTTTAATCGTCCTAAAAGTTTTATTATCTCAGGATGCAGTCCATGTATGCCAGTATCAAAGGAAGCCTGCTCCCCTTCTTCTCTTATATTATTCTCTACCTCTTTTTTTGCCTTTTCAACCATTTCTTCGATTCTTGCAGGATGTATCCTTCCATCAAGAATAAGTCGTTCTAAGGCAATTCTAGCTACCTCTCTCCGAATGGGGTCGAATCCTGATAGAATGACAGCTTCTGGAGTGTCATCAATAATTAAATCGATTCCCGTCAATGTCTCTAAAGTTCGAATATTTCTTCCTTCTCTACCAATTATTCGTCCTTTCATCTCATCGTTAGGTAGACTTACTACTGATACTGTCGTTTCAGCAACATGATCAGCTGCACATTTTTGTATTGCATAGGTGATAATTTCTCGTGCCTTCTTCTCAGCTTCTTCCTTAGCTTGATTTTCAATATTCTTTATTAAAATAGCAGATTCCCTTGTAATTTCCTTTTCTACATCATGAAGAAGAATTTGTCTCGCCTCTTCATGAGTAAGACCGGATAGCTTTTCCAGTTCTTCTAGCTGTTTTTTGTATAATTCATCCACTGCCATTTGACTTTTTTCAATTTCCTTGGACTTTTTCTGTAAACCTTCCTCTTTTCTTTCCAAAGATTCTAGTTTGCGTTCAAGAGTTTCCTCTCTTTGTAGAACTCTTCGTTCCAATCGCTGAATTTCATTTCGTCTTTCTCTAATATCTCTCTCAAGCTCATTCCTTAGAGCATGAACCTCTTCCTTTGCCTCTAGAAGTTTTTCTTTTTTGGCAGTTTCAGCTTCTTTTAGGGCATCATCTACTATTTTCTTAGCAGTATCCTCTGCACTGGCAATTTTACCTTCTGCTATGTTCTTACGAAGGTAATAACCTAGGACTAAAGATATTAACGCTATTACTACTAATGCTACGATGTTTAACAATAAGCTATCAAAAATTTTGTGACACCTCCTTATTCAATTGTCTTCAAAAAAAATAAATCGAGTAAGGCCATTGACTCGACTTGAAAATAAACCACTCCTTGTATTATTCTTTTTGAGTTTATATTTTCCTTTGTTCATGTCTTAGCCTAAATAATAAATAATCCTATTTTATTTTTATTGT
>MTKW01044699.1_pt1 | contig 11352 bp, 16 predicted proteins | sample 1042761 | NCBI WGS metagenome assembly MTKW01 (sample SAMN06205366, study PRJNA360243) | anaerobic digester metagenome | biome: Wastewater treatment plant; feature: Anaerobic digester sludge; material: sludge; isolation source: anaerobic digester fed with sludge from wastewater treatment plant ...
TGCTTGAGGGCTATCTCTACTGTGCCTGCAAGCCATGATGTGGCTTCTTCGGGGACAGTCACTTCAATGGCTGATATAGGACTGACTGGGGTTATTGGAGTAGTTGCTGCAAAGGCCGAGAGTGGGGCGGATAAAACGAATGTAAATGCTAATAAGGTACTTAATATTTTTGTTTTCATTAGGTGTTTCCTCCTTTTCATTGGGGGTTTTGATGGTATTATACCGCGGGTGGTCGCCCGTGGCTACTGTACTTTAGGTTTATCATTATTAGGTGAGACAGTCTGCGAATAAAACTTTATTCTTTTCTCTTGACCTTGAAGGTTAAGCCAGTCGTACAGCGATATATAATCGTGTTGTCTGTAATGTCAGTGTCGACTATTTCAAGCTTATTGTCTTTACCCTCGGTTCTCACAAGCATTTCGTCCACCATTGAGAGAGGCGTGCCGTCCATATAGAAAAATGTGGTCGGTCTGTGAGGTTCGTCTGCTGGTGCTGTACTCTCAGGTTTTACGCCAAAGTCAATAGCCATAAGTCTTTGTAGCATTGCTACTACATAATCAGGGGGGATACGCTTATTTTGTTCCCATTGTTGTAGGGTTCTATAGGGAATTTGGTATCTTTCAGCCATCTGTCGCTGGGTTAATTTTGCTTGCTTACGCAAATCACTGATTATAGTAGAGGTAGACATATTATCTGTAGTCATATTATCAACTCCTTCCATATTTTACTTGTCATTCATTGAGTGCTTTTGTAACTTTAGTTTAGCACTCAATGAGTGCTTTGTCAAGAACTTTTTAGCACTCATTGAATGATAGATGACGGAAAGACTATCGGCTTCGGATAAAACCTCTGTGCTGATTAGGGTCTGTGGGGGCTACTACGGTCGCTATGATAGCCGAAAGGTCTGTAATTGCTGGACTTTGGTTTTACTTCGATAAATAAAAATGTGTGAAATTTTAAGGTGAGAGCGTCGGCTTACTCAGGAAGCACTGTGGTTATCGGACGGAACAATGATTTGAAAAAGAGAGCCTCGGTGGGAGGCTCTCTGAGTGTTGAGGTTGAGGTTTTGTCGGATAAAACTCTTAGAAGCTGGTTTGTGGATTGAAAGGTAAGGTCATTTAATACCCCGAAGTATAGCCCTAAATGTATGCTGTATGTGTCTGAGAAGGTCTAGGTGGCGTTATAGAGAGTCTTTGAGTAGATTTATATGGGTTAGGAAATTGAGAGGTCTTGTAGGTCGATTAGAGAGGTTTGTCTGTGAAAAAAAAAAAAAGAGAGCCTATGGACGGCTCTCTGTTTATATCTAAGCGTGTTTAGTGCGTTCTGAAACTTCTGCTCTTTTAGAGTTATTCATAAATTTAACATCTCCTGTTAGATAGCCTGTTACTCTACGGATACGCTGGAATCCTACTCCTTTACCCATATTATCACCTCCTTGTGTGCGGATAAAACAGGTTGTTATCTTACGATTATGTTAAATCCTGCTGGTTTGGTTTGCCAATAATAAAAGTTGTCTAGGGCGTTTTTTGCTTTGATATTGCTTACATACACGGTTTTTATATTACTTTCGTAGAAAACTCCTTTGGTACTGAGTGCAATCCCCGGGGGTGATTCGCCGTCTTCATTGGCGCTTATTACTTCATTGCCGTAATAGTTATACCTGTCGTCGAAATCAAAGTTTCTAAGGTCTATACTTGTGATTTTAGTACCTCTGAACATACCGTTGATAGAGGCGAAGTTGATTGTGTTAATTACCTCATCCGATGGATAGGCTAAATTAAAACTCTTAAAACTTATGCTCGTGGCTTGTGCGTTCTCGAACATAGACCACGTGGATATAAGACTCGAACAGTCGAAATGGTCTAGGTTGATGGACTTTACTTGACTTGACTCGAACATTCCATTCATGGACCACACGTTGCTTGTGTCCCAAGTACTTAAGTTGATTGTGGAAGCTTTGTTATGCAAAAACATCCCTGTCATAACCTTTACATTGCTAGTGTCAAAGTAGCGCAGGTCTAAGGACGGTGCTGGGTTATATGCAAACATAAACATTGTGGACGTTATTCTAGGGTTGTTGCTTGCTACGCCTCGCACGTGCTTGGCTTCTTCGCCGTCAAACATACTCCAATAGTCGTAGCCTTCGAGTGTGACCCCGTTTATCTTGTGGGGGATTACGACATAAGGTTTAGTGCCTTTATACCTGTATTTAGGGTTCTCGCCTGATTGGACGGGCGGATAAATAATAAAGTCACTGTCTGTTGCTAACTCGTAGCCCGGTGGGATAAACTCGCCGTTAGGTCCTGTTGTGCCCCCTGTGGTACTCATGGTAGTCATAGTACTCATGGAGCGTTTTTGGACTGCCTCAGTCTTGACTGGCTCAGGTTTAGCTGGTGCGGATAAAACTGATTGCTTTGCTGACTGTTTTACAAGTGCTGTGCGACCAGTGTAGTAGCTAAAATAGCTGCTATCTAAGGAGTTTAGGTTGTCGATTAGTTTTTGAGAGCTTAGATATATTCTTGGACTGCTTGTTAAACCTTTTAGCAAGTGGTCTCCGTGTAATTTAAAATCGTCAAGGGTGAAGGAACTCATATCTATAAGGGTTAAAGAGCTGTTGGTGAAAATATTTTCTGCATTGGATAATCTCTTTAGATTAAAACTTGATAGGTCCAACTCTTTGGTATTTGAGCTGTAAAACATATTCGACATATTACTGACATTGCGTGTGTCAAATGCCGATAAATCAAGGTTTTTGGCGTTTGCTCCTGAAAACATCCAGCTCATATCGGCTACATTTTTTGTGTAAAGATTTGATAAGTCAAGGCTGGAAGCCTTAGAGGAGTTGAACATCCAGCTCATATCGGTAATCTTGCGATTATCTGAATAAACTCCTTCGACGTTGGAATAGCTGAACATTTCTTTGTAGGAAGTGACTGGCACCCCCTTGATTTTGTGGGGGATGCGTACGTGTGAAGCAGTCCCGATATAGCGAAATTCGCCGTCTTGTGTGCCTGCAAAGTCTTCGTCAGTTGCTAAGGTGTAGACTGGCTCTTTAGCTTCTGTAGCGTAGACGGGTAGGGAGTTTGCCGATAAAACCGTCAAGAGTAGGGCTAAGACTAAGGTTAGCGATAGATAAGATTTTTTATTCATTGCTGGTTTCCTCCTTTTGGTCGTTATACTGGGGTTCGCCGTCTATCCATAGATAACCTAAATATCTGCCTAATTTGAGGGTTTTATAAAGATTATACTTTTTCTGGTTTGTGCCTATGGTTTGCCTGCTCACGCCTAGGCGGGCGGCGTGCTCTTTCTGAGTTAGGTATTCTTTGGTTTGGGTTTTGGTTGTCATTGTTGGTTTGCCCTCCTTTCTTATACTGTGGCTACGGCTTCGGGTGCTTGCATAGCTACGATTTCAGCTACTTCGAGGCGATAGTGTGCTGGACAGCTTAATTCTGGACTATCTACTGAGGGAACGAAGCGTACCGATAAAACCTGAAAAGGTGTGTTGTTATATCGCAACTTCTCGCCTGCTTGCACTCGCAGGGGAGGGGCGAAGGTTAGGGTCTTGACAGGTGTGTATGTGTATAAATAGCCTAAGGGCGTTCTTTTATAAGGCTCAAGGAGTTTTATAAAAGATTGCTCGCCCGTGCGTGTGGTGGCTTGAGCTACTGTACCTGCTGGGTAGATAGTGTGACTTGGGATGAATGGCAGGTAGTTGCCGTTTACTAAGGTTAAGTCTGCTTGGGGGTAGATTGGTGTTTTAAGATTTGTTTTCATGGTTTGTTGCCTCCTTTGATTTGGGTTTAAGTGTTGCAGATAAAAGGTTCTGGGTTATTTGCTTTTGATTTCGATTAGCTTCGTGCCTGAAGCTCTATATTCTTGCAGTGGGTTATAGATTTGGTTATTAAACTCCAATCCTGCCATGATTACGTCGCCGTCTACTGTTTTGGGATAGCTGTATAGATAGTGCAGGTCGGAGTCCTCCTCGGATAAAAAGGTTGTGATTATGCTTGGAATGTCGGCTGCTTTGGAGCAGTTGACGGTTATACACTGGTCGGCTAAGACGTCTCGTAGTATCAGGACTTTGGGTTTAAGATTTAGGTTAGTTAGGAAATCCTCTACTACCTCTTGTATGTCTACATCGGCTAAGGGTAAAGGTGTGTCGTAGATGTGCTTGATTGTGCCGTCTGGATAAGTTTCTTCTGTGCGGTAATATTTATTAGTCATGGGGGTTGACCTCCTTTTTGATTTATTTTTGAGGAGAGCCGCCATACTGTGGAGAACGGCTCTGCCTCGGATAAAACCTTGTTGTTATGCGTCTTTGAAGCCTGCAAAATTGTGATGTCGTGAAATACTGCCGTAAATGCTTTCAAGTACACCGTAGCTAAAGGTTTTCTTACGTAACTCCTTTTGGAGTGCCTCCCAATCCCTAGCAGCCTTGTCCACGTCATGAATTACACGAGATAGTTGCACCTTTTGACCGATTTCGTTGCTTGCCTGTGACTTGCTATAGTAACTCTGACGCTTGCTTCCCATGCCGCCTGGACCCCCGTCCGAGTCTACAATTATTCCCATCCTAGGTGAAACTTGCTCTACTATGACGTTAGAGATGTGACTACGCCATCCTGCACCGCAATAGTGGGAAAATTCGGCTGTTCCTCTGTAGAAAATTCTCTTATTTAACATAATAAATTACCTCCTCATTTTTTCTTAGTTATTTTTTTTAATATATCTACTAATGCGAATAGGCCTGAGGTTAATTCTGGTTAAATTAAGTTAATTTAGGTTAAAGTTTAAAGAGAATGAGGCGGATAAAACTTGTTCTGTGTTGTAGGAGGCGTTTAAAGACGATTTAAGAGCGTTGGACAGTCTGTGAGGGGATTTGTGTAGGTGGTAAGGTTGAAGTTGATTACAAGGAGATTGGGGATTGATTTAGGAGGGTTTGGAGTGGGTGGGCGACTTGAAATCCTGAGGTATTGAAAATAAGTCTGGAAAAGAGTTTGAAAAATCCCCCAAAAGTGGACGGCTTCTTAGCTATTTAGTCTATTCAGGGAGTCTGCGGATAAAAGGTATGCCGGAATAGTTGTTCATTAGGGACATAAATAAAGACCCCAAAGTGCTGGGGGTTTTAGTGTGTGCATCTGCTATCGCCTAATAAAACTGTCTGTTGGAAATCCCCCAAAGGGGAGACAGTCTTATGGGAAAACCCGAAAAGAGTTGGACGGCTTTTCTTTGTGGGCGTTTGTCCAGATTTATGAAAAGTATTCTTATAAGAGGACGACTTATTCGTTTTAAGGACCCTATGTGGGATGGGCGTCTGGGGGGTTCAGTGTGTGCGTCTGCTATCGCCTAATAAAACCCTCAGAGCTTATAAGGTAGGGGTTAAGGTTAAATCCCCCAAAGTAGTGAGACAGTTCCTGCGTTCGCCTTATGTGGGTCAGGAGACAGTCTTTACTAAAATTACTGCTACTTGGGGAGTCGGCTTTTACTGTGGCGTTTTGGTTTTGAATTGATAAGGAGTTCCTGCGATAATCCTTGTGTGGACGGCTTCTTATTTGGTTGTGCTGGGAGCTGTCGCCTAATAAAATCTTCGAGAGCTGTACTGTTTGGGGAGTTGGACTTAAACCCCCAAAGAGTTAAACCCGCAAGACTTAAACCCCCAAAGTGTGCTGTGAGAGTTAAAGTAGGTATTTTAGTAGCCTACTTATTGCGTCGGACAAAGAGGCTCTTAAATATCGTCAATGTGGAGCTGATAATGTCCAATCTGGACAGGTGGACACATGGAGAGTTCTACTTAAGATTTAATCCCCCCAAAGTCTTGGGTTAAGGAAGTCTTTATAGAGGGAAACCCCCGAATAAAACCTTCAAAGGTCGTCTACTCAGGGGTTAAAGGATAACTGCTTATTTAGGTGGTCTTGGAGCGTCATTGCTGGCGTGCCTGCTGGGAGAGCCTCTGTCTCTCTTTATCTCTACTCCTGTCTTTTTCTCGTTATTTAGATGTATTCTTATGTGTAATCTGAGCAAGGCCTAATAGTTGTAGCTAATAGGAAAAATTAAATTAAACCCTCGCATTGCTCGGGTTTAAGGGAGAATAGGAGACAGACGCAAAGGAAGTAAAAGTGAAAAATAATTCTGTTGTCGTCCGTGTGAAAATTAGCAAAATAAATTATTTTACACTGAAAATGTGATTAGTTTCTGAAATCGAAGGGAAACCCTGTGGCTACGAATAAAACAGCTCAAAGACGACGATTTGAAAAGGAGACAGTCTTGACGAGGGAAGCTCTCTGCTGACTGGAAGGAATGACGGACGACGAGGTGCAGAAAATAAAGTAGTTGGAAAGAATTAGGAGTATAAAAATAATCCTGCTGGGGTGCAGGATTAGTCTTTAAAAGTATTATTTAATTCGGCTAAAAGGTCGTCTGTGATTGGGTTAGCGACTTTGTCGTCCACGGATAAAAGGTTGTCGTCCGTACTAATTTGAGTGTCGTCTTTGATAGATTGTGTCGACAGCTCAGGGGGTCTGCAGGTAGGGTCGTAGTCTGTATCATGTAATTTATCAAGATTTAAGAGGACGATTTTATAGTGTGAGATTAACGCCAAGTGCTCTGCGTCTGTCAAGTTGATTGGTAAAGAGTTGTTGGCGTTATTAAGGCAATCCTTAAAACTGTCGCTGTCAGTTTTTATATTTATCGGCTCTCCGTAATCTAAAAAAGATAGCTCCGTAGGTCTGTAAACTGTGCCGTCGTCTGTGATAGCTGTAAAAATATCAGTGGCTAAATCATGGATTACGAGTTTGCGGAAAAGACTTTGTACAGGGTCGCTTACAAGGTATAGAGCCGTTTTGAGTGCGTCTATGATAGTGTACGGGTTTCTGTATGTGTAAGGGTCATGGGGTGGATAAAGGAAAACGTCGATAGGGTCAGCAGGGGCGTAGCTCCCCGATAAAAGGTTCTGAACTCTGAACTGTAGAGAGTCGTCCGTCAGGCGATTGTAGTACTTGGACTGTCTAAGATAACGGCGTAGGCAGTCGCATATAAGCTGAGGCAGGGTTGCTTGTGGGTAATCCTGCAGTCCTCTATAAACTCGATATAGGAGTTCATAATTTGTTATCAAGGGTGGTTTATACATTGCTATTTTACCTCCTTTACGGGGTGGTCTATAATCAGGCCGAAACTCTCAATCATATTTACATGATGTGGGTTGGTTAGGTCCAAAATATCGGGTCTTTGATTAAGAAGCCTCTGTGCTTGGGATTTAGAGAGATTATCAAAGTGTCCGGGATAATCCTTATCTGCAAAAACGAAGGAGTTATCAAGCATATCACGGATTAAGAGAGCTCTAAATTTCACGAGTGGGTAATGGAGCAGATAAAATACGCAAGTTCTGGGGTCTATAAGTTTATTCATAAGTTCACCGTCCTGTCTGGGATAAAATATGAGAGGCTGTCTCTTTTAGGAGACAGCCCATAAACTACATGAATTTAGGTTCTTGGGGGCGAAGCTTGTTAGGCATATTTATATACTTAGATTGCTCTAAAAGTACGCCCCTAGAGTCTGCTACGTGTACCTTAGATAAGTCAGGGTTAAACCCAGACCAAGCTGAAACTTCGACGATGCTGGATAACGTAGTTAATACGGATTTGTATGAGTTAGTATCCATAATCAGCTCTACGCCAGAGTCCTTGACTTGATTTCTATAACTGCATATAGCTATATCCTTCGTAATCTCTTTAGCACCAGTCAAATCTATAAGCATCTTGCCATCGGTGGGGCGACGTTTAAAACCACCACAAACAAAAAATCTAGCGTACCTGCCGTTGCCTCTAAGTACAGCATAAATTTGACGGTTTTCAAGCCTCCTCAAGGCAGATAGAGCCATACAAAAGTCGTAAACCACTTCTATATCGCGCTTGCTTCTAGTAAAACTCCTGTTTTGGTTTGACATAATAATTTCCTCCTTTAAGGTTTGTATTTTTTTATATTAGGCAGTCCTTTTAAGGATAAGGCCGCCGATAAAACCTAAACTATTTTAACGAAAACTGCTTCTAAAAGATGCCTGTTTGAGGGGTTGAGAGGTATCATCAAGTAATCTACAACCCTCTGCATATTCTCAGGTTCTTCTCGCCACATCTTGTAGTACTTATAGGTAAAATCCATTTTGTAGCCTGCACGGTCAAAGACAAGTACCGTATATGGTGGGTGTCGTCCTATGGCGAGCAGTCGCATATTGTAGCGATAACGCTTAGTGCCATCCCATACAAAATATAATTTATATTGTCTACGGTCGATTATGTGCTTAATTTCTGCCATAAACTTAACGCCTCCTTTAGGTTTAAGTTTTATATATTCTTTAACCAAAGACGGCCTAAGGTCAATTTTTTGAACCGTAGGCGAAGATAGGTCAGGGTAGACCAAGATTTTATAAGTAAAAATGTTAAAACGCTTTTAAACGGGTTTAAGGGTCGTTGGATTTGATTTGTGAGGATTTATATGGGTAAGGGTATTAAAATTGATTGTGAGTCGATTCTGAAGGTTTTAGGGTGGGTTTGGAGTGTGGACGGACTGTATTTACTCTGTACGGATAAAAGTGTTTGCTTGATAAGAAGATAACCGCCCTTAGTTGAGGACGGTTATATTTATGTTAGCCCCTGCTGTGCCAAGTTTCTCGCCCGTATCTGGGTTGAGTGGTGAGAAGTAAGCCACACACCCATGCTCGCCTTTTGGTAGGTCAACAAGTAGTGTGGATTGCTCGACTTTATTGCCGATGTCGACGGCTCCCGAGTAAACGAGAGTGTTGTCGTCCTTGGTAAAGATTTCTACGAGTTGAGGGTGGTGATTGCTTACTGAGTTAGTTATCATTAGCGTACCCTTGGCTGTGCCTGTTTCAAAGATGGGGTTTGTATTCATTGATATGTTTATCATGCCTTCTGCAACTTTTGCATTAAGTGCAGCTTTGATTTCGTCTTTGCTTTTACCTGTTAGGTCGCCTACGCCTTGGTTCTGGTCCCAGTTAATGCCGGGAATAGAAGGAGTATCGCCACCGATAAAACCTTTGAAGAACCATATCATTGGGATTAAGAGTAATAGAAGGAGTAAGAGAAGGTATTTCTTCTTGCCTTTCTTCTTCTTTTCCTCAGGTTGTTGTGTCTGTGTAGGCTGTTGATATTGATGTACAGGCTGTTGATATTGCTGTACAGGCTGTTGATATTGCTGTGTAGGCTGTTGTTGATACTGATGTTGTGGTTGATACTGTACTTGTTGTTGACCTGAAAATTGCTGTTGTGGTTGTTGACCTGAAAATTGCTGTTGTGGCGGGTGTATGTTTGCAAATGGATTTGCTAAGTTTTGTTTTTGCATTTTCTTATCCTCCTTTAATTTTTATGTACTAGGGTGAGGGGCGTAAGGCCGCCCCTTTGTCCTAGGCTTGTTATTTTACTCGTCCCAACCGATTGTAAAGATTACTTCGGCGATTTGTGCTGACTCGTAAACTGCTGTTTGTGCTGGTACTTCTGCGTTATATGGAAGTGGTAAGGATTCGCCCTTTGCAAGACGGATAAAACCTGCTAAGTCGTTAGTGTTCTCGCCTGTGGTTTTAACCACTGTGCCGTTTTCCTCGTCGCCGAAGATTAACTGCAAGGATACATCTTTGGTATTGACTTTAACTGTGTCCATGTCGATTGTGCCGTAGGCTGCTGTTGTCCAACCGTTGATACCTTTGGTTTCAACTGCCGTTATTACTACTGGACCTGCCGAGTTGTTGATAATCTGTGCACTGTCTGAAGTTATAATCTCTCCGTCCTCTGCAATCGTGATAGGTAGGGCGATAGGTACTGTAACGGCGAAGATTGGTGCTTCTACGGTTAGGTCTACGGGTACTGTTTGGTCGCCCTCTGCTGCTAGTACTGGTGTTACGGATAAAAGTATTAGGGTTAATGCTAAGAGTAAAGATAGTGCCTTGGGTTTAATAATAGTATTTGTCATTTTGTTGCCTCCTTTTGGATTATGGTTTTTTATTTAATAGGGGCGCAATTAGGCTTAACTCTCTATTTCGCCGATGCCTATTCTTCGTGGCAACGTGGAAGTAACGAGAATTCCAACGGCTTGCTACGAGAGTTTTACCCCAAGAAAACGGATCTCGCGTCGGTTCGCCAAGAGGATTTAACCCACAACCTATTTCTAATCAACAGCAGACCTCGTAAATGCTTGGGCTGGAAATCTCCCATTCAGGTTTTCCTACACGAACTGGCGCACTTGACTTGACAATTCATCATAAGTAAAACATAATAGGTAATAATAGGTAAGTGTATATTAATTCGACAAATTAAATTATATAAGGAGGAGACGGGATGTTTAGAAAAGCTACAGCTATACTGGTAATCTTTCTGATGCTTTTTTCACTCTGCCCGGTAGGTGCTAATGCCACCGAGAATGTGCCTGAAGGTAGAGAAAAAACGGTGAAGTTTATTATTGGACAAGAAAGGTACGAGGTAGGCGGTAAATCAGTCAAGACTGACATAGCTCCCTACATTAAGGATGTGGGCAATGGTGGCGGAAGGATTATGGTTCCTGTAGCCTTCGTGGCTCCGGCCCTAGGCACAGAACCCGCAATATGGCTGCCAACAGAAAGAGCAGTTCAGATTAAAAAAGGCAATACAGAAATCAGAATAGTTATCGACAGCAAGGAATTATTAGTCAACGGCAAGCCTATGCAAATGGATGTTGCAGCTGAGATCCAAGACGTAGGAAATGGCGGGGGCAGAACAATGCTGCCGATTGCTTTTATTGCCAGAGCTTTAGAGGTGGGCTATCAATGGAATGGGGCTACTAGCTCTGTTGATTTTTATGGCTATAACAAAAGCTATAGCGCACGAGGCATCTATGGCCCGGACTTCGGATCTGAAACTATTGAAGGCAACGTGGTTGTAAAAGCTGATGGCGTAATACTACAAAACATGAATATCAAGGGTAATCTTGAAATCGCCAAAGAAGTTGGCGATGGAGATGTCACCTTAAATAATATTACCGTCCAAGGAGAAACCTTTATTCGCGGCGGCGGTAAAGACAGTATCCATATCAACGGCGGTCAGTATGCTAATGTTCTTATTGAAAACGTCGGTAACCAAGTAAGAGTTGTGGCCACCGATGTAAATGGTCTCCAGGTTGTTATTTCAGAGAATGCAGCTGGCGAAGAGGTTATCCTAGAAGGCAGCTTCGCTAATCTAACAGTTAATGCCCCAGGTACAACAGTTACACTAAAAGAAGGCACCAGCATTGGTCAGGTAACAATTGAAAAAAACGCTACTAACGCAACTGTGGTTGTGAATACAGGTGCAGTTGTAGACAAGATGATCATTG
>MTKW01036448.1_pt1 | contig 11351 bp, 12 predicted proteins | sample 1042761 | NCBI WGS metagenome assembly MTKW01 (sample SAMN06205366, study PRJNA360243) | anaerobic digester metagenome | biome: Wastewater treatment plant; feature: Anaerobic digester sludge; material: sludge; isolation source: anaerobic digester fed with sludge from wastewater treatment plant ...
AAAACAGCTCCGGACTCTTCAAGATAATCCATGGCGGCTTCATAGGCATCGTTAAAACTGTCTCCTCTTAAAATCACATTGGCTCCATAACCTCTGGTCGCAATAACCTTTATCGGAGGAGCAAATTCGGGCATGAAGACGGTGCTCTTAACTCCCAATTTTGTAGCAGCATAAGCTACACCTTGCGCATGATTTCCTGCCGAAGCACAAAGTACGCCGCGTTCTTTGTCTTCGGGACTTAAATTGCTGATATGGTTGTAAGCTCCACGGATTTTGAATGAACCCGTAGATTGTAAATTTTCAAGCTTCAAATAGACCTGCGCATTCACCATGTTGGAAAATGACTTGCTACGTTCCAAATCAGTACGTTTAACTATTTTTTCTAATAGTTTTTTCGCCTTTATTATGTCTGATAATGCAGGTATAGGCATATCACATATACTTTTACTCATGGCTATTATTTTTATTACAAATGTACATTTATTTATTACAATTTGAAAATGAGAGTGTGTTATAATTCGTTCTAACAGGCAAAATGCACTACCGTATGTATCGGCCTATTTAGTTTAAGAAAATATTGACTGTTCCCACAGCAAATTAATCCCCAAAAATGAGGATATTTTACTACCAAAATACCAACTTTTGGGGATTGCCCCCATCTCTATTTATCGTGAACTTTGCATTTGAAATTACTTTAATTATCACCTCTAAAGATCAGTAATCAATGAGAATTTCAAAAATATTTATTTCCGTTTTAACGAAGAGACATATTTTACTAATTCTATGCCTGTTGTGTGCTTGGACGAACTCTTGGTCAGAAGAGTCTGTGAAACACACTAGTGACGCTCATATTATCGGACACGTACTTGACAAAGCAACAAAAGAACATTTACCATACGTAACCATACATTTGCAAGGCACTACCATAGGCATTTCAACCGATGCCACCGGACACTATTTCCTGCGTAATTTACCGGTTGGAAAATTCACGCTCAAGGTATCAATGATTGGTTTCAAAACTATTTTAAAAGAGGTAGAAATAAAAGAAAAAACCACGCAGGAAATAGACTTTGAAATGGAGGAGGTGAGCGTTTCGCTGAGCGAAGTGGTGGTGTCGGCAAACCGCAGCGCAACTACGCGTCATATGACGCCCTCACTGGTTAATGTAATCGGAATTAAAATGCTCGAAACAACAAACGCATACACACTTTCAGACGGATTGAACTTTCAGCCCGGACTTCGTGTGGAAAACAATTGCCAAAGCTGTGGTACTACACAGGTTCGCATCAATGGATTGGATGGACCTTATTCGCAAATTCTTATTGATTCTCGCCCAATAATCGGCGCATTAGCGGGTGTTTACAATTTGGAGCAAATCCCGACCAATATGATTGAACGTATCGAAGTGGTTCGTGGTGGAGGATCGGCACTTTTTGGCGCCAACGCCATTGGAGGAACCATCAATATAATTACTCGCGAGCCAAATCGCAATTCAGGCGAAATTACACACACTTTATCTAACATAAATGCTTCCGGAGCATTGGAAAGCAACACAACTTTTAATGCTTCGCTCGTAAGCGACGCACAGAAAGCGGGTATCGTGGTTTTTGGGCAACATCGCCAGCGTGACGGTTATGATTTGGATGGTGACGGCTTTTCAGAGTTGCCCCATTTGAAAAATAGGGCTTTCGGTTTTCGTTCATATCTTAAAACCGGCATTTATTCAAAGCTCTCTTTAGATTACCAAAATCTGCACGAATTTCGTCGTGGCGGCGACCGGTTTCATTTGCAGCCCTTTGAAGCATACATAACCGAACAAATAAAACATTACATTAATGGTGGTTCGCTCAAATTCGACCGGTTTTCTGCTAATCAGAAGCACCAATTCTGTATTTATGCAGCGGCTCAACATACCGACAGAAATTCATATTACGGTGCCGGAGATCCTTATATTGACGATGTCCCGGAGATCACTCCTGATATGACTCCCGAAAGAGTTAAAGAGATAAACAACATCGTCGAAAATAATAATTTACGAAAAAACTCCTTCGGACAAACCACCGAGTTAACCTATCAAGTCGGAGGTCACTATATTTATTCATTTGATAAATTGTGGTTTATGCCGGCTGATTTAACAATGGGAATAGAATTTATCGGCAGCAACTTGGAAGATGTAAGCGGTTACCGGAAGAGCCCTATTTCTCAAAAAACAAAAAACCTCGGTTTCTTTTTTCAAAATGAGTGGAAAACCACAAAATGGACTTTTTTATTGGGCGGACGCGTTGATAAACATAATTTAGTAAAAAATGCCATTTTCGTTCCTAGAATCAATGTTCGTTATAACCCGATAGAGAGTATTAATCTCAGAGTCTCTTATAGTGAAGGATTCCGTGCCCCTCAATTTTTTGACGAGGATTTACACGTTGAAATTGCAGGAGGAGAACAAATAATAAGAGTGCTGTCAGAAGAGTTGCATGAAGAGCGTTCACGCAGTATCAGTACATCTGCCGATTTTTACTATAAGTTAGGTAACGTTTCATGCAATACCCTGATCGAAGGGTTCTTTACTCGTTTGATGAATCCTTTCACCAATGTGAAAACGGGAAACGAACTTTTGATTGAAAATGATACGAATGGTGCAAATGTTTACGGTATTAACCTTGAAGGCAGGGTGGCATACAGAAATGTTTTCGACTTGCAGGCAGGAGTCACTCTTCAGAAAAGTGAGTACGACAACGAGCGCAAATGGTGGGAACCCGAAAGCCCCGAAGAGCAAGAGTTGGATAAGGTGGTTCCTACACGAAGATTTATGCGTACACCTAATGTTTATGCATATTTTGTGACGACCTATAACGCCTCAAAGAGAATATCTACAACGCTGTCGGGAAAATATACAGGGAGTATGCTTGTTCCCCACGAAGTGGGAGAAGGGAAAGAAGGTATTCACAGATTTTCAAAAGTGAATATTACTGAAACCACACCTTCATTTTTTGAGTTGAATCTAAGCGCAAGCTATACATTTACTGTTTACAACGATGCTCAATTTCAGTTAAATATAGGGATAAAAAACCTTTTTAACTCCTATCAAAAAGATTTCGACACAGGCCCTGGAAGAGCGTCCGGTTATGTCTATGGACCGGCAATTCCCAGAACCTTTTTCGCAGGGTTTAGGATTAAGTTTTAAACACTAAAACGAGTGCTAAACAATTAACCCCGAAAGTTAGATACAACATTCGGGGTTTGCATATTGTAACGCAATGAAGCGTTCATTGGGAGAAATTAAATAAGTAATAAACAACAAACAATAGTTGCCCTATAAATTAGTTACACAATTACGCTTATATATTTTCAAATGGCTTACAAATGGTGGAGATGCGTAATTGTGTAACCTACAGTAAAACCTTTATAAATAAAAAACTATCCAAACATAACTGTAACTAACTTTACTGTATTCGTTTAAATTACAAGCTGTGTGTAACGTCAGCACTGTATTTTGACACTGCAAAATTATTGCGAATACAAACAGCAATCAATCCCCAAATATTGGGATTTTAGTCGATCAAAAATCATCATTTATTGGGATTGTTTCTTTCTTTCTCTATCGTGAACTTTGCATATAAATGAATATAGAACAATACGATATTGGGAAAATGGCCTGTTCAACATACGTAGCCCACGCAAATAACAATGTGCGAAAGCCGGACGAAGTGTTTTAGGATTGAAAATAGTCGCTTTAAAATAATTGTAAAAAAGGAGAACAGATATGTTAAAACTTAATGAGATAAACGCAGGTCAAAAGGTTGTTATTAAAGAGATAAAAGGTAATTCCAGATTTCTCAGTCGAATAACTTCAATTGGTCTAACATTGGGCAGTGAAATTGTAATGCTTTACAACGAAAAAAAGGTTCCTTTACTTTTCTTTAGTCGCGATACTGTGATCGCTTTGAATCAACAAGAGAGTATGGATATTATGGTGGAGGCATTAGCATGAGTGCCACAGTGCCCAAAACACCCACCATTGCCCTTTTGGGTCAACCTAATTCCGGAAAATCTACCCTTTTTAACGGATTGACGGGGGCAAGGCAACGAGTCGGAAATTGGCCCGGAAAAACGGTTGAGAAAAAAGAAGGACACTATGTCAAAAACGGCATACGCTATAATATTGTCGATTTGCCCGGGACTTACAGCCTTTCCGCTAATTCGGAAGAAGAAATTATCACACGTGATTATATTGCATCGGGGCAAGCGGATATCGTATGCATATTGGCTGACTCATCTCAACTATCCCGAAGTCTTTTTATGTTGGCTGATTATGCAGGCATTCTATGCCCTGCAGTCCTTTTGCTAAACCTTATGGATGTCGCAGAAGAACAAGGAAAAATAATTGAAGCAGAGAAACTTCGGGAGAAATTGGGTATTCCCGTGATCCCTTTTGTCGCTGCTGACCTCAGCAAATATGATCTCTTTTATAATGTTGTTGATACTGCATTAGAGGAAAAAAGATTGCTTAATATAGCCACCTTGACGGAAAAGTACAGCTTGATGGAAAATGGAGTCTATGATAAGATTCTTGCGCTATTGCCCGACAATGGCATCGAAAATTATTCTTCTTTCTGGCTGGCCGCAAAGCTCATTGAAAACGATTCGGAAGTACTGAAAAAAATAAAAAAAATCTTATCTCCGGAGGAGTTTCAAGAGTTGGAGGGCCTGTTGTCCTCTGTGGAAAACGGTGCTCTGGAGACAGCGGGCTATAAATTCCAATGGATAGATGAATTGCTTAGAGATACACTTGTACAAAACGGCCACAAACCGATCCTTACAAAGTTTGACAGAATAGCAACTCATCGAAGATGGGGAAAACCCCTTGCGATATTGATTATTCTATTCGGCCTGGTCGCTTCATTTATTCCCGCTGCTCCTATTATGAAATTGGGAGAGCTCATACCTATGCTGGGAGGGCCGATTACTGATGCTTTGGTTGCCATTAATACACCTATGTTTATCATCCAATTGATTACCCAGGTAGTGCTGAATACTCTCTTTTTTGCCATATCAATAATAGGGTTTGTGTTCGGCGTTAATTTAGTGTTTGGTTTTTTGGAGGAGGTAGGCTACATGGCGCGTGTCTCTTATGTCTTCGACGGTACTATGTCTAGACTGGGACTACAAGGGAAATCGGTTATGCCACTGATTGTTAGTTTTGGTTGCACAATTGGTGGTGCGGCAGGAACGCGAGTGATAGACTCGTGGGGGCAGAAAGTTCTCACAATCGCTTTAGCGTGGGTTGTTCCTTGTGCGGCCACTTGGGCAATCGTACCCGTGATTTCTTCTATGTTTTTTGGTGCGTGGGCACCAATAATTATTGTCGCTATATTTTTGGTGGCAGGTATTCATATGTTGATAACCGCCAAAATATTTGGTCCTAAATTAATAAGGGAAGAGGAGCGAGCAGGCCTTATAATGGAACTTCCACCATATCATAAGCCGAAATGGAAAGCATTGTTGAGGTCAATCTGGGTGAGAACATGGGATATTTTATCTCGGGCGCTTAAAGTCATCTTTGTCGTCTCGTTGATCTTTTGGCTCCTGACTTATAGTGCTTCGGGTAATCCTGAAGGAACGATGCTTTACCGCTTCGGAAGAGTCATAGAACCGGTAACAATGGTATTTGGCCTAACGTGGCAAACCTTTTTAGCGTATATCGCCTCTATGGTAAGTAAAGAGGCAGCTTTAGGAGTTTTAGGTTCTTTATATTTGGGTGGTGGAAGTCTATTCACGACAGCTATTGAAAGCGGAGGTGAGGTGATAACGGGTCTGGATACCGTGTTACTATCTTCTCTTACTCCCCCGGCAGCTCTCGCCTTTATCTTTGCAGTTACTTTTAATGCCCCCTGCCTCATGGCAATTACCTCTACATATCAAGAGACCCGATCCTTGAAGTGGACTTTGTGCATTTTGGGATACTATATTGCGACCTCTCTGATTCTTTCCTTTTTGGTATATCATATTTCCGGTCTATTTTTTTAAAGTAAAAAAGGGATTGTCATGTTTCAACAAATTATCAATCTATTGAGTAACGGCAAGAGTTATTCTCAGCATGAGTTAGCCGAGGAATTGGGTATTTCTACGGAAACACTACAGGAATATCTTCAATATCTTTCTGAAAGAGGATTTCTCACACAGGTGGAATATCAAACGAATATTGGCTCCAATCACAACAAATGCAGCAGTTGCTCAAATTGTAAAGGCTGTTTCGGAGGAAAGTTCCGAGTTAATGAGTGCGAAGTACAGAGTATAGGGCGCGAGTAGGAGTTCCAAGTTTTAAGTGTGTGGAATATGAGTTTTAAGCGAAAGGGACATCGCTATTTATGGATAAAGGGAGAGTTAAACAATAATTAAAGAGATGAATCTATTCAAGAATTTTATAAAAAATACCGAGAACCCATCCAATAGCCTCGCAGGTAGGCTCATGCTTGCCGGCATGAACTATGGACATCAAAAAATGGCATTATGGTGCATTGATACTCATATCAAACTATCCGGAAGTGAAGACGTTTTAGATATTGGTTGTGGTGGCGGACAAAACATAGCTAACTTTTTAAAACGCACTAACGGAAGGGTATATGGCATTGATTATTCACCTGCAAGCGTTACAAAATCTTTGAAAAAGAACAAAAAAGCCGTACTCGAAAAACGCACTGAAATTGTGCAAGCCAATGCTTCTGCTATTCCATTAAAAGACGAAACTTTCGATGTTGTGACTGCCTTTGAAACTATCTACTTTTGGGAAAATATAGTTGACGACTTCAAGGAGGTTAAACGAGTATTAAAACCTAATGGGAAGTTTGTCGTATGTAACGAATCCTCAAGAATGGAAGGAAATGAACGCTGGATAAATATATTAGATAATATGCATATTTACACAGCGAAAGAAATTTCTGACGCTATGCTGAAAGCCGGTTTTACCGACATAAGCATATACAAAAGGGAGAACACACAACACATATGCGTAATAGGATGGAGGGCGGAAGATAGAAGGTCAACAACGGGGGTATAAAAATTATGATAGAATTACATTATTCAGGTATTATCGTGGGTATATGCTCGTTTATCATTATTGGGCTGTTTCACCCACTTGTAATTAAGGCTGAATACTATTTTGGTGTGAAATTTTGGTGGGTTTTCCTTATAATGGGACTACTAGGTTTGGCTGGGTCATTATTTGTAGCTCATCAAGTGTTATCTACACTACTGGGAGTATTTGCCTTTGCCTCATTTTGGGGCATTCGTGAGATGTTCGAACAACGAAAGCGGGTGCGTAAGGGATGGTACCCTAAGCGCAAGGCGAACAAATGGGGAAATGAATGTAAATCCAAATAAAGGGGTAAAACTGAATTTAGCGAAGTAAAGAATCATCGTTTCACTTTTTATATTTGCAAATGCAACTTCTTTGTTTTGCTATTTGTGCGATAACTAGATAGATTGTTTTAACACGACTTGATAACGTAATAAGTTTTATAATTATGTCGATTGTACTAGAACCGATAGGAATAATATATACTCCTTTTAATACGAAGGAAGGAATGCCAATTCAATCAATTGGAGCAAAAGGTGTAAAGGGGCGAATAGAATTAAACGAAGAATTTATACCGGGATTAGCTGACCTCGATGGATTTTCACATATTATTTTGGTTTATTATTTTCATAAATCTAAGGAATATAAATTATTAACAAAACCTTTTCTCGACACTGTGCCACGAGGAGTTTTTGCGACGAGGGCCCCTAAGAGACCTAATGCAATAGGATTATCTGTTGTTAGAAATTTAAAAATCGAAAAGAATATTATCTATGTTGAGAATGTGGATATGCTAGATGGAACGCCTCTTTTAGATATAAAACCCTATATTCCGGACTTTGATATTCATAGGACTGAAAAGCACGGATGGATTGAAAGAAAAACCGACAACTTAGATGAAATCAAATCAGATGAAAGATTCAAATAAATGTACTTATAATGTAAATGTTCCTTTTTTAGGAAGGCTTGCGGATAGGCATTCAATGAAAACGGTAGCCTTATAGTGCTGAAAAATAAACAATGATGATGCCTGGTTTCAACAATTATTGTCCCACACCACTGTAATACAACGGTGCCTCAGGTCCCAATGGTATTCCAAGTATAATCCAAACTATAAGCAACAACGTCCATACTACAAAAAAGGCGAGGGAGTAAGGCATCATAGTTGCCATGATGGTGCCAATACCCGACTTTTTATCGTACTTCTGATAATACACGATGATAAGGGCAAAAAAGCTCATCATCGGAGAGATAATATTTGTTATACTGTCTCCCACACGGTACACAGCTTGCGAAAGTTCGGGCGAATACCCCAACAACATAAAAATTGGCACGAAAACGGGACCCAATATAGCCCACTTTGCCGAAGCGCTTCCCATAAAAAGGTTCATAAACCCGGTAAAAACAACAAAGATAATTACCAGCGGGATAAGCCCTATTTCGGCATTTCGAAGCAGCTCTGCCCCATTTATCGCTATAAGCAATCCCAGATTGCTCCAACGAAACCATGCCACAAACTGGGCTGCAAAAAACACCAGTACCAGAAACGACACTAAACTTTTAAAACTGGTGTTCATCCCTTTTATCAAATCATTTTGTGTTTTAAATGTTCCTACCGTAAAGCCATACACAGCTCCCACGCTTGCTACTACTAAAAACAACACCGAGATAAATCCACGTAGCAGTGGCGAGTGTAGCACCGTGCCGTCTGCTCCTCTCAAAATGCCGTTTTCGGGAATTAGTCCTACAGCAAAAATCACCCCCCAAGCAATCATCAACCATCCTGCGCGACGCAACCCTTTTCGCTCCAAAGCGGTAGGTTGCACAATTTCCTCGCGTTCCACATTACCCGTATATTTCCCCAGATGCGGTTCAATCCACTTAGATGTTACAAATGTAGCCGTTATCGTTATCACAAGCGTAGATACAGCCATAAAATAATAATTTGCCGTCGGCATTACGTAGTAACTCATATCTAATATGTGGGCGGCTTCGGTAGATAACCCTGCAAGCAACGGATCGATTGTGCCTATAAGAATGTTGGCACTAAATCCCCCACTAACTCCGGCAAAAGCTGCTGACATACCTGCAATGGGATGTCTGCCCAATGAGTGGAATATGACACCTGCCAATGGAATAATGAGCAAGTATCCCAAATCGGAAGCGATATTGGATAAAATGCCGGTAAAGACCACCATAAAGGTAATTGATCTGGGAGGAGCCTTCACCAATAATGCATTAATAGCGGCCCGGATAAGTCCGCTGCTTTCTGCCACCCCGATCCCCAACAATGCCACCATCACAATGCCCAAAGGAGCGAACCCCGTGTAGTTGTCCACCATATCAAGCAAAATGCGGTGTAGCCCTTCGCGTGAGAGTAGATTAACTACCTCTACCTGCGCTCCTGTGGCGGGATGTACTCCGCTCCATCCTAACCATCCACCAATACNNGGATATTATTAGGGTAATCAATGCAAACAATCCAAACAGCAATGCCGGATGTGGCAAGGCATTTCCTGCCCGCTCTACGAAACCAAAAAAACCTTTTTTAGGCTTCTTTACAACGGTATCCATAGGAGTATATCTTTGTTATTATCATCTTTAATTTTACAATCTACAGCGTTGCTCATAGAGCAACCTAACTAATAGCAGCCCTCTAAGGTTTGCGTCAACAAAAAAAGGAAATAAATACTTTGTAAGCAAAAAAAGATTATTCGTTTTCGATGATAATGCGTTGTTAAATTAGAAATGTCTTTTTTAATAAAGATAAAACAGAAAAATGAGATTTTTTAAACAATTATTATAAAATATCCGCAGAAATCCTTAAATTGGAAATTGATTTTAGGACAGATAAACCACAATCACTATGATGTCAAAAAACGATATTCATCCGGATAGCAAATTGTCTGAGATTCTTATTAATTATCCATACGTTATTCTACTATTGGAACATTTTGATATTTCGCTTCCGGTACAGGATCTAAGTATCGCCCAAATCTGCAAGCAGCACAACATTAACGAAGCACTTTTTGTCGCTTTTACAAATCTCTATTGCAATAAACAATCGATACCATCTCTAAACCTTACATCCGATGATGCTATAACCATAACCCGTTTTCTAGCCGCCTCACATCGTTACTATTCGGAGCAAATATATCCGGAAATCATGCAGTTGATTGAGCAAATGAGCCAACAGAACAACCATCGTGAGATGAAATTGGTTTCGGTCTTCTTTGCCGATTACTTCAAGGAAGTTACTGCTCATTTGGATTATGAAAATCAGATTTTCCACCCTTATGTGGAATGTTTGGTGGAAAGAGATAAAGGCATTATCAGCCAAGAGATACATATAAATTATTCAGTATCTCAATATAAAGACCATCACGACGATATTGAGATAAAATTAACGGACCTCAAAAATCTGCTTATAAAATATCTGCCCTCGCGCGACGACCGGCTAATCCGCAGGAAATTGCTCTTTTTGCTTTCTGAGGTGGAATTTGATCTGAATATTCACTCTAAAATAGAAGAACTCATTCTTATCCCGCTCGCTATACAATTAGAGAATAAATTCAAAGCCGCCCGCACATGAAACAAACCCACATATTGATACTGGAAGATGCACCCATTGTACGAGAAGGGCTAAAATCTCTTTTAGATAGTATGAGAAATGTCCATAGTGTATCAATTGCAGGCACATTTGAAGAGTTGATGCACATGCTGGAATGCAAATCTTTTCAAATGGTGTTGATAGGTCCCCATTATTTGCTTATTTATCAAAGTCAAATTCAGCAGCTGCGCAGTCAGCACAATAGTATTAAATGGATTGGTGTGCAATATAGCCTCTTTTCGGAAGATCTTCTGAATAAATTTGATGGTGTGGTGGATGTGTTTGACGATCAAGAGATATTGTCTGCAAAACTTAACAAATGGTTGGAAGCTGCTTCCGATGAAGATTCGCAAAACAGAGAGAGTCTCAGCAAACGCGAAGAGGATGTGTTGCGACTGCTCGCTTTGGGAAAATCCAATAAAGAGATCGCAGATGAACTGACTATCAGCATCAACACCGTAATTACACACCGCAAAAATATTTCACAAAAGACCGGCATCAAATCTGTCTCAGGACTCACTATTTATGCTGTAGTGCAAAATTTAATTTCGCTGGATAATTATTAAAGGCAGCTTTTATAACAATCACTTACTTCAACTTGTCATCTATTATAGCACCTATTACGCACGCCAATGCAAAGCCGGCTGAAAAGACAATAGCCCACCA
>MTKW01013062.1_pt1 | contig 11347 bp, 7 predicted proteins | sample 1042761 | NCBI WGS metagenome assembly MTKW01 (sample SAMN06205366, study PRJNA360243) | anaerobic digester metagenome | biome: Wastewater treatment plant; feature: Anaerobic digester sludge; material: sludge; isolation source: anaerobic digester fed with sludge from wastewater treatment plant ...
TTTTGTCTAAAAAGATGCAAAATTAGTCCATAACAACCCTAAACAGTATGTTTCAGAGCGTGTGCCGATATCTTAATATAAATGAGTAAATGTAAACGTAACACAAAGTTGTCAAAAATATTTTTTATGAAAATTCTCGCTATTCTGTGATGCCGCAATTTGCGTAAATTTGCGTAATTCTACCCAAGCCAGTGAGAAAGTAATTTCTCAATTTGCATTGATCAGTGAGAAACCAACATCGTGACCACGGAACCCGGACGGACCTCGAGAACCCGCTCTTCTAAATTGAACAAGAACAGTTTGATGCGGATTGTTCATGTCGTAAAGAACAAGTTTGATTTTAGCAAAAATAGGTCAAAAAAGAGTCTTTTTAGGGCAATCTTCTTTAAAGCACATTAATTTAAATGAAGAATTTCCTATATTTGCTTTTCGGACTACAGGCGCAAAGGATTTGGTCGTTTAGTGTCGCAATTCTTTTTTATGAAAAACATGTTGGTGGTGTGCTGCCTCTTATTTACCACAGATAGCAATTTCTCTTATTGATACTTATTAAGGATTTATATAACAACTTAAACATAAATTACAATCACATGAAAACAAAATTATTCTTATTTGTCTTTTTAGCTGCTTTTATTGGTGGCTACGCAGTTGCACAAACTGATGTGACTGATACTTATTTGATAAATGCCGGATTTGATGACAGCAGTAATTTTGCGCAAGCAAATCAAGGTACTGCCAACCCCGGAAACGCACAGGCTGATATTACCGGATGGGGTATTGAAAATCACGGTGGCTGGGCAGTAGGTTATGTTTTTGAATTTGGTTCCCCTTATACATTCAACAACTCAACTGTTCCTGCTACCGACAGAAATGGTGAGGCCGCCGGCGGCGTGCTGGCCATATCCATAGGATGGGGCAATACATTGTCTTTTTCACAGGCAGTAACTCTGCCGGAAGGCAAATACCGGTTGGCGACCAATACCTATAATGTGGGTACCAGCACGGAAAGTACCAGTGTTTTTGGATGGGTTCCTGATGAAGGTTCGCCTGCACTTTCAGGCAAAGGAAATTTTGCAGTTGGTGTGTGGGAAGAAGAGCATGTGGATTTTTTTGTTTCCGGTGAAACAAGCGGTAAAATACAAATTGGTTTCAAATCACGTGATGGTGCCGGTTCGGGAAGCAATCCCAAGCTTGTGTATGATGACGTCATACTGTATAAGCTTCCATTCCCTGCGGAGTTGATACAAGCACTCGAAGATTTGGATGACGCGATGGTGCTTGGGGAAAATACCGGATGGGGTGATGTGCGTACAGACCTGAATATGCCGACCTCCATGGCAGGTGGTGTAACTGTGACATGGACTTCTTCCAGGCCGAAATACATTGCTACCGATGGCAAAGTAACCTTACCCGATGAATATAATGTTTCGGTAGAGCTGACAGCAGTTTTGAGCCTTGAAGTGGAAGGTGAGGGAACCTACACCAGTAACAAGATTTTTACAGCTAATTTGTTTGCTACACAGCCGCCTCTGGCTCAAAAAGGAATGGATACCCTGACGGTTGATGGTGCCTGGTGCTGGTTCGCTGAACCCAGGGCTATTTATTATAAAGGAGAAAAGGAACAAACTTATTTTTCCTGGGTTACCCGCGACGGACATATTGAGGTGGCTTCCTATGATCATGAAACCGGAGCATTTAATCAGCATCGGATCTGGGAAAACTTTCAGCCGGATGATCATGCCAATCCAACATTATTGATCAGGGATGACGGGCGCATTATCATATTTATGGCTGCACACTTTGGAGCCAGAATATATCGTTTCATCAGTACCAATCCGGAGGACATCACTGCATGGGGCAGTTCATACGGCTTTTCCAATACGGTAACCTATCCTTATCCCTTCCAGATAGGTGACTCCATTTGTGTGTTTTACCGGGGTGGAAGTGATTGGCACCCACGATTGTCGGTTTCAACCGATAACGGACAAACTTTTGACAATGGCAGACTTTTTATTTCCGGTGGCGGACAGCGCCCTTATACAAGGTACTTCCAGGGGAGTGACGGTTCTATTCATGTGGCAGTGACTACCGGACATCCTCGCAATGAGCCGTCCAATAAAATACATTATTGTCGCTTCAAAGGTAACAAAGTATATCGGGCCAATGGCACCCTGATTAAGGATGTAACCGGCAGTCCGGTCGACCTGAGTCAGTTGGAGGTGGTCTATGATGCAAGTATCGGAAAAGGATGGATTTGGGACATTGCTTTGGAACCTGAGACCGGATATCCTGTGATGGTATATGCCTCTTTTCCTACTGATACAGATCATCGTTACCACTATGCCCGTTGGAACGGTACCTCCTGGGACAATACACAAATGACAGAAGCGGGCAGATGGTTCCCTCAAACGCCGTCGGGTAAAAGTGAGCCGGAGCCGAATTATTCGGGAGGGATCATTTTAGATCCGGACAATCCTTCCATTGTGTATTTATCGAAACAGGTGAATAATACTTTCGAAATTTTTAAATATTTTACTGAAGATAAAGGTCAGACATGGTTGGAGCAAGCCCTGACCCGGAACACCCCGGGCCACTTGGTAAATGTGCGTCCGATAGTTCCGCGAAACCATAAAAAAGGATTTTTTGACGTGGTATGGATGCGTGGTACCTATGTTTTTTATGCCGATCAGCAGTACAATACATCCCTGGTCTTCCCTAAAATGGAGAGGATTGACGAATTAAGTGCGCTGGAGTTGGATAAGGAGGAAATTTGTATGTTTCCCCTTGATACCGAATCCCTGATGTTAAAGTACGTCCCTTTTTTTACGGCACACAGAGATGTTACCTGGAGTTCAACTGATGAATCGGTAGCCACAGTAGAAGATGGCAAGATCACTGCTGTTTCTCCCGGAATTGCTACAATCACAGCAACCGGACATGGCGGTGTTAGCGTGTCCTGTGAGGTCAAGGTGATGGAAGTTTTGCTCTTTTTTGATTTTGGAACCGGTAGTTCACCGCTTGCTCAAGGAGCCATTCGTGTTTCGGAGCAAACCCGCTGGACTGCCGATGCTTCCTACGGATGGATGGGAGACGTTGCAACCCGCGACAGGGGCGATGCCTGGAATGATGAGCTCAGAGATTTCAACATGTCGGGTGTACCCGTTACCTTCAGGGTGAAGATTGACAACGGTGACTATATCGTTACTTTAAAACAAGGAGACATTTCTTATATGCATGATAAAATGACTGTTAAAGTCAATGGGGAAATTGTGCTGGATCAGATAACCAGCAATAAAGGGCAACTGCTGACCAATCAATTTACCGTATCAACCCAAACCGGATATCTTGATTTTGAGTTTTCCAGGCACGGTGAGGACTTAAATTGGGTTGTTAATTCCTTAAGAATTTCACCGGCGGATATGGATGTTGCCACAAAGCAGGTAATTTTGAATGCTTTTGGTCATCCCGATACGCTTGTTTCGGTACTGGATATTTCCGGACGTTTTGTCTTTCAGAGCAAGCTCAATGGAAAACACATTGACACTTTGCTAACCGAGAAAAATCTTCTGCCCGGCGTTTATATAATCAGCCTGACACACGAGAACAAACAGTTAAGGATCAAACATATATTGCACTCCTGATCAATATTTAAACTCAATCACCACCAATTCGCTTTGTGTTCCTATACGATACTGCGGACCCCAAATGCCTAAGCCTGAGCTGACATAAATGTGGGTGTTGTCTTTTTTATTGCCCGGTGCTGCGTACACACCGTATTTAGGTTTGATTGGATAAGCCTCAACCCATTGAAAAACTTACTTTCTCTCGTATTTGAAAAAGTCAACGTCTATGTAACCTTTTTCCTCTGTTTCATTACAGGTGAATAAACCTACCCTTGTACCGCGATAGTCGCCCCATGTAAACTGGTAAGGATTACCGAACTCAACAAAAGTTTTTCCGTCCGTACTGTAAGAGAAAGTGCTTTTCCCATCCAGTCCCCATGTTGAGCGGAGCCATATGTTTTTTGTTTTCTTTATCGGATGAGTTTTGATTTGCTCATTTTCATTGAAAACAATTTCCGGGTTTCCATTTGTTTTCTGAAGGCCTATATAGGCATAGGTGTGGGCGTAGTGGCACAGTCCGGCCACTTGTCCGTCAGCCATTCCTTCGACTTTAATTTTGGTTGTAACCTGATTAAAGCCGGTGCGATAAATCCGTTGAGTCAGGATGTTGGGTGTCTTCTTCAGGTTATTGCTTTCTATCGGCTTCACCGCTTTCATCCTCAAATGTCCCTTTTTATCCGTTAAAGACCACATTTCGTTTCGCGGATAATAATTCCACGCCCAATTTGGATCTAATTGTCTTGATTTAAAGTCATCAAAAAATACTGTTTTCTTTTCGCTTTCTGCTTTTAATGGCATTTCGGCGGACCACACCATATACCCCAGACCATCTTCGCCCACTCGCCCCATTATGGGCCAGCCATCCACCCAGGTAACGGGTAGTAAGCTTGCAATTCGGCCTGACCAATCGCCGTGTCCGTGGTGTGTAAAGAAGTACCATTGTTTATTGTCGGGACCTAATACGACTCCACCCTGATTAGGTTCGTGGGACTCCCTGTTGTATGCCATCAGTCGCTTTTCTTCGCTCCAACCTTTCGGATTTGAAAGATCCAAAGTCCTTTTTCCCACAACAAACCTTATCCCGTGTTCTACTGTACTGTATATTAAATAGTAGTAGTTGCCGACCTTTATCAGCTTGCTTGCTTCGCGACCGTCACCCTGATTTATAAGTACTGCACTGCTTCGGTCTATGGAGCTGCAGTCGGGAGCCATTTTGAAAAGATACGTTTTATATCCATCTCCAAAACAAGTTCCTACAAAATAAGCCTGCCCATTCTCGTCCCAAATTGCGGTGCAGTCGTCCCATCCTCTTTCAGGAAGAATATTGGTTAACGGAGCCCACGGACCACGGGGATCTTTAGCCCATGTCGTAAAGAAACCCTCTTCCGGTGTTCCAAACAACACGTAAAATCTTCCATCGTTGTAGCGTATGGATCCTGCCCATATTCCTCTTCCATATCTATCCATCCGATCCCAGTTCAATGCCGGTCCTATTTGACGAATGTCCTCAACCGCATGACTGATGATTGACCAGTTTACGAGATCTTTTGAGTGCAATATGGTCATACCCGGTGAATATTGGAAGGTAGAAGTTATTGCATAATAGTCATCTCCCACACGGATACAATCCAAGTCACTGAAATCTCCCGGGAGTACGGGGTTACGATAGGTTCCGTCACTTTGTTCTCCCCATGTGGCCCAGTTACCCCATTTGCCCGGGTGGTACGCATAACCACAGTTCCATACCAATGCCAATAAAACTGTATAAATAAGCTTTTTCATTCGACAAACGCATTTGTTGTTTTAATAAACTTTGATCTCCCATAATCCGGGATCTCCCTTGATGATTCTGACTCTTAAGAATTTTGCCTCACCAATTCCGGTAACGGTGTGTGGTGAGCGGGCAACAATTTCGTCCTGTATTTGACAGACTTCCCAATGGCGGCCATCAACCGACTTTTCAAGTATCCAGGCATGCCCCAAAGAAGGGAGTGTAAAAAACATGTCGCATTGGTCTATCTTTGTTACTTCATCAAACTCAAGTCTGAAATTAGGTCTGATATCGTCTCCCGAAGCTACCCAGCGTGTGCCGTTAGACCCGTCAATTGCATGTTCAGGTTCATATGTAAAAGTCCGGGAAACGGTTACGACAGAGCCCTCATTGGGTTTAGGATTGTTTTGGTCTGTTTCTACTCTTTTTGTAGAAACCCTTTCTTTCTTATGACTTGAAGCCGTCGCTTTTGCTTTTAGAGCTAAATTGTTTCTGGTGTCCGGTGTGTTGTTCAGGTAACCGACACCTTTAAAATTTGGAGTGATGGTTTTGATGGTACCATCAGGATTGAACTCCATTTTATTGACAAAAACCTGGCGTGTTGTGCTTCCCTCACCAAATTCAAGGTATGCAAAAACATAGGTGTCTGATGCTTCATCATAAAACACATTTCCGTGTCCGGGACCCCAGACACCTTCTTCAAGTGAGGATGAAATAAATACATCATTGCCTTTTGGTGCCACAAATCCGCTGAGAGGACTTTCTTTACTCATCATATATGCGTTGCGATAGTTTTGATCACCTCCCTGCGTATATACGTAGTAATAAATTCCATTTCTCTTGAACATGGTGGGACCTTCGGAATAGGCAGTCCTTTTGGTCGGCATGGTGATGATATCTCCCACAATGGAAGAAAAATCTTCATTTACCTGGGCCGCATTGCGGTTTCGCCAAAATACATAATTGGTTCCGTCATCATCAGTAAAAGGCTCAACATCGATGTCAGGAGTTAAAGGCTGACTGTTCTTTTTCCCTTCCGGCACTTCACCCCAGAATAACCCGTCTCCATTTTGAAAACGGAAAGGTCCGTCCGGTGATTCTGACACTACTGTATATACGGGGCACCTTCCGTCGGGAGAAACAATGGTAGGGAACAAATAGTACAGGTTACCGATTTTTATTGCTCTTCCCGGAGCCCAGTAGCGGAAGAAACCGTAATGTTTTTTTCCTTCACGATTGGTAAACACATAGGGTTTATTCCAGTCAATTTCGTTCAATATGGTACCCTCAAAACTCCAGTTTACGAAATCCTTGGATTTCCACACTACCGGAGGACCCATTTCTTCGAGTCCGCGGTCGATATCGGAAGTACCATAGAGATAATAGGTGTCACCAAACTTCGAAATAGAAGGGTCCGCAATATTATCCGGAATAATGGGGTTGAAATTTTGAGTAAAAGCCGTTAGGCATGTAAAAAGAAAAAAAATAGAAAAAAAATGTGTTTTCATACGACATGTAATTTATGTTTTAAATTTCTAAAAACGATGCACACAACCCTGCGGCTTTTTGTGCACCATACCGGTTTGAGACTGCCTCAAAACAAATATTCACGAAGTGCAGCAGTTGGGCGCTTATGAGATACCGCTATATTACTCGTAAATATAAGAGAAACGCTCCATCAATTGCCACTTTTCTGCCGAAGTCGCATTTGGAGCACTCTTTTGGAAACGAGCAACGTATTCTTCCCATTCTTCTTGTCTGGGTAACTTAGCCAATCGGGCGAACGCTTCTTCCCATTCAAAATCCAGAGGGGTTTCAACTATCATAAAAAGTTTATTTTCGTGAACATAGATTTCCATCTCAAGAATTCCTACAGACCGGATTCCCTCCCTTATCTCGGGCCAAGCATCTTCTTTGCTGTGGCATTGCAAATACTGACGAATAAGTTCTTGATCTTCTTTTAGTTCTAAAGTCTGGCAATACCTTTTAGTTTCAAAGTTATATTTGTTTTGCCTGTAACCCGTCTTTTTTCCTTCACAAAATTTGTTCATACTGATAATTGTTATTTTTTGTCAGAGACAAAGGTAATTGAATAATACCGTTTTTTTTATGTACAAAATCGATATTGTTTGTTACTTTTCAGATTGTTCTATAATTTTACTGCAAGAATTCGTATGTGATTTTTCAAAAAAAAGTGATTATTATGCAACAGATTTGCATATATTTGCATTATAAAACTGTGATGATGTCTGTGTGCACGTTCTATTTAGCAAGAGAAATTTAAATCAGGCCATCAAGAGTTCCATGTGGCAGTTTAAAAATAAATTACAATTCCATGAAAGGTTCCTCCAAAATCGATTTTGCACTATTGAATGTTGGGAAGGCCCATCATTATGCCGACTGGAATTATGAGAATGTCAGCAGTCCTTTTACCCGGATTTATTTGGTGACAGAGGGGGAAGCGGGCATCTTTTTTCCGGAGGGTTTTTTTGAACTGACACCCAATCATCTGTACATAATTCCTGCCTTTACTCCCCATACATACAAATGCACCGGACTTTTCAAACTGAACTATATTCATGTCTATGAAACACCGGAGACCAACATAACTGAACAATATACTTTTCCCTTTGAAGTGGATGCTTCGGAATTGGATTATCTGCTTGTGGAAAAATTGTTGGAGCTCAATCCGCGCAGGGAACTAAAACACTATGACCCGGAATTCTATGACAATTCAGCTACTTTGTTGAAAAATATTGCAGCGAACACGCATCAGTCAACTTATGTTGCTTTGCGAACAAAGGGAATTCTGTTCTGTTTGTTTTCTAAATTTTTAGAAAAAGCAAAGCCGAAATTTGATGTCAAGGATCATCGGATTGCGAAAAGTTTGCTGTATATACGCAGAAACATTCATTTACCTTTGTCTATTGATGAATTGTCAAAAATGTCTTTCCTGAGCAGCGATCACTATATCCGGCTTTTCAAGAAAGAAATGAATTGTACACCCATTCAATATATCAACCAGAAAAAAATAGAGCACGCTCAATTGCTACTCAGTTTAAAAAGTGAGTCGATCAAAGAAGTTGCGTACAGCCTTTCTTTTGAGAATATCTCCTATTTCAACCGTTTGTTCAAGAAAATAACGGGGAAAACGCCGAAACAATATTGCAATGAAATAAATATTCACAGTCGATAAAAGACATGCACTACTAAAAAAGTCGGTATTGTGCAAGTCTAAGTCGAAAATTTTCAAGACACTTCCTGATATAGCAACTACCTTTGTCATCATACTGATTGCCAAACGTAATTGTCATGAAATGAACACGATTTGATTTAGCCATTCGCTTCTTGTCCCGGACGAAATAAATGATAAACAGGTATATCAGGAGTTCTTGCGAAAATTAAAAAAATAAATTATAATAGTATGAAATACAAAGAATTAGGGAAAACAGGTATGAAAATCTCCGAAATAAGTTTTGGAGCGTCTTCATTAGGCGGTGTTTTTCATTCATTAAAAGAAAGTAGTGGGATTGAGGCCGTTTATACGGCTCTGGACAACGGGATCAATTTTATTGACGTTTCCCCCTACTACGGTTATTTGAAGGCAGAATTTGTATTGGGTAAAGCCTTGAAGAATGTCGATAGAAACCGTTATTACCTTGCCACTAAAGTAGGGCGTTATGGTAAAGATGACAAGAATCATTGGGACTATTCTGCTAAGAAAGCCAGGGAAAGTGTGTATGAAAGCATGGAACGCCTGCATGTGGATTACATCGATTTGATTCAAGTTCACGATATTGAGTTTGCCGATCTGGAGCAAGTTTGTAAAGAAACTCTTCCTGCCCTGGCAGATTTGAAGCGTGAGGGAGTTGTGAGACACGTAGGCATTACCAATTTGAATTTACGTCATTTCAAATACGTAATTGATCATGTTCCCGCAGGAATGGTGGAGACTGTTCTTTCATTTTGCCATCATACTTTAAATGATGATTCTTTAGTTGATTATTTAGATTATTTTGAATCTAAGGGAGTCGGAGTCATTAACGCTTCTCCTTATTCAATGGGTTTGCTTACTGAGCGTGGTGCGCCTGATTGGCATCCTGCACCTGCGGCATTGCTGCGTTTGGCTAAGAAAGCGGCAGATTTTTGCAGGTCGAAAGGGAAATCTATTGAAGAATTGGCAGTATCGTTTGCGGTTTCCAATCCTCGCATTACAACGACCTTGTTCAGCACTACCAATTCGGAAAATGTATTGAAATCGATTCGGTATGCCAGGACTCCCCTTGATCCGGATTTATTGCGGGAAGTTCAAAAAATATTTGAACCCGGTTATCGGGATACCTGGGTAAACAGTTAATATTTAAATGAAAGCAATACAAATTACAGATCCCGGCAAGGTTCGGTTGGTTGAGATTCCCAAACCTGAACTCAAGCCGGGTCATGTCTTGTTGAAAATAGCTTATGTAGGCTTTTGCGGCTCCGATTTGAATACATTTCGAGGTTTGAATCCATTGGTTAAATTGCCGATTGTGCCGGGCCACGAGATAGGAGCGATTGTCGAGGAAGTTGCGGAAGATGTGCCGGATTTAAAGCCCGGGATGCATGCAACCGTAAATCCCTATACGAGTTGCGGACACTGTGAGGCTTGCCTGAACAGACGTACCAATGCCTGTGAATTTAATCAGACATTCGGCGTACAACGTGATGGGGCAATGTCTGAATTTATTTTGGTTCCGTGGGAAAAAGTAATTGCAGATGACTCTCTTTCGGTTCGGGAATTTGCGTTGGTAGAGCCTATGAGTGTGGGCTTTCACGCCGTAAGTCGAGCCGAAGTTACGGACGAAGACACAGTAATGGTTATCGGTTGCGGCATGATCGGAGTTGGTGCAATTGTGCGTGCTGCCCTTCGTGGAGCGCAAGTCATAGCAGTAGATATTGATGATAATAAATTGTCTCTGGCAAAACGTTTGGGAGCTAAACACGTTATCAACTCATCTGCCGAGAGCCTCAGCAATCGTGTCTCAGAGATCACGGGAGGCAGAGGAGCAAATGTTGTCATAGAGGCAGTAGGTCGTCCGGAATCTTATCTGTCAGCCATCTCTGAGGTTTCTTATACAGGGCGGGTCGTTTATATTGGCTATGCCAAGGAGAAGATCCCGTTTGATACCCAATTTTTTGTAAAGAAAGAGTTGGATATTCGCGGCTCACGGAATGCGATGCCGAATGATTTTAAAGCTGTTGTGAAGTACATGAAACGCGGCGCTTGTCCGGTGGACGAATTAATAACAGCCGTTTATAGTCCCGAAGAAGCACAAACAGCTTTGGAAAACTGGGCTGCAAATCCGGGTGAAGTTTTTAGAATTTTGATAAAGTTTTAGACCATGTTTTTTCCTATTATTGATGCTCATGCACACCTTTGGCTTCGTCAAAATACGGAAGTTGAAGGAAAGAAAATTAAAACCCTTGAAAACGGCAGGTCCGAATTTATGGGTGAAGTTCGTCAGATGATGCCTCCCTATATATTGGATGGAAAAAATACTGCTGAAATACTGATTTCAAACATGGATTATGCACAAGTTTCAGCAGCCGTTATTACGCAAGAATATATTGACGGATTACAAAATCAATATCTGACGGGGGTGCAGCAAAAATATCCCGATCGTCTTTTTTGTTGCGGGATGTTTGATGCTCGTCAGCCGGGGTATTATTCCCATGCAGAAGAGCTGGTAAAACAAGGATTTCGTGCGATTAAGATTCCGGCAAACCGCCTGGTAACCGATGATACGAAAATTTATCTCACCAATGATGAGATGATGAAAGTCTTTAACCTGATGGAAAAACACAATATTATTTTATCCATTGATCTGGCTGATGGTGCTGAACAAGTAGGTGAAATGAATGAGATCATTGCTGAATTTCCAAAACTGAAAATTGCAATCGGGCACTTTGGGAT
>MTKW01026146.1_pt1 | contig 11343 bp, 12 predicted proteins | sample 1042761 | NCBI WGS metagenome assembly MTKW01 (sample SAMN06205366, study PRJNA360243) | anaerobic digester metagenome | biome: Wastewater treatment plant; feature: Anaerobic digester sludge; material: sludge; isolation source: anaerobic digester fed with sludge from wastewater treatment plant ...
TAAAATTGGGGATTATCATCGTGCCATGTTCTATTTTGGAGCGACCCTTCACTTGATCCAAGATATGACCATTCCACAGCATGCAAATGTAAGACTCTTAGATAACCATCGACAGTATGAAAATTTCATTAAAAAAACCTATCAACATATGGATGAATTTAAGGCGGAGACAGGTGCATATCAATTAAACTGTCTGCAAAAATACATGAAATTCAATGCACGAGTTGCCATGAAGATCTACCGGAAATTCAAATCAATTAAGGAGGATAAGGAGAGATTCTATAGAATGACAGCATGCATCCTTCCCCTAGCTGAGCGAACCACGGCAGGATTTATGATTCATTTTTTTAATCGACAATTTCAATGAGATCTCTAATATCCCACCTATCTTTATTCTCATTGCTTGATAGCATCTCTACCACCCTTTTGCTCTTTCTTACAATTGGTGATATCCTTCCCGGCCTCATATCCTCTATGATCCTAATAATACGCCCTTGTTCATCCAAAAATAGGACATCGATGGAAAACTTCATGCCCATGGTATGGATGCAATTACAGGGTGCAATAACCATGCAGGTATCCTCATCCAATCCACTTCTTCCCAGTAAACCTTTCAACCTTTTCCCCATAGTATCCGCCATTATAACCCTCTCAGCGATCTTTATCCCTTTTGTTCTATTGATCAACATGGCTAGAGGATCCCAAACAGATTATTTTTTATTTGTATAAATGCAGGCCCTAATATCACAACAAAGATACTGGGGAAAATAAACAGTACCATAGGCAGTATCATTTTGACAGGTGCCTTCATAGCCCTTTCCTGTGCTCTTTGCCTTCGCTTGGTTCTCATTTGACTAGCTTGAATCCTTAATACCTTTCCAATACTCACTCCCATACGCTCCGCTTGAATAATGGAGGATATAAATATGGTCAGATCGTCCACTTGGCATCGCTTGGCCATGGCACGAAGTGCCTCTCTTCGAGTTTTACCCAATTGAATCTCATGAAGTACCCTGGCGAATTCCATAGAGAGAGGGCCCTTCTTCTTCCTTACTAAATTCTCCAATGCGCCATCAAATCCAAGACCCGCTTCCACGCTGACCGTCAATAGATCCAATACATCAGGAAGGTCTAAAGTCATTTTATCCCTTCGTATGTCAATCCTACTTTTTAACACGACATTAGGAAATATATTGCAAACAATGGCAAACACCAAGGTCCACAATATTTTGATTGTAATAGGCAGGGAGCCAAGCCATATGAAAATTGCAAACACAATAGGAAGTATATAGGAAAATATAAAGCGAAAGCCCAACCATCCAGCCACAGAAAGTCCATAGGGATAGTCTGCGGCAGATAGTTTCTGTTCACAGAGTTACTGATGCCCTCCGGTGTTATTCTCCTCACCAACTCTCTTAACTTATTAAGGAATGGCTGAATGATTCTATCTTTGAAGGGCAGTTGTCTCCTATCCTCGATATCAACTTCTTCTTCATAGAGCTGGTTAAGTTGATTAATTCTTTGCTGAATTTTTCCACTACGCCAAAAACTGCCTCGAATGATGATCATAAAGATTAGTGAGCTTGCGATCAATGACAATAAATAAATTAAAAACTCCATGGATCAATCCCCCTAATACTGGATGTCTATAATGTGTCGTATCATAAGAACACCGATAATTTGTCCTATCACTGCAAGTATCACCATAATCCACCCTATTGGATCAATAAATAGAGTCAGGATATAGGAAGGATTTATTAGTAGAATAATTAGGGTAAAGGCTAGGGGCAATATGGAAATAATTAACCCAGATATCCTGCCCTGTGCCGTCAATGTTTTTACCTCTCCTTTTAGATTGATGCGCTGCCTGATGGTATTCGAGATATTATCTAAGATCTCCGCAAGATTTCCACCGATATCTCTTTGTATTAAGATCGCTGTCACGAGAAGTTCAAGGTCATCGGTATATATGCGGTCTAGGAGGTTATACAAGGCGTTTTCAAGGGGCATTCCTACCGATAATTCCTTTACCACTTTACCAAATTCCTTCGCAATAGGGTCCGGCATCTCCTGTGCTACGGTTTCTAAGGACTGAGGAAGGCTAAAACCGGCACGAAGGGTTCCTGACATCATTTCCAGGGCATCCCCTAGCTGCTCATTAAAAAATGTACTTCTTTTTCGGATCTTGGTTTTTAACCTGCTGTATACAGCCATGACAGCCAGTAGGGCGAATAGGGTTCCTATAATAAAGCTCCTAGTTAGTGCCCATCCCATATAAAGGAAACCGCAGAATACAATCAACAGGAGGGCAAGGTATTCCTCTACCTTCAACATACTATCTGCTTGCTCGAGTTTATGATCCAGCCTATCTTTAAAATTTGGAAATATTAATATCCTCATAAGCTGACTACCTATTTTTCTTAAAATTTCCCGATAATCCGCCTTTGCCCTTGGCTTAACTTCCTCCACCTTTTTCTCCTCTTGTTGAGCAAAATAGAATTCAAGCCGATTCATGGACTTGTGACTATAAAGCCTGCTATATATGATGATAGCAATTAATAGACATTCAATAAAAACCAATCCCAATATTATATAGAGCATTTCAAAACCCCCAGTCTCTGGCAGTGATTACGATCTGTTACGATCTATACCATCCATCCGGAAGATAAATTCCGTATTCCTCTATCTTCTCAAAAATTTTCGGTTTCACCCCACTGTAAATAAACTCACCTAAAACCATACCCCTTTCATCCCTTCCATGCAGTTTGTAGGAAAAGATCTCCTGCATGGTAATCACATCTCCCTCCATCCCTTGGATTTCCGTTATACTGGTGATCTTCCTGCTTCCATCCTTAAAACGCGTTTGATAGATCATCAGGTCCAAGGCAGAGGAGATCTGTTCACGGATAGCCCTTACAGGGATCTCCATACCCGCCATCAGCACCATGGTTTCCAATCTTGCCAGCATATCCCGGGGTGAATTGGCGTGGCCTGTTGTCAGGGATCCATCATGCCCGGTATTCATTGCTTGGAGCATATCCAAGGCTTCCCCGGAACGCACCTCACCCACGATGATACGATCGGGTCTCATTCGCAGTGAATTTCGTACCAAGTCTCGAATGGTGATCTCCCCCTCCCCTTCAATATTTGGAGGTCGGGATTCCAATCGAACAACATGTTCCTGTCTCAATTGAAGCTCAGCATCATCCTCAATGGTAATAATTCTTTCATCGCTGGGTACGAAGGAGGACAGTACATTTAGGGTCGTTGTCTTCCCGCTGCCGGTTCCCCCGGATATCAGTATATTTAATCGCGCTTGAACACAAGCCTTCAAAAACAGAGCCATTTGTGGAGTTAATGTGCCAAAGTTTATTAGATCCTCAATGGTATAGGGATCCTCGGCGAATTTACGGATGGTGAGATGGGGACCATCTAAAGCCAAGGGATGGATGATTGCATTTACCCTAGAACCATCGGGCAGCCGGGCATCTACCATGGGTGAAGACTCGTCAATTCTTCTTCCCAAAGGAGTGACAATTCGCTCAATGATATGCATGATATGATTATCATCCCTAAACTTTACATTAGTTTTTTCTATTCTACCCTCCTTCTCGATATATACTTGATTGGGGCCATTTACCATAATCTCAGTAATATCAGGATTCCGAATCAAAGGGGTAATAGGCCCATAGCCAAGTATTTCATCCGTCATCATTGAAATAATACTGTCCCTTTCACTTCTGGATAATATGATATCCTGTTCCCTTTTCACTTCTTCCACAATGGCGGATATTCGAATAGGGATCTCCTCCTCAGGTAGGTCCTCTTCCTCCATTTGTTGAAGCAATCTGGCCTGTATCATATCTCGAAGTTTTAAAAGGGACCTTTCCTCCATAAATTCCCTGCGTCCAGCCCCTGAAACCATATTTACATCTTCATTATCCTGTTTATTTTCCAATCTTCTTAACAGAGACATGCTATCCCTCCCCATTTCATTCGCACTTTCCATCAGCCAAAGTAATCCACAAGTCCCTGTATACTTTTTACCAATGGAATTTTTGGATTCTTAATAATAAAAGGCTCCCCTTTATTGACAGCATAAATCGCCGTTTCATAGTCTTCAGGTAGTTTAGCAAGAAGCTTCTTTCCAGTAGATTTTTCCAGGTTTCGAATACTTAAGCCAAGATCCCGTTGATAGCGATTCAGGACCAAATACAGCTTATCATTAGAATAGTTTAATTTTTTCATAATTTGCAGACTGGCCTTTATACTTTTTACGCTAAGCAAATCCAGTGTAGTCATTAAAATAATTTTGTTGGACATATCAAGGGCGGTGAGATTTATATCGATAAAGGATGGAGAGGTATCAATGATGATATAATGATAGATTTTTGATAGAATCTTTATGATTTTTTCTACCAGTAAAGGATTAATATATTCTGAATACTCCGGACTTAACGGCGCCGGGAGCACCCTAACACCTGAGGAATGGATACTCAAATATTCTTCCATGATCTCCTCGTCTAAAAGATGCATATCCTTGGTTAGATCGGCAATGGTTCTTTTAGGGAAAAGGTTCATCATAAGGGCGATATCCCCTGACTGCAGGTCTAAATCAATGATGGCTACCCTTTTATTTGTCCTCCTTGATAAACCTACTGCAAGATTTACTGCCAGTGTACTCTTTCCAATGCCACCCTTTAATCCAAATAAGGTGATGACCTTGCACTCTATCTCTTCCTTCTTCTTTTCATCCAAGGGCTTATTCTCCTCATCCTTGACTAACTTTTCAAAGCCATCATGAATATCATGAAGATTTATTAGGGTGCTTATGACCTGCAGTGCCGTAAAGGGCTTTAAAATATAATCCTTTACCCCTGACTCCATTACCTCTTTAATAAATGTTTTTGAGCTCTGGCTAAAGACCGAAACAATCAATAGAGAGGGGTCCATAGATAATAATTTTTTAGTCAGCTCAATGGTATCAATATTAGGGCTGTCGTAGTTGATGATCAACATATGGGGTTGGTATTCTTCGGTCATGCGGAGGGCTTCTGATTCACTCTGGCACTCTCCCAAAATCTTCAACCTAGGTTCTTGGAGTAGCATAGGTTTTAGTATCTCCTGTAGATAGGATAATTCATCGACAATAAGGATATCGATGGTTTCAGCCATATTCATCCCTCCCCTTTATTTCCTTCGATCCGGCACTAAATCATGATATATGATTCCATTGGTATCCATGGTTTTTTCATCCTCGGGATTCCTTAAGGCCAGACGTACCCTGCCAACCTCATCCCCATAGATCAGCTTTTCCGCATCCTCAATGCTCAGAGCCAGGGTGACCTTACGGTTCCCTTGGGAGTTTTCCTCCTCACTATTGGACTGGGATCGATCGATGGACAGCACCTTTACTTTTTGCAGAGTAACCTTTGCAATATTTGGATAATTCTCCTTTTTATTATCCTTTTTCACTTCCTCTCTTTGATCAAAAAAAACAACAACATCCACATAATCCCCGGGTTGTATTTGATGGGCGACACCGGCCACTTCACCGACATCTAGGGTAACAGCCCGTTGACCCTTGGGCACCTTGTAGGAAAATTTGATCTGGTCGGATGGGGATACCCGATCGGATAATATTTGCTCCCCCTGTATCACCGTCTCCTTAGAATACAGCCCAATGGGACTGCTACCCTCCCTAAGGGCATTGTTTAATATACTGGACTCGGGCATGGATGCCAGTTGTACCATATCCTTCTCTATCTTGGTTTCCGGCGGTATATTCTCCTTTGCCACCCAGACTTCCACATAGTTGGATACGGCATATTCCCCTTTGATCTGCTGGATATAGTAATAAATAGCCCCGGTAGTAATCACCGCAAGTACGATTGCAAAGATAATCATGGTTTTGCTTAGCTTCATGTTCTTCCCCCTCTCCTATTCAACAAGTTTGACGGCTTCAATTCCGTAGCTGGGATTTGAAGGATCCGGCTCATATCCCTCAATCATCTCTAGAAAATAACCCTGGACTTCTATATGACCCTGACCTTGACCCACTTGGTTTACTCCCTCTACAAACATCCCAGCAAATCCAATGATTCTTACCGGATAGGTTCCATTCTTCTTTTCAGATGCCAATTCGATGACCGGAACAACAATGACCCTATTTGGGTAATCATTCTCTGCACCTGAATAATAGGTGATGTACCCCTCCCCATCCTTGAGGATCTCTATATTTAAATTTTCAAGAACCTTTTGGGTATTTAGACCGGTTTCAGTCTCTATGATATCTCCAATGTAGTAGGTCTCACCACTTCCATAGGCAATATTTTTCCCTAGGACATTTGCGCCGGTTGTTCCTCCATTAGGTTCAAATGCGAGTCCTACCGTTCCGAAATTCCCTTTTTCTGAATCCCATGCCCCTTCCCTTAAAGTAATATTGGGGTTCTCATCTATTTTATGCTCAAAAACCCCAAAGGGTCTTAAACCTGTCATGCCTCCTGCCGGTGCCTTAATTGCTGATGCCTTCACTTCGACCTCTCCTTCATCCATCCCGAACACCTTCGCAAAATAGAATGGAACCTTATTACTTGCACGGATGGTAATCTTTCGATTCCCCTCCGAGAAGTATAGATCTTCAATCTTTCCGGACAGGACATTGGTGCTGACATAATCACGGGCGATAGAATCTGCCTGGGATGTACTATGGGGCAATTCCTGAGCCCCTGCCAATGCTGCTGCATCCACGGCATTTTGCAATCGACTCTTTCCCACCACCAGCATACCAACATCGATAGCTAAGGCGGCAAAACCCATAAAGGCTACCATGCCTGCAGTTACTAAGATTAATACACTTCCCTTGGAATTATTAAGAAAACCCTTCAACCTAGACACCTCCTATTCCATTCGCATTGTGGTAACCGATTGTATTTCTATGGCATTGTCATCGGATATTAGTGATCCCACGATAGGAGTAATCAGATTCAGCTCATAACTGACCTTAATATCAACAGGGGCCCCATGTTTCCTCTCTGATTTGCTGCCGGGGTCTATATCTATGGATAAATTATCTGGATCCAAGGTAGGAATTTTAGCCAGTATAGCGCTATTTATTTCTGAATTATCCGCACCTACCACCGCATAACGAGCTCCCTCCCGGGACGCATTGGATATGATCAAATAGGTATTCAAGGCACGGCCAAATTCGATGATGCCAAAGACCAGCAGTAGTAATACGGGTAGGATGAGTGCGAATTCCACCAGACTTTGACCCTTTTCAGATTTACATAATCCTTTCATCCTAAACATACCCATCATCCTCTTAATGGAATTTAAGCCCTGCCTATTTAGGCAAGGCTTATTTAAACGCAAATAGTCTATTATGAAATACCTAATCCTTCCCCTATCTTATTAAATATTTCTTCCAACCCGCCTGCCATCGTTACCAAAGCTCCAATAAGGAAAATGGCAATTAATACAATTATTAACCCGTACTCTGCCATTGCCTGGCCCTTTTCCTCCCCAAGTTTACACTTCATCCAAGTCATTACATAGTTTAACATTCCAAAACCTCCTCTTTTCCTTTATTTGTTTTTCTTCCCTTACCAAACATTTTTCCTTCTTCTCCTTCTTCCCCTTCCATCCGCTCCTTTCCGATACTCGATATGTATTCCTATGATTTATTTATGAAAAGTATTCCTATGTAAGCCTGATATATCCTATGCAAAGAAAATTATTATGGGATTACTTTTCATAGTTATCCCACAAAAAAACTGCCAAAATACTTGGCAGTCGGTCGATCTTAGTAGGTTCTTATACTGTGCCTAAACCTTGTTGTGCCCACTGTAGACACCTGGCTTTGCGTCCCATTGTTTCCAATGGTTTGCCTTTTTACTAAAGGAATATTTTGATTATGCTCAAAACATGATAATTTATACCTTAATTATTAAATATTATAAGCCAAAGGTTTGTCACAGGCCTTGTAAAATTTTCTGTCAGTAAATAATTAATTTTCCCCATTTTGCTACTACTATTTACCTCCTATTACATTTTATTGCTTGAACCTCCTTTATCTATAGATCCCTGTGAATTTTCTTGTATAATTTTATGCTTCGAAGGGTCCTCACTGCTAACTTATATTCCTTCACATTAAAAAATGATAGGCATAGTAGGTAGACCAATAAGCCGATTAATATATTTGTACTTAGATTCAATAGATGGTTTTGGATGCCCAAAGGATTCTTATGGGCAAACACAACAAGCCCCATAATAATCGTTGAAATCAAAATTTTTATCAACTCCAATAGAAAGCTCCCTTTAAAGATTGCCCCCATAGATTTCTTAAGTGAGTGAAATAAATGAAGGATACTAATAAGCCCAGCTAGGGATGTGGCTAAACCCAATCCCCCAATCCCTAAGGCCTTTATCAATATAAGATCCAGGATGACATTGATACCTGCTGCTAAGATACTATTAGCCATAGGTGTTATTGTGTTCTTAAGGGAAAAAAATATTCGAACAAGTATCTCCCGAAGGCTAAAGGGTATGATGCCTAATGCATAGAAGGTCAGGGCATAAGTGGTAAGATGTATTGCCCTGTCATCGAAAGCACCCCTGCCAAAAATGATGGTCACCAATTCCCTGCCCAGCAGCAATATCCCTGTCAAAAAGGGTAGTAGTATCAAAAAAATATGAAGGATGCTCCTCCTAAATTGTTTCTTTAAATCTTCATAATCCTTTGCTGCTGAGGATTTTGAGAATTTGGGATAGTTGACGACAGCGATAGACATGGCAAATATGCTGATCCCTAGACCGATCAACCGTTCTGCATAGCTGATAGCGGATATGCTTCCCTCCTGGAGGTTGGAAGCTAAAATTCGATCCACAATGATATTCATCTGAAGTACTGCGATCCCAATCATTACAGGGATAAAAAGCTTTGCGAACTTTTGTATATTTCTATCCTTTAGCCTTATCCTCCACCTATAGGACATTTTTTTGAATAGTAGGGGGAGCTGAATCAATAATTGTAAGGACATCCCAAATAATGTCGCCCATGCCGCTGCTTTTATCCCATAGAACTTTGAGAAAAAAAGAATGCCGAGAATGATAACCACATTGGAGAGGATACTTGTTAGAGAGGGTAAAACAAAATGATCCTTGGATTGCATAATCCCCTTTACCAATTCTGCCAGACTGATAAAGAGCATGATGGGAAATAGTACTCTCGTTAGGTAAACAGCTAAGAAAAATGTGCTTCCATGGAATCCCGGAGCCATGAATTTTACAATATAGGGAGAAAAGTGCAAGCCCAACAGTACAAATACTAAAGAAATAAGAAAGGTAAGGGATAGGATATTGCTGGCAAATTGATTGGCTTCTACATAACTTCTTCTTGTGGATATCTCAATAAAGATCGGAATAAAAATTAGGCCAAGACTTGTGCCAATAATGGCAAATATTATATTGGGTAGGGTTTGGGCCACAAAAAAAGCATCGGTTTCTACTCCTGCTCCATAATAGGCGGCCATAACCATTTCCCTAAAGAAACCTGCTATCTTACTTATAAAAGTAATAAACATTAAAACGATGATCATATTTCCTATCCTGCTATTGCTTTCCATAGTAACGCCTTCAATTTTTATTTATTTTTATGCCCTTGAATTCTACAAATCCAATAACGCAATATTTCCTCACCTACTAGCCATCCCTTAATTCTGGCAATAAAAAGATATTTCCCATCACTTCTTTGTACCGGAATTCTTTTTAATTTTGTTCTATTCTCTAATTGGAAGTCATCGGTTATCCTTATGCCATTAAAGATTAATACTCCAGTGTCAAAATGCTCCTTAATCACACATTCTGCCTCTTTACTATAGATCCCCCTTGGATAGGAGAAGTGTCTGACGGGACAATCCAGTTGTTCTTGTAGAATTTTCTTAGATCCAACCAATTCAACGCCTAAGTCCTGATGATTTAATGTATCTAGATCATAATGATTCATTGTATGCGATCCAAGGGTTACCAGGGGATTACTCGAACATTCCTTAAGCTGTTCCCAGCTTAATAATTCACTAGCACCCACATCTTGATCCCACCAAAAAACCTTATCACTATCGATATATCCCGGCACAAGATATAGTATGGAGGGGAATTGATACTCATTTAATATTGGATAGGCCTCTTGATAGTAGTCCCTATATCCATCATCAAAACTCAGTACAATATGCCTCCCTTTCAGTCTATTGTCCCTTAGCATCCCGTAGGCTTCATCCATGGATATGACTGAAAACTTGTTTTCTTTGAGATATCTCATCTGCCAGATAAAATGGCTCTTTTTAACAGCCAGCTCCTTCTCTACAACATCATTTACTCTGTGATACATGAGGATAATGATTTCATTATCACTTTTAAAGAATAGCTGAAGAACCAATCCAAGGGGAAGCAGTAGATATTTAAAAAATTTTAGAATAATAAATTTCAATCCTATGCCTCCTTATTTCTTTTCACGCCTATAATAAAATTTGCTAAAAAAGCCTATGGTTAGGATGCTTTTCTTGATCCTAAACCCCTGATTCTCCATATAATATCTAAGTTTTTTTTGTTCTCCGGTACATCCGAGGTGCAAATGACGATAGCCTTCATTGTATAATTCTTCCATATGGTGTTTTATAGTTTGAAAGAGCTCTTGGATATATTTCTGTTCGTAAAAATATATATCATAAACCATACATTCTTGCCTATCCATCTTTTCAGTGGTTTTACTATGGGGAATCTGGATGCTTTGGATGCCTACCCAGTAGTGAAATAAAGTTTTATCCTCATATTTTACGACGAAGAACCTATGCCCCATGGCAAGTTTTTTTACAATATTTTTTGGCTCTTCTCCTAAAAGTTCAATGATATTATCCAATTGATCAATGTTGTATTCTATCCGTTGATAAAAGGGTTGAACTAAGGTCCTTTTTAGAGACTTTGGTAATCTTTTGTGGAAAATATCATATTTTTCATATTGGATAATGGGACGGATTAAACTCTTCCATACTCCTTGCCTATGCAATGTCCACTTCCAATGGATATATAAGCGGGAGAGGTTCTCCCTTGATATTTTGTATTTTATTTTACCTAGGGTATACTTTTTAAAATTGACAAGGATTTTGCTCTTTTTAATACTTGCCCTTAGATGACTTTTATATCGGTCTTTATTGAATATTAACCAAGGTAAAATACGATGATTCGGGAAAAATATACTATCCACATTTACTTGCTGCCCTGCCCAAGCATTCTTATAGGGTTCATAGCCAGCCCCAAAGTCAAAAACCTTTATACCCTTTTCAAAAC
>MTKW01020516.1_pt1 | contig 11340 bp, 5 predicted proteins | sample 1042761 | NCBI WGS metagenome assembly MTKW01 (sample SAMN06205366, study PRJNA360243) | anaerobic digester metagenome | biome: Wastewater treatment plant; feature: Anaerobic digester sludge; material: sludge; isolation source: anaerobic digester fed with sludge from wastewater treatment plant ...
GGCTGGGGAGGATGGCAGAAGAAACCCTTTTCTCGGAGTGGCTCGAGCCACTCCGGGTTTTCGAGGCGGTCAAAGAAATAGCCACGGGTTACAGGATTGCTGGGAACCTCGTTTGCAAGTCTTTTAAGGTCGTGGTCGGTTGGGTGCGGTTTCGTCAGTAGGTCATCGAGGATCGGAAACCAATTAAAGAATCGATCCGCCATTCCAGCGAGGACCACATTGAGTAGACTCTGTGCTTGTTCCCAAAGCCCGTGAACTTCAGCAGGCGGCCTCGGTGCTTCAAGTCCGCTGCGATGCGCAAAGCCGTGCAATCCCTTTACGAGTTCGAACCAGGCGCGCGCCTCCGGGGTATCCTCAGAGATATCCAAAGCTTGAAGGATCACCCTTATTTCTTCCTTATGGGAACTCTTAGCATTGTGCTCGGGTGTCTCCATCGCTATTGGTCTGAGGACTGAGCGAAGTGCGCTTTCGATTTCGCGAAGGAGGTGCGCCACGAGGTGGGACGTGCTCTCAAACGCTCGTTCGTTCTGCATGAGCCGGCAAGCGTCCCGAAAGAACGCAGCCGGACCCGGCCCCACCAGCCGTAGGTCTTCATAGATCCTCTGCTGCCGGGGATCGGCAAAGCGGAATTGGATAGGGTAGCGGTCTTGATTCTCCATCACAACTCCCCCCGAAATGCCCTGTCCAGAATCGCCTCCTCCAGGCGTTGAAGTTCTGCCTCCGTGGCCGCCTGGACTTCCTTCAGGGCCTTGACCTTCTCCTGCACTGCCTTCAGATGCGCCACGATGCGGCGTTGCTCCTCGAAGAGTGGGAGGGGAACGAGGGCACCCCATAGAGCATCGAGACGGGTGCGGGGCCGCCGGAATTCTGAAAGCGTAGTGACGCGATAAAGATAGGCTGAAACAATCGCCTTGGACGGCCGGATGACGTGAAATTCGGTCGAACCGAACCCGAGGGCTGTCGGTAGATTCTCAAGGCAAGCACCCTTACCGTTCTCAAAGCACGGCGTGATTTTCGCGACAATAACTTCTCCCCGCCGAAAGTAAGCAAATCCATTCCACAGATCCGAAATGGGCCACACCTCCGATACATCGAATCGTCCGTCCGATCCCACGCGTTCCATGGGTAGGAATACAACTCGAACGCTTGTTATATCCCGACCACACTTGTGGTTGGTGGTTTTTTTAGTAAAAGCAACACCTTGCCTGCTAAGATTTGGCATTTCTTAGCCTGTCCCCGTCTGTGAGCAGCTTAAATCTTGGGCTGCTCCATAGTCACGACCACCGGCCTGTACCCAATAACGGCGCAGCAACCGCTTCACCGTCGCCCGGATCTTCGCTTTCACATTCTCGCAGTCGGTCCAGTTGATGCTCAGGTTCTTCTTGATCGCCGCCACCAGCTCGCAGGTGATGGTCTTCAATTGCGTATCACCGCATCACCGGTGATACGCTCCTGAACCTTAGCCATCGGTATCGTAAGATAAAATCGTATTGGCTACCCCGCACTGCCACGTTCGCTGTAGGTCAGTCCGAACACCGTGTCCGTAAGCCAGCGCCGGAACCCTTCGTTGTCGCTGAACTGCTTAAAGAGCTCGGTGTCATCCTGGAGCAACGCTGTCATCACACGAACCAGCGCCTTGTCGTGCTCGATGCGGGCGTTCTGTTTGTCGGAATATTTGCGGGCGTTCTGGTAGGCGGTGTCGGCCGCTACGCGGGCGGGGATCTCCTCGGTGATCAGCTTGCGCACCCGATCGGAGTCCGTCCAGGGAATGTTGCCGAACTGATCGTTAAAAGCCTTGATGATGTTCGAGAGACGGTCGAGCTCCGGTTCGGGTTTGTATCCGCCGCCCGCCGTGGGCACCGGTTCGATCTCGGCATCCGCATCGGAAAGCGCAATCCTCATACTCGCCTGCTTTTCGACCCGGTAGCTGTCCATGTCGATCGCCTCGAGGATGCCCTTTGAGAGGTCTTCCTCTTTCGGCGCCGGCAGCTTGGGTACCAGGAAGTTGAGGAAGATCGATAGCTTCTCCCACTCGGCGTTGGTGTAGGGCAGGATCGAAGACAAAAAGTTATAGGTCCGCAAAAACGCCTTGGCCTTACCCTTGAAGTCGATCTGAGCGTCCTCGTCGAGATGCTCCACATAGGTGGCGACGCAGGCGTCGAGGATCGGGTCGAGCTGGTCGCGGTCAGCCCCGCTCAGGTAGAGACGCACCAGTTCATCAACTTGTTCAGGTGCGTACACCTGGTAGCCGTCAAGGTCGGCCTTAAGGTCGTGCAGCTTGTTCGGGTCGGTCTCGTCGGCGAGGATGGTCGTCCGGTAGTAGGGCTCGAAGGCCTTGCGGATCTCCTCCGGGTCGTTGACGAAATCAAGGACGAAGGTGTCGTGCTTCTGTGGGTGGGCGCGGTTGAGTCGCGAAAGTGTCTGCACCGCCTTGACCCCGGAGAGCACCTTGTCCACGTACATAGTGTGCAAAAGGGGCTCGTCGTAGCCGGTCTGGAACTTATCGGCGCAAATCAAGAACCGGTACGGGTCCTCTCGGATCTTGTCGGCGATGTGGTTCGAGGGAAAGCCGTTAAGGCTGGCCTCGGTGACCTTTTGCCCGTCATACTCGTGTTCACCCGAAAAAGCGACAATGGCACGGTAAGGGCTCTTGCGCTCGGCAAGGTACGCCCTGAAGGCATGGAAGTACTGAATAGCTCGCTCGATGCTGCCGGTCACCACCATGGCCCGCGCCTGGCCGCCGATCTTGCCCTTGGCGATCACCTGCTCATGAAAGTGGTCCACCATGATCTCGGCCTTGAGCCGGATGGCGTGCTCATGCCCCTCCACGAAGCGGCGCAGCTTCTTTTGCGCCTTCTTGACGTCAAATTCAGGGTCGTCTTCGATGGTCTTGATAAGCCTATAGTAGCTCTTGATCGGTGTGTAGTTGGCCAACACATCCAGGATGAACCCTTCCTGGATTGCCTGTTTCATGGTATAGCTATGAAACGGCCTGTGTTTAACCGTTCCGTCGGGCTGCGGCTCGGGTTCACCAAACATCTCCAACGTTTTGTTCTTAGGGGTGGCGGTGAAGGCGAAGTAGCTGGCATTCGGCAAAAGCTTCCTGGCCTCCATTAGCCGGTTGATCTGATCTTCGAAGGTTTCGTCTTCCTCCTCTGCACCGGCCTCAGACAAGGCCATGCTCATCTTGGCCGAGGTACGGCCGCCCTGGCTCGAATGGGCCTCGTCGATAATGATCGCGAAACAGCGCCCGCGGTGCTCGCTGCCGATTTCATCGAGGATGAACGGAAACTTCTGAAGCGTCGTGATGATGATCTTCTTGCCGCTCTCGATAAACCGCCGCAGGTCGCCAGAATGCTCGGCGTGCCCAACCGTGGCGCTCACCTGGGCAAATTGCTTGACCGTATCCCGGATCTGCTGGTCTAGGAGGCGACGGTCGGTCACCACGATAATGGAATCAAAAACAGGTCTTCCGTCCTTCTCGAGACCGATCAGCTGGTGGGCCAGCCAGGCGATGGAGTTGGACTTGCCGCTGCCGGCAGAATGTTGGATAAGGTAGCGGCGGCCCACGCCGTGCGCCGCCGCGTCCGCCAAGAGCTTTCGCACCACGTCGAGCTGGTGATAGCGGGGGAAGATCTGCCGTCGCCGTTTCTTGCCGGTCTTGAGGTCTTTTTCTTCAACGAGTTGAGCGTAGTTTTCGAGGATGTCGGTCAGACTCTCGCGAGTGAGAACCTCCCGCCACAGGTAATCAATCTTGAGCCCCTGCGGGTTGGGAGGATTGCCTGCGCCGTCGTTATAACCCTTGTTGAAGGGCAGAAACCACGACGCCTTGCCCTGAAGGTGGGTGCAGAACCACACCTCGTTTTCGTCCACGGCAAAGTGCGCCACACACCGCCCCAATTCAAAGAGCTTTTCGCGCGGGTTGCGGTCACGCTTGTACTGCTCGATGGCGTCGTGCACCGTCTGTTTGGTAAGACGGTTTTTGAGCTCGAAAGTGAAAACCGGCAGGCCGTTAATGAAAAGCACCAAGTCCAGCGCCCGCTGCATCTCGTCGCGGCTGTAGCGCAACTGGCGCGTGACGGTGAAGCGGTTCTGCTCATAGAGCGCCCGCGCCTGCTCGTTTCCGGGGGAAGGCGTGCCGTAGAAGAGCTCGATGCGGTAAGGCCCGTGTTGAATCCCGCCCCTCAACACGTCCACCACCCCGCGCTTGCTCACCTCGCCCTGAAGCCGCGCCAGAAACCTCCGCCGCGTGGGGCTGTCGTTATCCAAGTCGAGCGCTTCAGCGACCTCGGGCTGTGTGGTGCGCAGAAACGCCGCGAGCTGAACCAGATCGACGCAGTACTCGCGGTCGTAATCGGCCGGATCGCCGGGGAACCAACCCACACCGCCATAGGGTACCGACGTCTCGGCAACGATCGCTGGGGCACCAGCAGGCTGGGGCACGCAGTCACTGCCGGTGAGCGCCCGGCAGATGAGCGTTTCGAGCCCGGCTTCGCTGGTGTCGGTGGGCTTCATGGTTCAACCTCCTCTTCTTCAACGGTCTCGGCGCCGGCTTCTTCATCTGTCGCCTCACCTTCAGCGATCTCGTCGGCGTCAATCGATTCGGCTTCCTCCTCGGACGGCTCCTCCGGTAACTGTGCCGCGACCTCGCGCACATCCACTTTGCCGGTTACCACATCGGCGATCAAGCGGGTGCGGTATTCGCGCAGAAGTTCGATTTCGCTGCGGGCGGCAGCTATGGCGGCATCGATCTTGGGCGTCTGGGTGTCGAGGAAGTGGATGATGGCGTTTTGTTCGGGGAGGGGAGGAATAGGTAGCCGCACAGACTTAATTGCATCGTGTGAGAGTCCATACCTTGTGACCCCATTTGCTGAGATATAAAACTGATATGCAACGACAGTACTTTGCATCGCTCGTAAGAGATAAGCAGGTGTAGCCGTCTCAGCGAATGGTCTTAGCAATGCCAGATGATACCCACATACGATGTCTTCGTCGATATCATCGACAAGCGCTGGTATGCCAATGTCGTTCCATTGCTCCGAGTCTTTGGTAATCAAGACGTCACCGCGTTTCAATCGGAAACGCTCGATTTCGTCTTTGGTTGCTGTTGCTCGCATGAACACCATTGCCGAGTTGATGCGTTCATTTCTATACACGTCGGTATAATTGCATAAACGGACTGGTTGTTCATCTTCCTTCATATGCTTATCAACGTTGCTAACCCGCGTCTCCGCTATGCTACGTAACCGCCGCACCTCCCAATGCTCCGGCACCTCGCCCAGCCATTCCACTCCCGAGGGCTTGTAGACCGGATAAGGCTGGCCGGTGCGGACGTCGATTTGGCCGGTGACGGCCTGGTGGATGAGGGCTTGCTTGTACTCTTCCAGCAGTTTGATCAGTTTCTGCTTGGCGCGGATGTATCGCCGAATCCGCCGGTCCATGTAATCGAGGAAGCGGACGATGACAGTTTGCTCGGGGAGGGGTGGGAAAGCGACCAGTTCACTAAGGTAGGTCCTCGAATCCAGGTTTTGAATCCCCGTGGTTTGCTTGATTGAACGAACGTTGAGCTCGATCGAATACAACGCTGCGTGCAGATACGTTAGGTAAATCGAGTCGTATCCATTTTCGACTGGCATGCGAGCGATGAAGTTCGAGGTGACTGCTACAGCCGGATGATCGTACAAGACCACCCTTCCGACAGGTTGTAGATCACCCCCTCCGGACTTTTCTAACAGCAGATCACCTGGCTCCAAAAGGCGACGGACTCGATCGCTGGAACTGATTGCTCGCATCGTTGGCTTGTCAAGGTGCACGCGAAGTCGAGATCTATCGAAATCCGCGACACGTACGCACGGCAGATCATCTTTTCCGTTGGGATCTGAACCCCAAACGCCGTTCACACAACCACGTACTGAACTACCCAGTCGCCTAATTTCCCAATGCGCCGGTACCTCTTCCAGCCATTCCACACCGGAGTCTTTATAGGCAGGGTAGGGTTTGAGTTTGGTGATCATACGGCCGCCTCCTTGATTACCTCACAAAGCGACTGGTAATGATCTCTATCCTTCCTCTCAAGCGCATCCAAGACCATCTTGACGCACCTCTGTGCATTGGGCACAAAATCCGGGTGTTGCAGCGATCTGTCAAGCGATTGGAGGTGCGAGGCATCGTCTGCCAATGCTTGGATCTCTCTTCTTGCCTCCGGTGAATCGAGTAGCAACTCCAGCTTTTTTGACCAAGACCGCACGCTTGGCTTTCGAAAACCCAAGTAGGCCTCAAGGAATTTACGTAGAAGATTTGGGGCGGTAAACGCTTCATGCAATGACGGAGACTCGTTCTCGGCAAAGTCATACAGTTGAGAGAATATAAACTCATATTCTGACTTGAACTGTCTCAGCAACGTAGGTAAGTCTAACAGTTCTGCTTGCGGCCCGGCATCGGCACTCACCCATCGCCGCAGATAATATGCCCTCGTATCTTTCTTATTGCGACCGCCGTTTCTTTCATCCAGCCACTTGCTTTTTAACAAGTTGAACAACTCCGCGTTGTGAGTCGAAACAAAAAGCTGCCGGCTATTTTCAAGCCGCTCGCCAAGTAGTGCGTATACCGCGTATATGTGATCCGAGTCCAAACTCGAAACCGGGTCATCAACGAATACAATCGTGTCACTAAGCGTTGCGCCTTTTGCTTCAAGGCTCGTAACGAAATAAGCGAAGGTTACGGCAGTCTTTTCTCCGTCACTCAGGTGTGTCGCGATGCGACCGTCCCTATGAAACTGAAACTGGGCATCGTCAACACTGACTACTTCAATATTGTTACCCGCCAACAAATATCTCAAGAGACTGTTGAGCTTTGTGGCTCCGACAGATGATTCTTGTATCCTCTGTTCGATTTCCTGAATCTGCGAGTCGATACGTCTCAGGATCTCTTTCGCACGCTCAAGCCGCGTACTTATCAGAGCCATTTCACCTTCCTTTTGTTCTATTCCGCTCTCTTGGAAATGGCGTGCGGCATAGTGACGCTCTAATGCGGTTTTTGCTTCTTCTTTCGCCTTGTCTATTGTGGATATTCTGCGGTTATGCTGCTCTATGATCTGGTTTAACGTTTCTATAAGCTGCTGTCCTTGAGCGGCAGGCCCCAGATCACCCGCCCATTTGAGCTGCTTTTCGATCGCCCCTTGCTTCTGTTCTAACACGTGGATCAACTGTTCACGTAGAGCAGTGGCCCACTGAATCCAATCATGAAGTTGACTGGTAGTATGCGAAAAGCTCTGTCTAAACTCTGGTAGAATGCGCATTTCATCGGGGACGGTCGGGTTCAGACTATTGGCATTAATGTGCCTTATTGTGTCCTCTATTTTCTTAACTAGGTCTTCGTACTCTTCTGAGAAGTGTCCGCGTAGTTCTTCTAGTCGGGCTGTTGTCACAGTCCCCCCACAGAACTCACAGGTGGACGCATCTTTATGTAGCGACAAACCTTGCCGAACCCAGCTCTCAACTTCCCGATTCTGTTTAAGGCGTTCGATGGCCCTTTGAGATGCAGTCTGATTAAGCAACTCGTTTATCTCTCTAGCGAGTGAAACAAAATTTGGAAGCTTGTCTGAGACTGTGGACACACTGTAGAACTGATCGCCACTTTTCAGCGTCGAGAGCCGTGCTGGTACGTCGTCGTCGGCCATGATATATATAGCGGGGTTATGCCTAACCTGCTCGATTCGTTGGTTCAGTTTTGGACGATCAAATCTCCGGTCACCCAACATAGTGCTTATGTCTCGTGCCTTGGCAGTGCCGAGCTTGTCGAGTTCACTTGTGATTGCCTTCTGTTTTTCCGAGAAGTCGCGCGCGATTCTTTCAACGCAAGTGCGCCGCTTGTTGAGCTGCTCAAGCCGTTTCCTTAATGCGATATTCTCCTCCCCTACGATAAAAATGGACGGGGCGGAGTAATCTCCACTGAAGTTGGCCTCTACGTAATCACGGTTGAAGACTCGTACAGCCGGGCTGGCTGACAAATCTGTGGAGGACACTCGTAAACCGTCTTCTGTTAACAGTTGAAAACGTGCCCCAGAATACTCCGTACTTAACTTCTTGTGCTCAAGCGTCTGAAAAATGCGTGATAGCGTAGTCTTGCCGGAGTAGTTCCAACCATAGATTAGGTTCAACTTGGCAAACTCCGGGAGATTGTCATTCCAGCGAAAATCGCAAAAAATACCAAACTGTGAAATGAACTCGATCCGCTTAATCATTGGTAAGGCCTCCCAAAATCTCTGCCAACAACCCCTCCGCCTCCTTCTCCACCGCCAGTAAATCGGCGCGGATCTCCTCCAGAGTGCGCAGGGCCTTGGGCTTGTAAAAGTAGCGGTTGAAGTTGATCTCGTAGCCCACCTTGACGCCGGCCGGGTCGTACCAGGCATCCGGCACGTAAGGCAACACCTCGCGGCGCAGGAAAACCTCGATCGCCGTGCGCTGGTCTTCCGGGCTTGGCAGGTAGCCGGGCTGATGGCAGGCCTGGCACTCAAGGAACGGAATCTGCTCGCTGTCGCGAAGCTCCGTGTCGGGTTCATACTCCACCACCCGTGGCTTACCGGCGATGACCATCTCGAAGAGCCCGCGCAGCGGGTCGGGCGCGGTGCCAGCCTTGTGAATCTTTTTGATCACCGGCAGTGCGTCCTCCGCCCGCTCGGCCGTTTGGCGAAGCGCCTTGATCTCCTTGGAAGTGTAGGTGCGCTCGGGATCGATACCTTTCAAGCGCAAGGGGCGCTCCACCGCCACCTTCCAGTAGCCGAAGGCCGCGTTGGGAAAGATCTTGGACTGCTCGGTCTCCTCAAATTTGAGGAAGGTGTCGAGGACGCGATGGATGTCCTCTTCGGACAGCTCGCAGTTCTTCTTTCCCAGGTTCTTGCGCAGGGGCTTGTACCACTGGGTGGCATCGATGAGCTGCACGCGGCCTTTGCGGTGCTCGGGCTTTCTGTTCGTGAGCACCCAAACGTAGGTGGCAATGCCGGTGTTGTAGAACATGTTGAGCGGCAGGGCGACGATGGCTTCCAGCCAGTCGTTTTCGATGATCCAGCGGCGGATGTTGCTCTCGCCCTGGCCGGCGTCACCCGTAAACAGCGACGAGCCGTTATGCACCTCGGCGATGCGACTGCCGAGCAAGGTGTCGTGCTTCATCTTGGAGAGCATATTCACTAAGAACAGCATCTGGCCGTCGCTGGTGCGGGTGATGAGCGACAGCTCCCCGCCCCGGTGCTGCACGACAAAGCGCGGATCCTTGATGCCGCTTTTGCCGCCCATGCGTTCCAGGTCGCTCTTCCAACTCTTCCCGTAGGGCGGGTTGGAGAGCATGAAGTCGAACTCCCGGCCGGGGAAGGCGTCGTTGGATAGGGTCGAATACTCCGGCCCGCCGACGATGTTGTCGGCGGCTTCGCCCTCGCCCTTGAGCAAAAGGTCGGACTTACAGATGGCGTAGGTCTCGGCGTTGATTTCCTGGCCGAAAAGATGCACCGAGACCTGTTTGCCGCGTTCTTTCGCCAGTTGCAACAGGGTTTCCTCAGCCACCGTGAGCATTCCGCCGGTACCACAGGCGCCGTCGTAGAGCAGGTAGGTGCCGGATTCGATCTGATCGGCAATTGGCTCGAAGATCAGGCGGGCCATCAACCTCACGGCGTCGCGCGGGGTCCAGTGCTCGCCGGCCTCTTCGTTATTTTCCTCATTGAAGCGGCGCACCAGCTCCTCGAAGATGGTGCCCATGGCGTGATTGTCGATGCCAGGCAGGCGCACGCTGCCGGCGCTGTCGAGGACGGGATAGGGGCTTAAGTTGATCGAGGGGTCGAGGAACTTCTCGATGAGCGTGCCCAAGGCGTCGGCTTTGGCCAGGCGCGAGATCTGGTTGCGGAATTCAAAGTTGTCGATGATTTCCTGCACGTTAGGCGAAAAGCCATCCAGGTAGGCACGAAAATCCGCCTCCAGTTGCTGGCGGCTGGCGCGAGCCTTGAGGTCGCGCAGCGTGAAGGGGGAGGTGTTGTAGAAGGCTTGACCAGCAGCCTGTCGCAGAGCAGCGTCCTGGTGTACGATCCCAGCTTTGTCGAGCGAAGTTTTCAAATCGAGCACGGCCTGCTTGGTGGGCTCCAATACTGCATCCAATCGGCGGATCACGGTCATCGGGAGAATGACATCACGGTACTTGCCACGCACGTAGAGGTCGCGCAGCACGTCGTCGGCGATGCCCCAAATAAAATTGGTGATCCAGGTCATTTGACCGTTTTCCATGTCAAACCTTCCCCTTTATCTGGATTCTACCGTAACCGTATTGCAAGTTTGTGGGTATTAGTACAAATAATTCGTCATCAATCGCCCTGTTTCCTTGTTTTAGTCTTATTTTAGAGCTATTTTTTGGATGATTTTGTTTAGAAAAAAAGTTTAGAAGAGGAGCTTTTACACAGTTTAACGGTTCTTCTGGCTGGTGAGGGGAACAGGCTAAGATTTAAGCTGCTCAAAGACGGGGACAGGCAAAGCAGGTAGTTACATTTTACCTTAATAGTTAAACAATACTTAAAAGATAGCTTAACGCCTTAAAGTAAGAGCATTCTTAGCCTGTCCACATTAGTAAGTTACCTTTTGTTCTAAAGGGGTATCCTTAGCTAAGTGTGAGCGGACATATTAAAATCCCCATAAACGGACAGACTTTTTCCCAACTTTCGGACAAATTCGTCCCCAGTTTTGGACAATAAAAAGACTTGCTCCAAGCCGAGTAGAAAGATTATTTGAGAACAAAAACTACTTAGCACTGTGCGAAAGTACGTAAACCAGGATGTCAAATCTTTCGAACAGGAATCCGGCAAACAGCGGTCAATTCTGAATCCCTACAAACCTTACCTCCAATATCGTCTTAGTAAGTTTCCGGAACTTACTGCAGCAAGACTATGTCGTGAGATATAAACCCTGTCATGTGCAGGCGATGACCACAATGGCCTCTTACCCCGAGTTCCTTACGAACGTTCTGAAAGAACCGTCGCCCGGTACATTCAAAGCGTCAGGCCCTACGATGAGCGCACCTATCGCCCAGTTGAAACTCTCCCCGGTGAGCAACCACAGGCTGACTGGGGACATTTCGGCTACATAAATATGGACGGAAAACGTAAACACCTGTATGCTTTCTCTTTCGTACTAAGATATTCACGTCTTCGGTACGTCCAGTTTACCACAAGGCAAGATACGTTAACCTTCGTTTGTTGCCTTCAAAACGCCTTTGAATACATTGGCGAAGTTCCTCAAATAATCCGCTTTGACAACGCAAAGACTGTGGTTTCCGAACGAGTAGGTTCGGTAATTCAATTTAACAGAG
>MTKW01024854.1_pt1 | contig 11327 bp, 10 predicted proteins | sample 1042761 | NCBI WGS metagenome assembly MTKW01 (sample SAMN06205366, study PRJNA360243) | anaerobic digester metagenome | biome: Wastewater treatment plant; feature: Anaerobic digester sludge; material: sludge; isolation source: anaerobic digester fed with sludge from wastewater treatment plant ...
ATAGGATGGTGCGCGAACGGCAGGCCATAGAAGGTGCCCTTACAAGCTCCAAGGTTTTGTCCGCTCACGGACCTTTACTCACAGACCCAAGAACCTTTGACAGGAGAAGGTAACTCTCCAGTTTAAAAAGCCCCGGTGCAAACCTACCAGGGCCCGTTTTCTCCGTGGTGGTATTGTGTCAGGAGATTCTGCTGACGTTAGCGGCTTGCAGGCCCTTGGGCCCATCAACTATATCAAATTCCACCAGGTCTCCTTGGTTGAGGGTGCGAAACCCGTCGGTCTGGATCGCCGAGTAGTGTACGAACACGTCGGGACCGTCATCTCTTTCGATAAAACCGTACCCTTTTTCGGCGTTGAACCATTTGACTCTGCCTTGCATTTCGGGACATTCCTCCTAATTCTAGGTGACGGCTCCCGGCTACGTCACCTATTGAGCTTTTCAGCTCGTGCCCGAACTATAGCATGCCCAAGTAAGTGAGTCAACAGACATCTATGCACAGCCCCTAGCCTGTGGAAACTGTGAGTAACTCTGTTGATAACCAGTTACAGAGCCCTTTGAAGTTGGGGATACCCCTGTGGATTGCGGTAAAAGGGGGTTGCGTTAGCGAAAACGGTGTCTAATTTTGCAGTAAAACCAGGATGTTTGGGGCAATTCGTCTCAGGGCAGGCTTTCCACGCTGGAAGGATTTGCTGATGCAGAAGGGAATAATATAACCTAAAGGATCGCAAGGAGGCTGCTTCTATGGAAATCGTTGTAAGGGGCAAAAACATGACGGTTAATTCCGCTTTGAAAGAGTATGCGGAGCGCAAACTGTCAAAGGTTGAGAAATTCCTTAAGCACGAGCCTCTCAATTGCCAGGTCACGTTCTCAACGGAACGGGATAGGTACGTAGTTGAAGCCACTATACCCCTTAACGGATACCTCTTGAGGGCGGAGGAATGGGCGTACGATGCGTTGTCGTCCGTGGACAAGGTTGTCGACAAGCTAGAGAGACAGATAAAGAAATACCGCACGAGACTTTTCAGGCGTGACAGACAAGGGGTTTTGGAGGAACCTGTCAAGGAAGAGGAACTGGACGAGCACACAATAGTCCGGGTAAAAAGGTTTCCCGTGAAGCCCATGTCCCCTGAAGAGGCAACCTTGCAGATGGAACTTCTGGGACACGATTTTTTCATGTTCAGAAACGGTGACACGGGCATCGTCAACGTGATATATCGAAGGAAGGACGGAAACTACGGGCTCATAGAGCCTGATGCATGATAAGGGGGCCAGGAGGACCGTGCTTTACCCCAAAGTTACGGCCATCGTTTTCGAGGGAGGGTCTGTGAAAACCCCCTTGGAAGCAACAATCGCCAATGTCAGGCAGTCGGTGGTGCTTGATACCCTGCAGAAGCTGATGGATGCACCGGACATCGACAGGGTCATTTTGGTAACAAACTACCCGAAGTTGGCCGGCGTTGCGCAGGGCATGGGAGTGGTGGTAGATTTCGATGAACCGGCACGGTCCTTTCATTTCGGGAACAGGCTTCGAGGCGTCATTGTGAAACATAGGGCTGAAAATGTCATTTACATGGGAGGGGCCGCCGCGCCCCTCTTATCCTCGCAGGAATTCAACGACGTTGCGGCCACACTTAAACGGGAGAGAAATCTGGTCATCGCGAACAACGTGCAATCCGCGGACTTGGTGGCTTTTGCACCGGGACGGGCCATAGACGAGATCGAGCTTCCCGATAACGACAACTCCCTGGGAAACCTGTTGCGAGACATAGGCATGCGAAGGCTCCTCATTCCGAACTCGGGAAGGGTTAATTTTGATCTCGATACCCCGACAGATTACCTTATCCTAGGTCTTCACCCCGACTGCGGCCCCCGGGGCCGAAAGGCCATCGAGTCTTTGGATTGGCCCAAGGACGAGCTCCTCAGAGCTTTTGACGTGCTCAAACACACGTCACAGGAAATTGCGGTCATCGGAAGGGTCGCTCCCGCTGTTATCCAGTACATAAACGCAAATATGGTGCACAGAGTGCGCGTTTTTTCCGAAGAAAGAGGTATGAAAGCCTTGGGCCGCGAAGGCAGGGGTGAAGTAGTGTCCCTTCTAGGCCACTTGATAGAAAGGGTTGGGCCCGAAGAGTTCTTTGCGTTTTTGGCTACCGTCGCCGATGTGGCTTTCATCGATTCCCGGGTCATTTTTGGGCACTTAAAGAAACGGTTGCCCGAGTGGGACAGGTTCAATTCGGACTTGGGGCTTTACGAATTAGTAGATGATCCGTGGACAAGAGAGTTTACCCGGTGTGCCCGTGAGGCTCGCATACCGGTCGTTTTGGGTGGGCACAGCCTGGTCGCAGCGGGTCTGTGGCTTTTGGCAGAGATGGTGGTTGTGGAAAAAGAGGCAGCGGGATATCGTCGCGGCACCTTCGCCATGGCGAAACCTGTGAGTCCCTCGTGAAAAGGAGTTACAGGATGCCTATGCAAAAGAGTCCCGATGCGCTAGCAAGAGAATATGAAGGGGCTATCAGACGCATTGGCGATGTCATTAACGCCCGGGTAGTTTTGGATGATGGTGGTGCTGTTCAGGAGATTCACGTGCTTGCTACTGCGGGTAGGGAAGCCAAGTTCATCGCCCAGGATGTTGAATCCTGTATGGTTGCCATGTTCGGTTTGCACCTGGACAGAAGGAGGATATCTGTGGCCCAGATCGGGGACAACCCCCTGAACGCAGGCAAGAGGGTTCTTCTCGAAAGGGTTGAGATCATATCTTCGGCGCTTACTGCGGAGGTTAGGGTGCACCTGAGCCTTGGCGGACGATCCCACGAACCTGGGGTAGCCACGGGTACGCCGACCCCAAACGGGTGGCTCTGGGTTGCGGCGCGGGCCACCGCGTGTGCCATAGAACCCTACATCCCCCCGGAGGTTGGCGTAGGCATAGAGGATGTTTCGATCACTGCCTCAAGGGGCAGGAAAGTGGCCTTGGTTAGCCTGGATTTGGTTTATGGTGACGCTCAAGAATTTCTGACAGGATCGTGCCCTGTGACCCACGACGGACGGGAGGCGGTCGTAAAAGCCACGCTCGATGCCGTCAACAGGCGCCTCGAAAAGTTTATCCTGAGCACGTAGGGGTCTTCGCTGCAGGAACTTGGCCACATAAGAAGAATTACCCTTTAGCCGGCAGTTGAGAATACGAAGTGCACAGCGGAGCCAGTCGTTCCGGTTTAGCGGCCCGGAAATGATGTTGACGACTGGGGGTCCTAAGGTGAACAAGATCTTTAAGGTGCTTCTTGCTATTTGCGCCTTGCTGCTCGCAGGAGCAGCCACTTGGCAGTTGGGCTAGTCATTGCAAACTGCCGGCTTTTTTTAAGGAGTGCCCCTATGTAATGAGCAAACATGATGTGCTGAAACGGGCTTACACCTGGTTGGTGGGTCTTGCAGGGATCGCCATCCTTGCGATCAACGTTCCCCAAATTGAGGGAACGAACAGGGTGCTCGAGATCTTGTTTTTGGGGTTGTTGGTTTGGCTTGGGGAATCGGGCCAAGTTTCTATGCCTCACGGAAAAGGCACCATTTCTGTGTCCTCACCTCTCCTTTACACCACGAATGTGTTGTTCGGTCAAAAGGTGGGCGTGTGGGTGTCCGCACTCGCTACTTTGCGCAAGAAAGATTTGAAAGGTGAGGTTCCCTTAAACGTGGTTTTGTTCAACAGGGGCATGCTTTCCATCTCCGCCTTGGCCTTCTCAAGGGTCTACTCCGCGTTCAGAAATCTGAGCTTCTCAAGGGACTTTGTCGCTTTCATAGCAGGTGCTTTCGCGTACACCTTTACAAACGCCGCGATCATAGCGGTGGCCATAGCCCTTCAAAATGGTATGTCCCTGGCCGGTGTGTGGGGTATGCACATAAGGTGGGGGGTTCCAAACATGCTGGCACTGTTCCCCCTTGGGTTCCTTATGGTCATGGTGGCCCAGCAGGGAAGCCCTTGGTTCTTGCTTCTGTTCTTCATGCCCCTTATGGTGACGAAGTATTCCTTGCAAAAGTACACGGAAATGAGGGAAGTGTATCAGGAGTTGGCGGGGGCTTTGAGCAATGCCATCGACGTCCGGGACTCCTACACCCGGGGTCATTCGGAACGGGTGGCCGAGTACGCGTCCTTGCTTGCAAAGGAACTAGGCTTTCCCGAGGACCAGATAGAGACCATATGGTACGTGGGCCTGCTTCACGACATCGGCAAAGTTGGCATCCCTGATGAAGTTATGAAAAAGCCCGGGGCTTACACTTACGAAGAGTATCAGGAAATGAAGAGACACTCCGCCCTCGGTGCTGACATGCTGGAAGGCATGAGACTTTTGGGTCAAGGCCAAAATTGGATCCGTTACCATTGCGAACGCTGGGACGGCACAGGCTTTCCAGAGGGTCTTAAGGGTGATGAGATTCCCCTGGAAGCCCGGATAATAGCGTGTGCTGACTCCTTCGACGCTATGACGACAGACAGGCCCTACAAGAAAAAGATGACGATCGCACAAGCGAAAGAGGAACTGGTGAGGTGTAGCGGTAGCCAGTTCGATCCGAAAATAGTGGAGGCAATGCTGAAAGTCATAGATAAACAAGGGCTCAAGGAGGATTGATTCCTTGTTCCTCCTTTCAGGTCTTCTTGCGGTACTTTTGGGCTCGGCTTTCGGGGGGCAACCCCGCAACTTAGGCAAGATTAGCTTTTCGGGCTATTGGGTTCTCGTAGTTTCCCTGTGCTCCCGGGGTTTGTTCGGTATGTTCGACGGTGCGGGGCCCAAGCCTCCTTACGTTTCGTTCGTAGCAAGCCTTCTCCCGGCGGTGTTCCTGCTTTACGCCTTGTATCTCAACAGGAGCTTGCCCGGAAGTGTACTGACAGCCTCAGGTACGTGCATGAATGCGTCTGTCATAGCCCTTAACGGAGGGCGCATGCCTGTGAGTTTGGCCTACGTCAGCCCCGACAAGATTCTTTTGCATGCCGAAAAGCTTTCAAAAAGCCTGACCCACCAAGCCCTAAAACCCCACATGCCCCTCGGGTTCCTCGCGGACATTTACAAATGGACCCTATTTGGCAAGAGTACTATGTTCAGTTTAGGGGACGCGTTCATCGCTGCAGGAGTGTTTTGGCTCGTTTTTGTTCACGTGCGGGGCAAGGCCCCTCTGGTCCGAGATGGTACAATGGAACGAGAAAATCACGGTTTAGAGGGATAGCATTGTCTATTTTCAGATCGATCAGACAGCGTTTCGACCCCAACAGTAGGAAACTAAGGAATATAGGACCTGTTGCCGCCAGGGTTAACGCTTTTGAAGAATCCATGAAAGGTCTGAGCGACGAGCAGCTCAGGGCAAAGACGGGGGAATTGCGGGAAAGGGCATCCAGAGGTGAACCCGCCACGGATATGTTGCCCGAAGCTTTTGCCGTGGTCCGGGAAGTCTCCCGCAGGGTCCTGGGGATGCGCCATTTCGATGTGCAGATTAAGGGGGGGGTTGTCCTCTATCAGGGTCGCATAGCTGAGATGCAGACAGGTGAGGGCAAAACTCTTGTGGCCACCTTGCCTGCCTACCTTTCCGCAGTCAGGGGGGAGAAGGTACACGTTGTTACCGTCAACGATTACCTTGCCAGACGGGACAGGGAGTGGATGGGCAAGATCTACGAATTCCTAGGCCTTGACGTGGGCCTTGTGGTTCCAGGCATGGAAACAGAGGACAAGAAACGTTCCTACGCCTGCCCCATAGTTTACGGTACCAACACAGAGTTCGGCTTCGACTACTTAAGGGACAATATGGTTTACAGCAAAGAGGATATTGTGCAGGGTAAACTGGGTTACGCCATCATAGATGAGGTGGATTCCATCCTCATCGACGAGGCCCGCACCCCTTTGATCATCTCTGCTCCCAGGGAGGGACTGCACAAGGAATACCTCAAGGCTCTGAAAGTTGTGAAAACCCTTAGGGAAGACGTGCACTACACCGTGGACTGGAAATCCAGGAACGTGGTGTTGACGGACGAAGGTGAGGGAAGAGTTGAAGATGCCTACGGGCTGGGGGAGGAACAGCTCAACTCCGACGAGAACATGCACATCCGGGCACATATAATACAGGCCCTTACGGCCAAAGAACTGATGATTAAGGATGTCCACTACGCTGTCAAGGACGGCCAGGTACTCATAGTGGACGAATTTACAGGAAGAATTCTGCCTGGCAGGCGTTTTTCGGACGGTCTTCACCAAGCTATCGAGGCCAAAGAAGGGGTTCGCATCAGAGAGGAAACGGACACCTTCGCCACCATAACCATACAAAACTTCTTCCGCATGTATGAAAAGTTGTCGGGCATGACCGGCACCGCAAGGACGGAGGAGCAGGAATTCATTGACCTGTACAACATGGATGTGGTGAGTATTCCCCCAAACAGACAGCTTAACCGCACGTTGTTTCCCGACTCTGTCTGGAGAACGGAAGCAGGAAAATTCCGGGCCATAGTTGAGGAAATAGAGGAGTGTTACAACAGGAAGCAGCCTGTGCTTGTTGGCACCCGCTCCATCGAGCGCTCCGAGATGCTGGCGGGCATGTTGTCAAAAAGAGGCATTCCCTGCAACGTGCTGAACGCCAAATATCACGATAAAGAGGCCGAGATCATCGCCCAGGCGGGAAGTCCCGGTGCGGTCACCATAGCTACCAACATGGCAGGTAGGGGAACAGACATATTGTTGGGCGGTAATCCGAAGTTCTTCGCGAGGGAAATGCTCAAACGTGAAGAGTTTGCGGAACAGGTAATCCACTCTGTCATCGAAGAGCCCCTTGGGCAAGATGTGGCTGATGTGTTCACGGAGGGGGGGGATCGTGCTGAACCCCTTTTCAAAGCGGAGGCCTTCACCCAGATAATGAAAGCTCGTGAGCAAATTGAGGAAGATCCATCACCCCCCCATCATTGGTCCCTTGATCGGGAAGGGCTTACCCAACTGCTTGTAGCGAGGGAAAAATATGCCGAGTTCCTGGCTGAAGCTGAAGAGAATATGAAAGAGAAACACGATCAGGTGGTTGGTTTGGGTGGTCTTCACGTCATAGGGACCGAACGGCACGAAGCCCGCAGGATCGATAACCAGCTGTTAGGCCGGGCAGGTCGCCAAGGGGATCCGGGATCATCCCGGTTTTATCTGTCTCTTGAGGACGATCTCATGAAGCACTTTGGCGGTGACCTTCTGACATCGCTAATGGATCGGGCAGGCATGGATGAGGATGAAGCCATAGAGCACAATCTTGTCTCAAAAGCCATCCAAACAGCTCAAAAGAGGGTGGAAGCCAACCATTTCGCTGCCAGGAGGCAGGTTCTGGAATACGATAACGTCCTGAACAGGCAGCGCTCCGTCATTTACGGGGACAGGCGCAAGGTGCTGGAAACAGAAGAGATTCTCAGGATCTTTGAAGAAATGGGTAGTCGCGTGTTTGAACGGGTTGTCCTAGCCCATTGGCCCGAACGAACGCCGAAAGAAGAAGCAGATCTTGAGGGTCTTTGGCCCAAAGTGAGGGAGCTGTCGGGCATTATGATTTCGGATAGCGAGCCCTTCCAGGCACCTGCTGACATCGTTGCCTTCCTTAACAAGGGTTTTGTGGAGGAATTGACTGAGAAGCAAAAGGCTTTGGGGGAACACCTGGAGGACACCCTCAAGATGATTCTGCTGAGAGCCGTGGACGGCGGATGGGTCAGACACCTTAGGGAGCTGGAAGACCTCAGGGAAGGGATAGGTCTGCAGGCATACGGACAGAAGGATCCCCTGGTCGAGTACACCAAAGTCAGTTTCGAGATGTTTGAAAACATGCTACAGGTTGTGGAGAAAGAAGCTGTCCAGGTCGCTTACAGGTCCAAAGTTGGGGGGGAAGCTCCCTCACAGGAACGACCCAAAGAGCGATTGACCCCCTCGCCCGCCCCCAAACGAACTGTGGTAAAAAAAGATCGCAAGATCGGCAGGAACGATCCCTGCCCGTGTGGCAGCGGTCTAAAGTACAAGCATTGTTGCGGCAAGCTGTAACGGGAGGTACGGTTATGTACAAACACGTGATTTCTGAACTGGAAGGGTTAGCAACCATACTTGACAGCATCAGGAGGTCTCTTTGACCTAGAAAACTTAGAACGTGAACTGGAGGATATTAAAAACAGAATGGAGGATCCCTCCATCTGGCAAGATCCCAGAAAAGGCAGGGATCTTGGTAGAAAGATGAGCCGCATACAGTCCAGGCTACAAAGCTGGAACAAGCTGAAAACGGAAGTACAGGACAACATCGAGATGGCACAGATGGCAGGGGAAGAGTTGGATATGTCTCTGTTGCCTGATTTGGAGGCGTCGGTGTCAATCTTGTCGGAACAGGTGAGGGCCCTTGAACTGACGGTTCTTCTATCGGGGACTTACGATTCCCACGATGCCATCATTAGCTTGCACGCGGGGGCCGGCGGCACCGAGGCCATGGACTGGGTCGAGATGCTTTACAGGATGTACGCCAGGTGGACGGAACGAAAAGGGTTCACGTCCGAGGTTCTGGATATGCTGCCCGGCGAGGAGGCCGGGCTGAAAAGTGTCAGTCTCTCCATCTCAGGCGATTACGCCTACGGCTTTTTGCGTACGGAAAAGGGTGTCCACCGGTTGGTAAGAATCTCACCTTTCGACTCTAGTGCCCGCAGGCACACGTCCTTCGCCTCCGTGGATGTTTTGCCGGAGCTTGAGGAAAACGACGAGATAGACATAAACCCCGACGATCTCAGGATAGATACGTACAGGGCATCGGGGGCCGGGGGCCAACACGTGAACAAGACAGATTCTGCGGTGAGGATCACCCACCTTCCTACGGGCGTCGTTGTTGCTTGCCAAAACGAAAGGTCCCAACACTCCAACAAGATAGTGGCCATGAGGCTGTTGGGGGCAAAACTGCTTGCCTTGAAGGAAGAAGAACGCCGCAAGGAACTTGAGCAGCTGCGGGGACCGCAACAGGAGATCGCCTGGGGCAGCCAAATTCGGTCGTACGTGTTTCAGCCCTACACCCTGGTGAAGGATCACAGGACCAACGTGGAAATAGGTAACGTTGAACGAGTTATGGACGGAGACATAGACGATTTTATCAACGCTAAGTTGGAGCAGGATGCCAAAAGGTGAGAGGGGAAAGACCATGAGACGCGATAGATGGTTCTTTGGATGGGTCTTGCTAGTTCTTGCGGGCACCTTGGTCGGTTGGTTTAGCAGGGGCTTTGCCTCGGAACGGGCGCTGCCCGGGAGCGAGGGGGATCCCCTGGTGACAAGGTCGTACGTGGATTCCTGCCTTAGTGCTTTCAAACCTTGGCCGCTCGAGATTGTGGAGATGGGGGTGGGCCAAAGACTTGTGGCAGGAGCTGGAACCGAGGTAATCTTGAGAGCAGGTCAAGCGACGGCCATCGATTCCCCCAACGGCGGGTTGGCGGACGTGACCTCCGGCAGGGATCTTAAGCGCGGTGACAAAGTCGAGGGGAACCACCTGCTCATTGTGCCAAGGGATGACGGTAGGGGCCTTCTCGCCGTTACACCGGTGGTTCTCATGGTCAAAGGGGTCTACACAGTACAAGACGAGCCCTGATCACCGGTGTTCACGTAGAACAGAAAGCAACCCGTCGATGTTTTCCTGGGCACTGGCCACAAGTTTTGGTACATGCACCCTCAGGGTCTCACACAGGCGGGCTCTGTTTTCTATCGTAGCAGAGATTGCTTCAGTTAGGCCCGTCCGTTGGGTCTTGCGGGGATCGGGCACTGCCGGGAAGCCCAGGGAGCGGCAAAACGCGCCAATTTTCGGGTCGATTTCCACACCTAAAAAGGGCACCAAGCCCCGGGCCGACAAGATCAACGCGTGCAGCCTCATACCTATACAAAGCTGTCCCTGTGCCAAGGCCCCCAGCACTTCCCTTGGAGTGAACCCCGCCACGAAAGGTACGGGTGCCTGGCCTATGTCCGCCAAAGCCCCGTTGAGGAGATCAACCACAGGGATATCTCGCTCCTGCATTATCATTTGGCAAGGAGTGAACCCCTCCCTTCTCAACAGTTCCACACCCCGGGCCAAAGAGCTGTAAAAATGGTCCGGGGTCGTACCCGGCCGAAGGCCCAACCAGGCCAATCTCTGCCCGGGACGTATGCCCCTGGAAGCCAGCATTCCTTCTATGAAGTCAGGAGGCGGGGGGGACAGCAAGAAAGCGGGATCTGCCGCTAACTCCACAGGCCCGGACACGCCTATCTCTTCCAAAAGCGTGAGGGATTCCTGGTCCCTTACGGATATGGCCTTGGCCTTTGAGAGGGCCTTTTTTACAAGAAGGCGGCCCGCTTTTGACCTCAAAGGGCCCACCCCGTTGGCGTACACAACGGTGGGTTTCCCCATGATATTGGCAGTGAAAAGGAGAGCTACGTAATAGAGGAGGGAGCGAAAAGACGTTGAATCCTGAAGCAAGCTTCCTCCGCCAAAGACCACCAAACTCGCCTGGTTTATAGCGGACAAAACCTTGAGGGGACTCATTCTATCGTAAGACACGGTACCGTGAGTACCGAAGGTTTCCCCGGGGTTCTTGGAAAGCACTCGGATGTCCAAATCCGGTGCTTTTGCCCGCAAGGACGATACTGTGGATGCGAGGATCGCCTCGTCACCCACATTACCGAATCCGTAGTAGCCCGCGAGGAGAATGTTCCCCATGTCCTGCCCCTTTCTTTCCGTCAGAATCATAGCAAATACGTTGAGGGATGTAAAAGCGCTTGGGGCCTCTGGCAAAACCCATGCATTTCGTGTAGAAGTGTGGCACACTTAAAAGGGAGTTTGTCCCCGGGAACGGTGATAATGTGAGCAATATCGATATTCTTGGCGTGGAGTTCTACACCGTAACGCTCGAGGGAGCCTTGAGGTCCCTTGACTGGATGCTTTCTCGTTATGACGGGAAGACCAGGCTGGTGGTGACAGCAAACCCAATCATGTTGGTGAAGGCGCAGAAAGATCCTGAGTTCATGGACATACTCAGGCGAGCGGATCTTCTGGTCCCCGACGGGGTGGGAGTGCTGTGGGCTGCAAAGAAGCTTGGTGGTAGTCTACCCGAAAGAGTGACGGGAGGGGACCTTGCCCAAGGCATTCTGTCTAGGGGCGGTGTTCGGGTCTTTTTTCTCGGGGGAAAACCGGGGGTGCCCGAACGGGCCAAGGAAAATGTCGAAAAAGAGCATCCTGACGCCTTCGTGTGTGGGACTCACCACGGCTATTTCACCGAGGAGCACGAGGCGGAGGTTGTGGGACTCATAGCGGAATCAAATCCCGACGTTGTCTTTTCCTGTATGGGGTCTCCCAG
>MTKW01010170.1_pt2 | contig 11324 bp, 8 predicted proteins | sample 1042761 | NCBI WGS metagenome assembly MTKW01 (sample SAMN06205366, study PRJNA360243) | anaerobic digester metagenome | biome: Wastewater treatment plant; feature: Anaerobic digester sludge; material: sludge; isolation source: anaerobic digester fed with sludge from wastewater treatment plant ...
TTCAAAACCGTTCCCTCCGACCACACGCTACCTTCACGTGGTAATGAATCTTTGCTCATAATATTTAAATTTAAAGTTGTGTAAATAAAACATATAAATTACGTTACAATGATAAATTATAACACAAATATAGACAATAAATACTATATAAGCAAATAATTGAAACATTATCTTTGATTAACGAAGTGAGTGAATATACAGAACGAATAAATGTCGATGTTTTTTAGATAAAAAAATTGGAAACAACCTTCGTTATTTCCAATTTTGCCTTCATTAAGTTATAGAATAACGTTTTAATGTTCAGTGAGTCCACTTATGAATAATTATAACAAAATCAAACACAAGTACAACTATCGGTTGAATTATTAATATTATTTACCTCTTATTTACGAAAGAAATATATCTTTGCAATCATGAATAATCGTATGCTTGCTAAACAATAATTCAAAAGTCGTGAAAGGATGAGTTTTGTAGAGGCGATGTCAATAATTGTATCTAACCAATATTAAAGGACCAACGAAGAAATGCTTTTTAATTCATTAGATTTTTTAATTTTCTTCATAATAGTAACTACGCTATATTTTGTGATACCTCACAATAAACGGTGGATTCTGTTATTGATTAGCAGTTGCTATTTTTATATGGCCTTTGTTCCAATTTACATCCTGATTCTAGGATTTACAATTGTGATTGATTATTTTGCTGGAATATTAATCGAAAATTCTGAAGGAAAACGACGAAAATTATTTCTGATTTTAAGTTTGATTGCAAATATTGGTGTCCTTGCTGTTTTCAAGTATCATAATTTCTTAAATGAGAACCTTACCTTTTTAATGCATGGGTTTGGTTTAAGCAATCCTATTCCTTATTTGTCCATCATATTGCCGATAGGACTCTCTTTCTATACCTTTCAAGCAATGAGCTATACAATAGAAGTTTATCGTGGAAATCAAAAGGCAGAACGACACTTTGGAATTTTTTCTTTATACATTATGTTTTATCCGCTACTTCTTGCCGGACCTATTGAAAGACCCTATAACCTACTTCCTCAATTAAGAATAAAACAAGATTTTGAATACACAAGGGTGGTAGAGGGACTTAGATTAATGTTGTGGGGGTTATTCAAGAAGTTAGTAATTGCTGACAGATTGGCAATTTACGTGAATGCAGTTTACAACAACTATGAAGCACATAATGGAACTACTCTTATTTTAGCCTCAATATTTTTCACATTTCAAATATACTGTGATTTTTCCGGGTATTCCGATATGGCTATAGGGGCGGCAAAAGTCATGGGCATCAAATTAATGAATAACTTCAATCGTCCATATTTTTCCAGAAGTATGTCCGAATTTTGGAAGCGTTGGCATATATCTTTATCAAGCTGGTTTAGGGACTATGTGTATATTACTCTTGGTGGTAATCGTGTTTCAATTCCCCGTTGGTATTTAAATTTATTTATAGTTTTTTTAATCAGCGGATTATGGCATGGAGCAAATTGGACTTATGTTATTTGGGGCGCCTTAAATGGTTTTTACTTAATTTTTGCTATTATTAGTCAAGGATTTAGAAATAAAGCAAAAAGATTAGTTGGTTTAGATAAGTTACCTTGGCTGAATAACCTATTAGAAGTTATGATTACATTTGCATTATCAAGTTTTGCCTGGATATTCTTTAGAGCCAATCATGTTACAGATGCTTTTGGAATTATAAAGAAAATAGCAACTTCAAGAGGCTCACTTTTCATCGAAAGCCCATCTATGATGATTTATTCTTTTTTGGGACTATTTATTTTATTCCTCGTAGAGTTTAAAAAAGAATATTATAAGGGAAAATTTTCATTTTTCAACAATGAAAAATGGATAATTCGCGCACTATCTTGTTGTTTTCTTATAATTACTATTTTACTGTTTGGAGTTTTTGATGGTGGGCAATTTATATATTTTCAATTTTAGATAATAGAGATTATAATAATGAATAAGACAATCAGAAAGAATCAAATCAAGCTTTTTCTATTAAGGCTACTTGCTTTTTTTATAATCGTATTTCTTTTTGACTATTCCATAGGAAGCCTTCTCAGGCACTTTTATTTTAAACAAGAGAGCGGACTGCAGTACCGAACAACATATGCAATAGAAAAAACGAATGCAGATATTTTAGTATTTGGTTCATCAAGAGCAAATCATCACTACAGACCTAATGTTTTCGAGAATCGAATGAAACTATCATTTTACAATGCCGGACGTGATGGTAATTTCATGTTTTATCATTTGGCCGTTCTTAAGGGAGTTTTAAATAGGTACTCGCCTAAAATTGTAATTCTAGATTTTGTGGCTGAGGAATTCGCACAAAATCAATATAGCTATGACAGGTTATCTTCACTATTACCATATTATAAAAGCCATCCTGAAATGCGTTCTATCATCAATCTTAAAAGTAAATACGAAAAAATTAAGTTGTTGTCACAAATATACCCTTACAATTCTTTAATGTTGACCATTGCAGTGGGAAATTCAGGAGTTAATAAAAAAAGGAAAAGCGATATTCAAGGATATGTACCCATAACAAAAGTATGGAATGGACCAATCCAAGTGGACAATATTTCATCATATTATCAAATAGATAGCATCAAGGTTAAAGCTTATGAGGCTTTTATTCAGGATTGCGTTCAAGCAAACGTTGCACTTTATATTGTCTGTTCGCCATATTATATTAAATCAGATCATGTAGATTATTCTATTATACTTGGACAGAACATTGCTGAAAGTTATGGCATTAAATTTATCGACTATTCTAAAGATACTATTTTTACTAACAACTCAGCGCTATTTGCTGATGTTGGTCATTTAAATGATAACGGAGCAGAAGTTTTTTCGAACATGCTAATCGACCAAATTAATACCCATTAGTACCTTGGACTGCTGCAAGTAAGCAAGTTATTGGAATATTTTCTACAAAATAGCAAGGACGAAATAGGAGTTTTAACAAATAAGGATAATAATTGGAAACGATTTTCGATAATTCAAATTATGCTTTCATTGAGTTATAGAATTACCTTTTGAGTGAGGCAAACCATAACTAATTACTTAACTTAATACTAAAACAACAGGGTAGCCACTTGGCCACCCTGTATTAGTTGTTCTTTGGTCGAAAATCAGAATTCAGAACTCCTAAGTCAGGACTAAATTCCTAATATTCTTCTTATCCACGATTTCTTTTTGGGTTTAGTATCCGTGTAACTGTAGCCATATCCGGCATATCCATAGCCATATCCATAACCATGGCCATAACCATATTTACGGCCATAACCGTAACCATAGCCATAACCATAATTGCCGTAAGAGGCTATCTTTTTCACATTGATTCCGTTTAGCAGAAGACTCATGTTAATCATCTTTCCGGAGTCGTACAGTTCTTGTATATCGGGTAATGAACGTTTGTCAAGCATGCCTGAACGCAATACATATATAGTCTGATCAGCTGCACGTGCACACAGTTGCACGTCCACCACAACACCAAAAGGAGGAGTGTCGAGCAGGACATAGTCGTATTTAGCTTTAAGTTCGGCTATCATATTGTCAAATCGGCTGCTCTTCAAGAGGTCTGCCGGATTAGGCGGTATTGTACCGGAAGGGATGATATCCAGCAGGCCATTCTCATTGGAGGGATGAATCAAGTCAAAAATATTATCCTCCATACCACCCAGATAGTTAGATACTCCGGGGCGTTTGGTGCCTATACCCAATCTTCGGGTCAAAGTGCCTTTTCTCAAGTCTAAGTCCACAACAATGACTTTCTCATTTAGCGTTGCGATACTCATACCGAGATTTGCAGATATGAAGGTTTTACCGGCATCCGGACTGATAGAGGTCACCATAATGACCTTTCCTCCCTCCTTGTGCTCAGTATCCATGAAATCGAGGTTGGATTGTACTATCTTGAAAGCTTCGCATATAGGCTCATTGCTATTCTCTTTGACCACGATCAGTTCATTCGATTTGGTCTTAACTAGCGGGATCTCACCCAAGAAAGGAACAGAGAGTGCCTCTTTCAACTCTTTCTTCGTATATACAGCAGTATTGAGCAAAGAACGGATATAAAGCCACAAAGCGGGGATTAAGAGACCAGCCAACAGGCTGATTAAAACTACTGCCAGCTTCCGTGGAGATACAGGCAGGTTTGATCCGTCTGCGGGATCAATAATTCGGCAATTGCTCTCTACGATGGTAGATTGAAGTTCATTCTCTTCCTTTTTATTCAACAGATATAGATAGAGTTCTTCCTTGATTTTTTGTTGACGCTCAATACTGGTAATATATTTATGCTGCATGGGTACAGTAGAGATTTTCCCTCGGGTGAGAATCTCTTTTTGCCTCATATTTTCAATCTGTATTTTCAATCCGGCTATCAGATTATCTACAGCTTTGGAGATGGAGAAACGTGTCGCTGCCAGGGTATTATCCATCTCTCTTACCAGAGGGTTATTGAGGCTGCTATTTGCCAACAACTTATTGCGTTGAGCAAGCACCGAGTTATACTCGGCAATCTGGGTCTGAATACCGGAGTCGGAAATACCGATACTTGCAGGGATAGGGTCGGTGAGTTTGGAGTTATCCTGCAGATACTCTTTCATATACTCAGCCATATCCAGTTGATTTTCCATACTCAAAGCTTCGGTATCCAGTCTGCCGGTGCTTTGCAGATAGAGAGCACTCTCAGAAGTAATATCCGTAAGTTGATGATCTCTTTTGTACTGCTCAATTTTCGAGTCAACGTCTGACAATTCGGATTCAATAATAATCAATCGTTCCCTGATAAAGTTGGCAGTGTTGACCAAAACCTGGTTTTTATCTTCAATAGCATCATTTTTGTAAACCTCTATCAACGTATTTATCACATCTTCGGCACGTTTTATATTCTCGTCTTCCAGAGTCAGGTTGATAAGAGAGGAGAGCTTGTCAGCCACCTCTACTTTTATTCGCGCATTGTAACTATTTGCCACAGCTTTTAGGCTGCGTTTGGTTATCTGAACCGGTTTGCCTATATAATCTTGATCTATTAAAGGGGCTATGGTTATCACTATTTCACCCACAGGTGTTTGCAATGTATCACCTGGTTGTATCACACGAACTTCACTATCCTCCTCCATTCCCCATGTAATATCTTTCAACTCCACTTGTCGATTTTCCAATAGGGTTGCCGTCATATTTATGGTCTGCAAGGGATCAATATCAGGACAATGCACTATAATAGGTGTACTACTGTAAAGCTCGCGATCACGCAGGCCATCCCGTATTTTGTAGCTTACATCCAGTCGCAACTGTTTTGCTACATCATACATCAGCCGCTTACTTTTAAAAACCCCAACTTCATTATCTACCGAACTTCTCATGGAGTAAAAGAGGTCTTGAAAAGCAGCGGACTCACTCATTATGCCACCCTTTCTATCATCTTTTACCAATACCGTAGCTGTACGTCGAAAAGTTTTGGGAGTACTACGTATATAGAGAAATCCTATCAATCCACACACTAAGACCGATAAAATGAACCATTTTCTATGAAACAGCACCGTATTAAAGAGTTCGGCTAACGAGGTGCTCTCACGGTCGGACCTCTCTTCAAAAGCAACGAAATCTTTCTCTTCGTAAATATCTTTCTTTGCCATATCTTATCTATATTATAATTATCTAAAAATTACAACCGCCAATGAGGCCAATGATGCCAATACCGAAAGAATTGATGCAAATGTGGAAACTGAGCGGTTCTGGTTTATTTCGCGTTGTCCTGCACGTGCCTTATTCGGCTCCACATAGACAATATCGTTCTGTTTAAGGTAGTAATAGGGCGAATTCATCAAATTCTTGCTACGCAAGTCAACTATAGCCACAGTGCGCTCACCATTCTCCTCTCTGATAACTCTGACATTATCCCTTCTTCCATAGATAGTCATATCACCTGCAAGACTCAACGCGTCCAGCAGTGTGATACGGTCGCTATCTACCTCGAAAGTACCCGGACGCACCACTTCACCCATTACCGATACCTTAAAATTGAGAAATTGCACCGTAACAACAGCATCGTTAACCAATCCCCTCTCTTTCAACTCATTACTTATTAGATCAGAAAGCTCAAAACGGGTCAAACCGCGCACATTAATCTCGCCCAATTGTGGAAACTTTATATTTCCGTTTTTATCCACCAAGTAGCCTAACATACGCTGTTGTCCGCCCAGATATCCCATACTCGTAACCTGATAACTCACCATCGGCAGGTTAAACATCTGCACCAATTCCGGGTCTTTACTATTTACCATAATCGAGAGCAGATCGTCGCTATTAATGCGAACATCATAATCTTGTGCTATTGTTTGACGATAATTTCTCGTTACATCCTGGAGATAAGTAATCTCTTTTTGCGATGCGCATCCGCCTAATAGGAGCAAAAGCAACGCTAGATAGACGAGATTTCTGATTTTTGTATTCATTATTGCATTTTTAAAATTAGAAGCTGAAAAAAATAATTTTTATTTGTTTTGTAATTTAATCTAATTAGTTGCGGTATTCTTTAAGTTCTGCAAAAGTAACTCTTTTATCCATAATAACCCAATTTTTTATCGTTGCGGATATTGGGCTATACTATCTTAGTTGGCCATTTGACCACATTAAGCATTTTCATCTACAGATCCATTTTTTTTACCAAAGCACTGCCTTCAATGACAACTACATCATCTTGATTAAGACATGTAGTATTTAGCGTTACCAGTTGCTTTTCATAATTAATATCAGTAATAGAAACCACAGNNGGTTTTACAAATTTCATATCCTGTTTTAAATAAATAGATCCCTCACCGGGCATCTTGGTGCCAAGAATGGCACTAAAAAGAGAACCCACTAAAAAACCATGTACAATATTGCCCTTAAATATCGTCTGGGCGGCATACACAGGATCGAGGTGCACCGGATTAAAATCTTGTGTAATGCCGGCAAAAGTCTTTACTTGTTCCATGGAAAACCGGGCAGACATTCTTTCTTCTTGCCCAATGTACAAATCACTTAATTTCATAGCTATTTAATTGAATAAGATAAACACTAGTTTAGACTAAAAAATCATTAAAGTTCTTTAACAATCTATATATCGAATCTAAAAAATTTACGGTATACCGTGTCAGGAATAATGCCCATTTTTGTTCCCCAAGCAATTGGTTTTTTAAGGCTACGTACCAAAGAATAGTAGGATTTGTATTCTATAAACAATTTGGGTTTCTGATTCATAATCATTTCAAACTCATCATGGGTGTAGCCAAGCTTCTTTATACAATAATTTAATGTTTCAGTACCTCCTTCATAGGGATCAACCTGCACCTTTTGTAAAGCCTCATCTCTTGTTATTTGCCCGGAACGTAGTAAGGCTGAATAGTGAAGCTTACGCTTATCAATATTGAATTTTCTGGTAAGTATGTACGACTGGAAGAAACCTGTATATTTCGATTCGTGATGTTTGCCCCCGTAGTTTTTCCAATTCAATTCTCTGGTTAGTTTTTCAAGAATTTCTCTTTCGTTGTACGGCAAATAGTAAAGAAGTCTAATCTGTCGGATATGCTTGAAGAATGTATAATATATGTACTTAAACATTGTCATTACAGGAAAACTCTTAATTTTCTTGGTGCCAAACTTTTTTTGGATATAGTTTACATACCTACCGTCCATATAAGTCCATGTTAAGGGAGTTGTCCCTTCGGTCCTGAACGAGTGCCCATGTATAATATATTTCACCCCTTCACGAGCAGCCTCTTTGAAAAGCACCGAAAATATAACCCAATCGGTTGGAACCTCTGCATCGGGAACCGATGCCTTTAGAAAGGCACGTTGTAAATCTCTAAACTCCTCCCAATCGGCAACATGGGTATGTAAATCAACCCCTAGTGTATTACAAGCATTCTTAATATTCTGAACGGCAGAATCGGAATTCCAGCCATTATCAAAATGTACAGCTAAGGGCCTTAATCCTAATTTGACTGCACTATAAAGTGTGTAGGTGCTATCCCGACCACCGCTAACACCCACAATACAATCGTATTTTTTACGTTTGCCATCCTTCTTAATCTTTCTAATGATCTCATTCAATTTTTTAGTTGTGCTCTCTCCTGGAGCATGAGCAGCTTCAATCTCGTCGTGGATATGACAAAAGGTACAAACACCATTCTCATCGAAGGTTATGCCTCGTACTGTGTCGTCCATAATACATCGAGAGCAAACTTTATTGGCATTGTATTTAAATGGTTGTAAATTCATCTCTTATTTAAAGTTATACTGATAATCCGGGTTTTCTTTCATTACGCTTACGCTGTTTGGGTAATTATCTATAAACCATATTAAAAACTTCGAATAATTTATCTTATCATTTAGCATTTTTTCTCTTCTAGCTTGCCATATCTTTTTAGAGTTTGACATTGAAATAATTTCATCCAGTTTGGATAGAAGCGCATCGCTTTCTGAAGTTTTGAAACCAAAGCCGAGTTTATATTCGTTTTCAAGTTCATTTAAATATCCAATTTTCCCAACAAAGTCACTATATCTTATAAATGGTGTACCGAGAACACCGGCTTCTGCAGCCATTGTCTGACTATCACCAATGAAAAGATTGGCGTAAAATAGGGCATGATGAATATCAATAGGGTTTAAAGATATCCGGTACTTTTCATATTTGTCTGAAAGTGGCTTTTCTGAGGTGATAAAAACTTTGAATTTTTTTGACAATTTAAAAATTATTTCATCAAGGAGGTCACTGCTTAGTCCACTTTTACCTATATCATGACTTGCCGTTAGCTTCACCAACCGAATTAAAACATATGGTTGTAAATCCGGATTAAACGTGGATACCACAGATTGATTAGGAATGAATGTATCGGGATGTAAATATGCCAATTCATGGTAACTATTGTAAGAAATCCTTTTGTTCAACCACATTCCTTTATCGCAACAACTTGGCAGTAGTAGGTGTTTTGCAAATGGATAAAAGTACTTATTCTCTGGTGTAGCTAGAGTGTCGTCCTCATTAGTAATAATCGATGGAATACTTGTTAAAAAACCGACATGAGCAACAGACCAATCAGTGCCGATTAGTAATCTTGGTTTGTGTTTTACTGCTATTTTCAATAATTTAATATCCCTAATGATTAAACCCGTAATAGCTTCAAAAAGTAGTCCTATTTTACTCTTTGTTTTCTTCTCACTCCTTAAAATATTTATGAAATGAACTCCCTCGTCATTAAGAAGTTTTTCCAAAATATCCTTCGATTTTATCACAACAATTGGAGAAACACCATTATCCTTGAAATAGGCTATAGTTGTTCGAAAAAGATGAAAATGCGCTGGATGAGCTAAAAATATTAATATTATTTTCTTATCCATATTTTTAAATGGTTTCCAACAATTCCACAATTCGAAGTGCTGTTTTTCCGTCCCAGTATTTAGGCACAGTACCTTGTTTGCCTTCACCCGCTAAAATCAAGTTCACTTCGGCAATGATATCCTCTATTTTTATCAACTTATTGCTCCCCTCCCATATAGTAACCGGTCTCTCTGTGTTTGGGCGTACTGTTAAGCAGGGAATATTTAAAAATGTCGTTTCTTCTTGAATACCACCTGAATCAGTAAGAAGGAACTTGGAGTGCTGTACCAAGTTGATAAACTCATGATAGCCGAGTGGTTCCGTTAAAAACAAATAGGGATATTGTTTTATTCTTTTCAAAAGGTGGAAAGTCCGTATATTTTTGTAAGTACGAGGATGAATGGGAAACAATAGTGGAATATTTTTAGAAATCTCTCCCCATATATCAATCAATTTCGTCAAAGTTTCTTGTTCATCAACGTTACTTGGTCTATGAAAAGTCATAAGTCCATACGAATTTTTCATAAAATCAACCCCCATGGAGATATATTGCTCTTTCCCGAGTAATCTTATTTTCGAATCAGTTTGTGAAGCTTTCTCTATATTCTTAACCAATGAATCTATCATCAAGTTCCCCAACATAAAAATTTTTTCACTCGGAACTCCCTCGCGCAACAAATTATCGTCTGCATCTACGCTTGTGGTAATAAAAATATCACTAATAGCATCGGTAACCAATCTGTTTATCTCTTCCGGCATAGTTCTGTCTCCACTCCTCAATCCAGCCTCATAGTGAATGGTCTTGATTCCTAATTTTGAAGCCACTAGGGTACAAGCTGCCGTACTGGTTACATCACCGACTACTAAAACAGCATCCGGTTGCTCTTCAAGACACACCTGTTCAAATCGCTCCATAATACGTGCCGTCTGAACTGCTTGAGAGGCAGAACCCACTTCCAGATTATAATCAGGCTCGGGAATCTCTAAATCAATGAAAAATTGCTCACTCATTTTAATGTCATAATGCTGACCGGTATGCACCAGTATCGGTTGTATCGTCGTATGCCCTACAAGAGCATGCATGATTGGAGCTATCTTCATAAAGTTCGGACGCGCACCCGCTACTACTATTAATTTCATTATTATTTAAATTATTATAAAGATCAATATCAATAAACACAATTCTCTGAATAATAGAATCTTTTTATAAAATCATTGTGACGGATTCAATTATTGAATAGTATTCTCATTGTAATATTTTAATAACAGCCATATATATGCTTGCAATTGTTTCAGCCACTTGACTGTTTTCTAATCCTAATTCTATAAGTCGTTCTCTACCGCAAGTTTCCCCTTTTTCTAAAGAGAATTGTATAGCCTTATCAATACTTTCTGCACATTCCTTAGCATTAAACTCCGTCAAAAAGCAGCCTGAAAGATCTCCTAACAACCACGATACATCCCCAACATTTGTAGACACTATGGGTCTATTACATGCCATTGCTTCCTTTATTGCATTTGGACTACCTTCCCAAAGACTTGTAAGAATAACAACATCCGCCGCATTATACCAGATAGGAGTTTGTTCGTTAGGGACATTTACTAAGCTATGAAGTTCTATTTCTTTATCGTTTAATAATTCTATAGCTTGCTTAGTTAACACATAATTTTTTTCTTTTCTATTGGGATTAGATGTAAACAATAAATGTTTTTTAGACGGATTCCAGTTTAAATTTTCCCGACAATGCTCTTTATTCATAGGAAAAAATCTGTTGAAACTAACACCGTTTGGTATCACAATAGCATTTTGACTGTTTAACGATCTTTTCATGTCTTCAGATTTAACGATAATGACCTTCCACGAAAAAATATACTGAAAGAGTTTGATTATTAATTTGTAGTAATAGCTTGCTTTAACGTCACTTCCCATTAAC
>MTKW01000883.1_pt3 | contig 11320 bp, 10 predicted proteins | sample 1042761 | NCBI WGS metagenome assembly MTKW01 (sample SAMN06205366, study PRJNA360243) | anaerobic digester metagenome | biome: Wastewater treatment plant; feature: Anaerobic digester sludge; material: sludge; isolation source: anaerobic digester fed with sludge from wastewater treatment plant ...
ATCAACGTCCCGTGGTTCTCAGACTCATGAGCAGAGTCAACGGCAGGTTCATCGGGCACGCTGCCTCCATCACCTCCCTCTTCGTTGTCATTCTCTTCGTCTGACGCTTGGGCACGCGCCGCATCAACAACCCACCGATTCACTTGAGCGACCACGTCCGCAGGAAAGCGTTTCCTGAAATGAGTCAANNTGACGACTATTGTGTTCGTACATGACTAAACTCCAGCTGCAAAGTGCAAGGGTTTCAGCGCTTTTACGCCTTTTCCCTTGCACTTATTGTACCGAATATAACCCTGTAATGCATTGATTTCAGGCCTTTGAAAATTGTTCAGCAGACCCTATTTAGTTCGCAATTCTATTAAGATTAAGATGCAAATCGCGGCAACCGGAAATCAATCCGCAGTCTAATATGTCCGGTCTGACGGACTTTAGGAACCGAGATTTCCGCCCAAGTAATATGGTTATGTACTAAGTATAATTGCTCCCCTTTATTGTAATCCCATTTCATCACGAACTTCTACAAAACACTTGATTGCAAAGTCTAAGTCTTCCCTTGAATGAGCTGCCGAGATCTGTGTGCGAATTCTAGCCTCACCTCTAGGAACAACGGGGAACGAAAGACTTACTACAAATACTCCTTTTTCTAGCATTCTTGCCGAAAAATCTTCAGCAACTTTTGCATCGTATAGCATTACCGGTGTAATTGGGTGTTCGCCGGGCAGAATATCAAAACCCTTTGCCGCCATCTCACTTCTGAAATACTTCGTATTCTCTTCCAGCTTGTCCTTCAAGTCATGTGACTTGGTCAGGCGATCAAGGATGGACATTCCCGCTACGCATATTGCGGGAGGTAACGACGTTGTGAAAGTGTATGTACGGCTTTTTTGCTTGAGAAGTTCGACAATGGCTCGGTTGGATGCTGTGTACCCACCTGCTCCACCACCAAGGGCTTTCCCGAGCGTGCCGGTCAGTATGTCTACTCTTCCCATAACACCACAATATTCATGGGTTCCGCGACCATTCTCTCCGACGAAGCCCACTGCGTGACTATCATCGACCATTACCATAGCATCGTATTCATCTGCAAGATCACAAATCTCCCTTAATTTTGCTATATAACCGTCCATAGAAAAAACACCATCTGTACAAATCATTCGATAGCGTGCACTAGATGCCTCTTCCAGTTTTTTGCGCAGGTCTTCCATATCGCTGTTCTTGTAACGAAAACGTTGGGCTTTACACAAGCGAACACCGTCTATAATGGATGCATGATTTAGCTGGTCAGAGATGATGGCATCTTCAGGACCAAGCAAAGTTGCAAATAATCCTCCGTTTGCTTCAGAGCAGGAGTTGTAGAGAATAGCGTCTTCCGTTCCTAAAAAAGAGGCGATTCTCTCTTCTAGTTGTCTATGAACCTGCATGGTGCCGCATATGAAGCGCGCAGAAGCTGTGCCGAACCCCCAGCGGTCCATGCCTGCTTTTGCCTCTTCTATCATCTTTAAATCATTCGCGAGACCGAGATAGTTATTGGCACACATGTTAAGGACATCCGTCTGTTCACTTGTCGTAATACGCGCTGATTGAGAGGTCAAAATCATTCTCTCTTTGTGTGCTGTGCCATTATCTTGAAGTGCCTGAACTTGTCCTAGATAGTCTCTAAATGCTTCCTTTTTCATTTTTATTCCTCCCAAAAGGTAAATATTACTTTGCCAGATTTTCCGCTCGACATTGCGGCAAATCCCTTTTCAAAATCTTGATAATTAAGTCGATGGGTAACAAGCGGATGAAGGTTTAATCCTCCTTGAATCATACAAACCATCTGGTGCCACGTGTTAAGTTGACGCCCAGTAATGCCTTGGACGGTAATGCCTTTGCTGATAATTTTAGAGCCGTCCAGTTGTAAGTCGTTTCCGATTCCCAACAGACTGACTTTTCCTCCGTTACACATTGAATCAATCAATTGACCTAATGCGGCAGGACTTCCGGACATCTCAAGCCCAACGTCAAAGCCGTTTTCAATCCCTTGTTCAAGCATGACGTTCTCAAGCTCCTCTTGTGACAAATTAACGGTTCGATCGGCTCCCAGTTGATGAGCAAGATTTAGTCGGTATTCAGAAAAATCGGTAATCACGACTCTTCTTGCACCGGAATATTTGGCAATTGCGGCAGCCATGGCTCCAATTGGGCCTGCACCTGTAATCAAGACGTTCGCGCCTGTCAACTCAAAAGTGCGTGCCGTATAAGTTGCATTTCCATAAGCATCGAAAAAAGCGACGACCTCATCCGGGATGCTGTCATCATCGATGACGATCACGTTATCTTCCGGAAGACAAATGTACTCGGCAAACGCGCCGTCTCGTTGAATACCTATAATTTCCGTGTTAGGGCACCAGTTGACGTGTCCTGCACGACAATCAATGCAATGGTTGCAAAACACATGGCTTTCGCCGCTAACTCGTTGTCCGACCTTGCAAAAAGACACATCATCTCCGACTGCAACGATCTGACCGACAAACTCGTGCCCAACTACAACACCGACGCGCACGTTGCGCTGACTCCACTCATCCCAGTTGTAAATGTGAACATCGCTTCCACAAATAGCTGCCTTACGAACACGTATTAGAACTTCATTTGCTTTTGGAATGGGCACAGGGACTCTCTTTAATACGAGACCAGGCCCGGCAACTGTTTTCACAAGCGCATCCATCATCTTATTATTCATTCGTTTCACCTCTGTACTGATATCAGTCATTTAATGTGTAGGTATGTATTGATTATTATTCACCTAAATAGGCGTTAATCACTTGTTCATTTTCCAGCAACTCACGACCTTCTCCTTCAAGCGTAATGCGCCCCGTCTCTAGCACATAGCCTATATCTGCGATATGAAGTGCCATGTTTGCATTTTGTTCAACTAACAGAATCGTTGTTCCGTCATCGTTGATTTTTTTGATTACCTCAAAAATATCATGTACGATCATTGGAGCAAGCCCGAGAGACGGTTCATCCAGTATGAGTAGTTTTGGCCTGCTCATCAATGCTCTCGCCAAGCAAAGCATTTGTTGCTCTCCTCCTGAAAGTGTACCTGCCATCTGCCAATGTCGTTCTTTTAATCGAGGGAACAGCTCATACATCCGCTCAATATCTTCCGCTAGATCGTCGTTACGAAGATAGGCACCGATGCGGATATTCTCGAGAACAGTTAAATTAGGAAAAATACGACGACCTTCAGGCGCCATGCTTATTCCGCGGGCGACTATATTTTCTGTTTGATCATTCGTAATGTCTTCACCTAGAAAATGAATCGTTCCAGAATGCACTTGCACGAGCCCTGTGATAGCGAGCAATGTCGTGCTTTTTCCAGCACCATTTGATCCTATAAGAGTAACGATGCTCTTCTCCGGTACTTCAAAAGAAATACCTTTGATGGCACTAATACCGCCATAATTAACTGCAAGATTATCTATTTTCAGCATTCCTATCTACCCCTAAGTAAGCTTCAATTACTTTCTCATCGTTTTTTACATCGTCCGGTGAGCCCTGTGCAATTGTTTTTCCAAAATCTAAAACGTAAATTACGTCTGAAATCTCCATTACAACCTGCATATGGTGTTCAATGAGAAGAATTGTCAGATCAAAGGTGTCACGTATTTCTCTGATAAAATACGTCAGTTCTTGTGTTTCTTGCGGGTTCATGCCTGCAGCAGGTTCATCGAGCAGAAGCAGTTCAGGTTTAGTTGCCAAAGCTCTTGCAATTTCTAATTTTCTCTGACTCCCGTACGGTAAACTTGTTGCCAAGGAATCGGCAACATCTGCTAGACCGACAAGATCCAAAAGTTCCATCGATCTTTTACGTATTTCCCTTTCTTCCTTGTAGTATCTTGGCCAACCGATCAACGATTCAAAAATCCCGCTTTTGACATGCATATGATTTGCAATCAGGACGTTGTCCAAAACAGACATTTTCGAAAATAAACGAACATTCTGAAAAGTCCGAGAAAGACCCAAGGCTGCAATTTGATCGGGTCGCTTGCCTGTGATGTCCATTTGCTTATTTTCAGTTTTACTCTTCAAAAATATTTGACCACTCGTCGGCGTATATACACCAGTAATCATGTTAAATGCGGTAGTTTTTCCCGCGCCGTTGGGACCAATGATCGCGACAATCGATCCTTCTTCAATCTGTAGATTCAAATCATCGACTGCCGTAACGCCGCCAAAGCGCATCGTCGCATTTTTTGTCTCAAGAAAAATCACGTCTTTTCACCGCCTTTAACTTTTAATTTCGAGAAAAGCTTTTTGACTCTTTTACCAAGGCCTCCAAAGAAATCAAATACCATGTCCCATGAGAACTCTCTTGAGCCAAACAGTCCATCACGGTAGAAAAGAATGATGACCATGAGAAAGACCGAAAAGACCAACATGCGCATTCCAGGAATTGCCGGGACTTGAAGCGGTCCAATATTAAAGCCCTCATCAAGAAATCTCAGTAGTTCACGCGCAACAGTGATAATCACGGAGGCAACAACTGTGCCGCTTATGCTGCCTTGCCCGCCGAGCACAACAATTAATAAGATTTCGTACGTCAATGTAAAACGGAAGAAGATAGGGGTAAGAACGCCGACGACACTTGCCATCAATCCGCCACTTATGCCAGCGAGGAAAGCTGAAATAATGAAAGACAACATTTTGTGTTTAAACAGTGACACCCCAATCGACTCAGCAGCTACCTCGTCATCACGAATCGCTTTAAATGCTCGCCCATAAGATGTCTTCATCAATCTAAGCAACGAAAATACACAAATACCTGCTGTAATTGTAGTCCACCAAATGTTAGCTGTATCAGGTATTGCACGTATGCCTGCAGAGCTGTTCGTAATGGATGTTGCGTTTGTGATAATGATTCGAATAATTTCCGAGAAACCTAGCGTTGCTATGGCGAGATAGTCGCTCTTTAGACGAAGCACAGGAAAGCCAATTAAGAAAGCAAACAGCGCAGATAATATGCCACCCAAAAGTAAGGCAGGCAAAAAGGGCATATGCAAATCTCTTAGCCAAGGTACTATAGGTGTTATGTAAAACATGCTCTCTTTCGCTTCAGGTGAAAGGATCAGCAACGTCGTCACGTAGGCTCCAATGGCCATAAAACCGGCTTGACCTAGTGAAAACTGGCCTGTTAATCCACTGATGAGTGTTAGAGATAAAGATGCAATAGCATATACTCCACAAAGCCTCATTATGCGAACGACGTAACTGCTAAACCACAACCCGCTATTTGCCATATAGAGGAGGAGAGCAAGCGCAATTAAGCTTATTCCAGTCATTACATAATTTCTTGCTTTTTTACGTTTGTTAATGTTAGCCATACGCAGTCTCCCCTCAAGCTTTATCAATAATTTTTTCGCCTAAGATGCCCGTAGGACGGACAAGGAGAATAATAATAAGCAAAATGAAAGCAAAAGCATCTTTGTATCCCGAAAGACCGGGGAAGAACAAGACTACCATTACTTCAATAAATCCAAGAATCATCGCACCAATAACGGCACCCACAATATTGCCGATACCTCCAAGTACTGCTGCAATAAAGCATTTGATTCCAGGCATTATCCCAACGTATGGCTCAATTTTGGGGTATTTCAGTCCCCACATTAACGCTCCAATAGCAGCTAAAACTGACCCGATGCAAAAAGTTACCGAAATGACACGGTCTATCCTAATCCCCATCAATCTCGCAGTATCGAAATCTCTGCTAGTAGCACGCATGGCCATGCCGATTTTCGTTTTATTTACAATTACGATCAAAACAATTACGAGTGCGGCAGTAATAACTGGAACTATGAGACTAAGGCGCTGAATGTGAACGAACCCGATAACAATTGTTTCTTGAAAAAAGGGTACGCTGGGAAACTGTTTCGGGATACCGGAAAAAACAACGGTTGCAAAATTTTCCATAAGATAGGAAACACCTATCGCTGAAATCAACAGCGAAATTCTTGGCGCCGATCGCATTGGGCGATATGCGACTTTCTCAATAAGAATACCGAGAAGCCCAATACCTATGATTGCAACTATGAACGAGATATACCAAGGCAAAAGGAAAAGCGAACTGAGGTAGAACGCAAAATACATGCTCATCATAATGATATCACCATGTGCGAAATTGATGAGTCGCAAGATACCGTACACCATGGTATAGCCAATAGCAACAGATGCGTATAAGCTTCCTATTGTTAAAGCGTTGGCAGTTGCTTGTAGGAATTGCTCGAGATTTGGAATGAAAATGTTCATATTGATCCTTTTCGATAGACTGAAAAATAGCTGACGGTGCAAGTCATTGCGCCGTCAGCCTCTCTGATAAATCTATCCGACATTACTTATCGTCAATCTTAATTTCAGTTGTCCCGCCGTATTCCCAAGTACCGTCACTGACAATCTTTAGCACAACTTTGTTTTTGATCGCATCGCCATTCTCATCGAAAGTGATCATTCCAGTACATCCGTCGAACTCAAGCTTGTTTAACGCATCCTTGATATCTGATCCATTGAAATTTCCTGCAGCTTCAATAGCTTTTAATCCAGCTAGATAGGCATCGAATCCAAGTGCGCTCAGAGCACTCGGTTCATCGTCATAATTTTCAGTATATGCCTTCAAGAATACGTCGGTCATGTCGTTAATGGGAGCTTCAGCAGAGAAGTGAGTCGTAACATAAGTCCCGTTCAAATCGGCTCCGCCGACCTCTAAAAACGCTGGGACATCGACACCGTCATTGCTCATGAAACGAACATCTTTGTAGCCCATGGAGCGTGCTTGCTTGATCAACAAAGCAACCTCTGTGGGATTACCCGGACAGAAAACTACATCCGGTTCATTAGACAATACTGCGATGAGCTGAGCGCTAAAGTCTTGATCACCAACGCTAAAACTTGCTTCTCCTACAATTTCACCGCCCAGTTTTTCATACGTCTCACGCATCGGACCGCGCATAGCTACACATGTATCATTCGTAATTTCGTAAATAATACCGGCCTTCTTTAGATTCAATTCACTAGCTGCAAAGTTAGCCAATGCAATTCCTTGGAATGTATCGAGGAAGCAGACTCTAAAGAAGTACTCATTTCCAAGTGTAACGTTGGGACTCGTTGGAGATGTACCGATACAAGGCATTTTACCGTTCTTGAATGCATCGCCGCCAGCCATTGATAATGATGAACCGGCCGATCCCAAAGCTAAAACAACACCACTAGTTTCAACTAATCTCGCCGCAGCATTCGCAGCCTCAACAACATCAGATTTGTTGTCAGCAACGACTAGTTCTATTTTTTTACCGAGAACCTCAGGGTAAAGCTTGTTCGCTAACTCGATGCCGCGCATCTCATACTCGCCCCATGCGGCATTAGCACCAGTCATAGGTTCGAATACTCCGAATTTAATAACGTCTGCCTGATCGCTAGGTGCTTTACTTTCGTCCGGTTTAGCGCTATCGCTCGGCTCGTTTCCATCTTGTTTAGGAGCACAGCCAACGGAACAACATAGAACCAAAACCAGAACTAACAATAGTGCATAAATTTTTCTCATAATGATTTCTCGCCTCCACAAATATTTAGGTCATTCAGCATGACATACAACAAGAGTGTATCATTATAAGTTTTGATAAATAGTGGTTAAATTCGGGAGAAAACTTACCAAATCCGACCAATTACATAATTATTGGTCGGATGGTGACGTAAAAATTGATGATTATGTCAGTTTCTAAGCGATAATTCTCGCAAGGTTTCTGATCGAGCACATTATTAAATTAGACTTTTACTCGTTTCCGGTAATCACCCGGGGTAATGCTTTTGAATTTCTTAAAACATGAATAAAAGTGTTTGATGCTACCAAAACCGACTGCTTCAGAGATATCCTGTATCGTTTTAGAAGAGGTTTCTAACAATACGACTGATCGATCTATTCTTAGTCGGTTGATGTAGTCATTTATGGTACATCCCACATGTTTCCTAAATAAGCGGGAAACATGGTCTGGCGTAGCATGAACAATGCCTGAAATTGTCGCAAGGTTGATCTGCTCACAAAACTTTAGGTGAACATATTCGAGAACGGAGTTAACTAGTCCGTTGTTAGTAAATTGCCAGCCAAGCGCTCTCGTTAAAGCCTTCGAAAATTGGTCATGCTCGATTGGTTTGAGCAAGATATCCTTGGCGCCGAGCCGAAGTCCTTGTTGTGCGTATTCAAAAAAGGAATAAGCTGTAATGATGATGTAGTTATACCCTGGAAGTCTTTCCATGACTTCAAAGCCGTTTAATCCAGGCATTTTAATATCGAGAAATACTAGAAGGGGGTCAGTTTTTTCGATTAACTCGATTGCATCGATCCCATTTGAAGCATGACCGACGATGTCAATGGGCAAGTGATCCCGAGCGATAAAATACTTAATAATTGACTTCATCGCCAACTCATCATCTATCACAACTGCGTTGATCATTCAGTCTCCCTCCTTCTGCAAAACTTAACTGATTGGGAAAGAAATATTCACACAAACTCCTGAATCAACATTATCTATATCTAATAAAAAATGAGTGCCATAGATGTCAGCTAACTTCTGGTGGATGAGCGATAACCCTTGTCCTGTATCTACATTTAATAATCTCCGGATGCGTTCCTTTTCTGCTGCAGTCAATGGTTTGCCGTCGTTATAAATGCTTATATCTAGCGTATTCTCTCTTTTTGAAATGGTAACGATAACCTTTAACGGTTTTGATTCACTGAGAGGAACTCCATGGACAAAGGCATTTTCAACGATCGGCTGTAAAAAATTAAATGGTACTTTTATTCTTTCAAGTGATGAGTCAATATTAAAATCGACTAAAAAGCTGTTTCTAAATCTTAACTCCTGCATATGAATAAACAGTTTCAGGTAATCTAACTCGTCTCTCAACTCAATCATACGCTGATTCGTATTCATATTGTATCGTAACATCTTAGAGAGATCGATAATCGCGTTGTAGATATCTTCCCTCTCATTTTCGATGGTCATGGATGCGATAGTATTCAGTGTATTAAAGAGGAAGTGGTAGTCTATCCTCAGATTATTTGCTATGTTCTGTGCCGCTGACAAATCTCTCAGTAGCGTTGTTTCCTTTTCACTAGCTGCTTGAAACATAACATTCTTGTCATTAAGACCATGATAAACGTTATAGAACTCACAAAAAGTGTCTATACTCTGCGCAACGCGATTCAGCCAGTTTCGTATACTGGTGACTGTACTGTCAGGTTGAGCGAAGAGACCCTGCACGCATTTGTCGCTCTCCTGTGATAGAAAATGTCCGCCTATCAGAGACGCAATCTGATTATCATCGATAATTATGGGGAAATAGTAAACAGTAAGCCCGTAAGGGCAAATGAACTGTGTCGGTTCTTTCGATACAATTTTTGAATAGCACGGACAATCACTGCTCTTTGTCGTTGGTCTGCAATTTTCTAAACAAAAGGGAAAATAGCTATCGTTTTGAAATGCAATGTCCCAATTCTCATCTAACACCACAAAAGGAATCTTAGCTTTCGTAAAGAAGGGTATTTGTATGACACCAAGTGCCGCTGACAGCATATCCTTTTGTGTGCAAGCTTTAATTGTCTGGAGAGTCGGTATTTCTGCGTCATATTTCACAGATGAGCTTATAAACAATTCTCTTATTGCCTTGTCTCCTGTGTTAAAGGTCTCATGTGAGGCTTCAGCAGGCAAGTGGAACAACATTCCCTCAGAAAAGCGCTTCACCTCTCCGTTGATGATGTAGACGCCTTCGCCCTCTATGATGTAGATGACTTGCTCATGACCGTAATGAATGTGGTGAGGGAAATGTTTTCCGGCAAACAGGGTAGTAATCCCAACGTTTAGGCTTGACTTATCGAAATTGCTTGGAGGACTCAAAAACTCAATGAACCCCCAGTCCATTTTTTGTTTATACATTTTGGTCTCCGTGACTCTACACACAACAAAGTGTACCTGCATAAAGATTTCATGATGAAAACCATTCATCTAATCTAACATATCACAATTCCGCATAGGGTAAATTGGGCTTGAATCAGTCCCCCATTTTTCGCTTATGCGTGCTTTGTTATTCACTACACGGCAATGTCATTATGATACAATCGCAATCGAGATGCAGTTCCTTATACAAGGAGGATGGCGCATTTTCGATATCTTTAAAATGGGGGCGCATATAAAACAGACTTCTCGTTGGACAGTTTTGCTTCTTATCTTTCTGGTCACGAACGCTCTTGGGTTTATATATCAAGGCTTTCCGCCCGTTTTGACATTCGCGATCTCCACGCTCGGCTTGACCCATGCGCAAGCCGGCGCGTTGATGAGCGTTTTTTCGTTACCGGGTATCATCGTGGCTATCCCGGGGGGCATCCTCGCGACTGCATACGGCGCGAAACGAGTCCTTCTTGGAGCGCTGATCTTTATGACTGCCGGGGTCTTTCTCGTCGCTTTTGCGCCCTGTTATCCTCTGCTCATTGCCGGACGATTCATCGCGGGCATCGGCGGGATGACCATTGTGGTTGTGGCACCTCAGACGCTTTCCGTTTGGTTCTCAGATAAACGGCTTAGCATCGCTATCAGCGTGTACAACAGCGCCATTCCGGTCGCGTTCATTACTGCCTATAATATATTCGGAACTTTGGCGAAGGCAATGCACTGGCAAGTGCCTGTCCGTGTGACGTTCATTTACTGTGCCGTCGTTTGTCTGTTGTTCGCCTGGAAATATCCCGCAAAAACTTCCGTCGAAGCGGAGCGGCATAAGCCCGATATTCGCGAGAACCTCATGGTTCTGAAAGAGGCGGGAAGTCCCGTTTGGCTCCTGGCTTTCGTTTGGATGATGTACCATATTTCATCTGTTTCCTTTATGACGTTTGCCGGCGATCACTACATTGCGCAGGGCTTAAGCGTCGAGTTGGCGGGATTCTTGACAAGTCTCTTCATGATGTTCTCGATTTTTCTCGGTCCTGTCCTTGGGACCGTCATCAGTCGGATCGGCAGGGAAATTTACTTTGCCGCGTTCGGCTTTGCTATGATGGCGTTTTTCAAACTCGCCTTCCGCACCCCACTGGCACTGAATTAAGCATATTTTTTGGAGCTTTCTCATTCTCAATTTCTAACTTTACTTGCAGTATAGCACTAATTAGTGCTATGCTGCAAGCATGAAAAAAAGAGAACAGTTATTGGCAAGAAAACGTGAATTGTTCCTAGAGATAACGGCCTTGACGGACGTGCTCTGGGGCAATGTTCTGGAGCGATATACGACCTGTTCAAGACCAAAT
>MTKW01010894.1_pt1 | contig 11308 bp, 12 predicted proteins | sample 1042761 | NCBI WGS metagenome assembly MTKW01 (sample SAMN06205366, study PRJNA360243) | anaerobic digester metagenome | biome: Wastewater treatment plant; feature: Anaerobic digester sludge; material: sludge; isolation source: anaerobic digester fed with sludge from wastewater treatment plant ...
ATTATACTAAGTAATGGACAAGAGATCAACTAAATTATTGCTGTATTATTCCAAGTCTGTTGATTACACATCTACAAAATCCTATTGCTATCTGCAGGCAAGGCTTTAATCCGTGGGTCTTGTAAATACACTGCTACCGCTTGCAACAATTCATCCCGATCCCGATTCAAAACCCCGCCTAATCTAAAATAGTTAGAGGCATGATTAGAACGGAAAACACATTCCTCTAGCTCAACATTTTGCAAAAAGAGTTCCATCTCGCGTAAGATCTCCCAAGGAGTTAGCAGTTTGAATTTTCCTTGGTCTATTTGTCTCCCAAGAAGAGAACCCATCGGTATACTGAGAGTTAAAAATCCTAGATAATCAGGATTAATAGCCGAAACGACCCGGGCTGTCTCCAGGGAGTGTTCCTGCCACATCTCCTGCCCACCTAAGCCTGAGATTACTGTGGCTGATAAAAGCAAGCCGCTTGCCCGTACCTTTTTCCCGGCTTCAATCATTTCGGAAGCACTTACGCCTTTATTAACAAACTGTAAGATTTGGTCACTGCCGCTCTCAATGCCCAGATATACTAGGTGCAAACCTTTCTGCCGCAAGATACTGAGCTCCTCTGGTGATTTCCGTAAGGCATCAAGGGGGCCGCCGTAGATGCTAACCCTTTCTAAATGAGGAAACTTGGCATAAAGCATTTCTAAGGTATCCGCCAAAACCTCAGTAGGCAAGGCTAAAGCATTACCATCGGCAAGAAAGATCCTTTTAGTTCGGGGATAAAGCGGAGCTGTTTCATTAATTAAGCTTTCTATCTCCGACCAGCTTTTTTCATAGTAGCGCTTTGTTTTATACATGGTACAGAAGGTACAAGCGTTATGAGAACAACCTAGAGTGACTTGCAGTATTAAGCTGTAAGCCTCACTGGGGGGACGGTATAAAGGATAATCATACTCCACTCTATTCACCTCATATCAAAATATCAGTCAAAAAAATCTCCTTGCTGTCTCCTCACTACACGGTCTTACAATTACACTGCTTAATTGCCGTGAATAGAACTACCCCCAATAAATTCCCGCAAAATAGAATTTAAGGGTACTGTTTCTTCAGAAATCTCCGGGAAATATGAAAGTAATTTAATAAGCCGCTGAGCATCAGAGTATTCCCTCTCCTCTGGCCCTACTTCCCTTAGCAGGGGGAATGCATATTTCTTCATGATGCCTAATTCGTAAATGAGAGCCGAGTTAAACATTATATCAGCCTCTTCTTGGAAGGGGAAAATATTCTTTTCCTCGCCGGCTCTTACTGCAGGCCATCTTTTTAGAGTACCTAAAGCACTCTGCCCACGATATTGATGATCCCTGACAATCCTGCGGATTAGTCTGGCATCAGTGGTCGGTACGCGGTTACTGTTATCAATGGCAATCTGAGTCAGAGCACTAATATAAATCTTATATTTATTATCACGGTGGATAGTAGCTGTCACTCTTTCATTTAAGGCATGAATACCCTCAATGATAATTGGGTGTCCCTTTTCAACACTGATTGGTCTTCCTAGCTCTTCACGACAGCCCTTTTGAAAATTGAAGATAGGGCACTGGACTTCTTTGCCGTCGATTAACTCCTGGAGATGAAGATTGAACAACTCCAGATCCACAGCCTCCACCGCTTCAAAATCATATTCCCCACGCTCATCCCTAGGAGTCTTATCCCTATCAACAAAATAATCATCCATAGAGATGGAAATAGGCCTTAATCCTAGTACTCTTAATTGAATGGCCAGACGTTGGGCAAAGGTAGTCTTACCGGAAGAAGACGGACCAGCAATGAGGATTAAACGCAAGTTATCATGATGATGATAGATCTCATCGGCTATTTGGGCAATCTTCTTCTCATGAAGGGCCTCTGCCACATGGATCAGACTATTAGCCTCATTCTCGCCTCTAGCTAACATCCGTATATACCCAGCCAAGTTTTTTATGCCTAGTATCTCTAGCCATTCCTCTGATTCGCGAAAGATCTGCCCCAATTTAGGTAATTGGCGATAAGGTGCCAGTTCTAAAGGATTATCAGTTGTCGGAAATCTAATAAGAAAGCCATCGGCATAAGGTTGCAGCTTAAATACACCCAACAAACCGGTAGATGGAGCCAATACACTATAAGAATAATCAGAATAAGAACCAACTGAATAGAGCTTAATCTCTTGAGGCTGTAGACTGCTCAATAGAGCCACTTTATCATCATAACCGAAAGCTTCTAACATATCTAAGGCTGTTTGCTGACTTAAAACCTGGGGCAAAATGGGCTCATCAGCCTCGATTATCTCCCTCATTTTAGCCTCTAAAGCCTGCAGATCCAGAGGTGAGAGTTTCTCTCTACCCTCGACTTCACAATAAAAATTCTTATTTAAGGAATGTTTGATTGAGACCCTAGCTTGGGGGAATAATTCGAAAAAAGCTCGGCTTAACAAAAAGACAAGACTTTGTCTATAAATCCGCAAGCCATCCTCACAGGTCAGATCAAGAAATTCTACTTTACCATCCTCATTGAGCTCTGTGTATAAGTCCACAATCTGGTTATTGTATCTAGCCCCTACAATAGGCACCTGTCTCTGCGGCTTATCCTCGCAAGGCTCAGGTAAAAGGTTCAAAATAAGAGAACCAGCTTCTACCTTGACAAAATGACCTGCCACCTCTACATTCTTATAACTTCTTTGCTTCTCGCTAGCGTTGCTCAAGAAAACCTCCTTCTCTGTCAATCGTTTCGTTGACAGTAAAAAACATATAATATAATTCTATCTATATTTGCCTCGGTTTTAAAGACATTTTATGAAAATGATCTATTCAATAGGTCTTGACAACACCTTGTCCCCTAATTTAGAATTATCTTAGAAGGATATTTAGATTATTGTCTAAATATCTAATGATGAGGGAGGTGTGATAATGTCTCCGCTTAATATCAGTTTTAAAGCCTTGGCCGATCCAACTCGCCGACAAATCTTGCAATTATTGCGCCAGAAAAACCTAACAGCCGGAGAAATCGCCGAACATTTTTCAATTTCTAAACCTAGTATCAGCCATCATTTGAATATTCTCAAACAAGCAGATTTAATTCAAGACGAACGACAAGGTCAGAAAATCATGTATTACCTTAATACATCTGTTGTCGATGATCTAATAAGTTGGTTTTTCAACCTTAGCAATAGATCCAGAAAGGAGGAATTAGAATGAATAATCAACAGCAGAATTTTTCCTTTAAAAAAACCTTTAAAAGTGAATGGTATCTATTATTAATTATTCTTATACCTTTGATTTTCGCCCTTTATATCTATCCACAGCTACCAGAGCAAATTCCTNNCAGTCTGGTTTTTTCCTTTGCTAAACCTAGGCCTCTACTTTTTGTTGATTGCACTTCCTGTTATTGATCCCCGCCGTAAAAATTATGCACGTTTTGCTGGACCCTATAAGATTTTTCGTATCGTCTTCGTTATCTTCATGTCTTCCCTCTACTTGCTTACCTTATTAATATCCTTGGGTTACTCCTTTAGGGTTGATGTATTCGTCAAGTTCGCTGTTTCCATCTTATTTATAATTATAGGGAATTATACAGCTAAGTTCCAACCCAACTATTTTGTAGGGATTAAGACGCCTTGGACCTTAGCCAATGAAGAGGTTTGGCGCAAAACCCACCGTTTAGGGGGTAAACTCTGGACTATCGCCGGAGTAATCTGTTTAATATTAAGTTTCTTCACTATCCGTTGGACTAATTACCTATATTTTGCCGTAATTATGGTGATGGCTTTTATTCCTGTAGTAGCTTCTTATTTCTACTATCGCCAGCTACAACAATAAAATAGTCTGAAGAATAACAAGAACTGGAGTACCTTTGACAAGCATAGTAAAAATGTCTTAACGAGATATCGTTAGAAATACTTAGTCCGGCACAGAACGTGCCGAACAGGGAGAACTGAGCCAGGGACGGCGAATTTCGACCACTAAGCTATTTCTTACGGTATTAGTTTAGACACCTCTAGGCGAGGAATTGGTATTCCGGTTCTCGTTATTCTTCTCACCTCTTATGTTAAAGACAGGCTGAAAGGTCTCCCCTTTCAGCCTGTCTTTTGCTCTATATTTAGCCTATTAGACCATTTACCACAACGGTCACCCCAGCGAGCGATCAGGTCTTCATTCTCATATATCTGGATGACCTCACACATATTAGGACAGCCCTTACATTCGAAGCTGGTGGGACGAAAGGCATTTTCTGCAGCCTGCCAGCCTTTAAATTTCGTGGGCCGACCTTGTACAGCTTCCCTAGCTAGATAGCAACAACCTAAGGCTCCCATCACATCATAATTAGGAGGTACAATCAGTTCAAGTTGCAGAACCTTTTCAAAGGCTGCTTTTATCCCGTGGTTGGCAGCCACTCCACCCTGAAATACTACGGGAGCTAATATTTCCTTGCCTTTGCCTACATTGTTCAAATAGTTTCTTACTAAAGCATCACACAGACCAGCTACTATGTCCTCAGTGGCATGGCCTAATTGTTGTTTGTGGATCATATCTGATTCAGCAAAAACCGCACAGCGTCCGGCAATACGCACAGGGTTTTGAGCTTTTAAAGCTAACCGGCTAAACTTTTCGATAGGAATCTGTAAGCGGGCAGCTTGTTGATCCAGGAAAGAACCGGTACCAGCCGCACACACAGTATTCATGGCAAAATCAACGACAATTCCGTTCCGCATAATTATTATCTTAGAATCTTGCCCTCCGATCTCCATTATCGTTTGGGCTCCTGGTACTTTTTTGGAAACTGCTACAGCATGGGCAGTGATTTCATTTTTTACTATGTCGGCCCCGATCAAAACTGAGATCAACATTCTTGCACTGCCGGTAACTCCAACACCGGCTATTTTTATGAATTCAGGAAGCTTTTCGCCTAATAAACGGAGGCCTTCTTGGACAGTTTTGACGGGTTGCCCCTCAGTTCGCAGATAAAGGCTTTCTATTACCTCCTCTTCTTCGTTCATCACCACCAGGTTCGTGCTGACCGAACCTACATCAACGCCAAGATAGGCTTGCATAAACCTTCCCCCTAACCTTAGAGATCGTCATTGGCAACTAAGAACAGAACTTTTTTGCCTCTATAAACAAATACTATATCCAATTTTTAGCCTAATTAAGCATCCTCACTCCTTACTAGCCAATTAAACATGTAGCGCGGCTACTTTTTCTTTTAGCTCTACTGCCATTTTATAAAGTTTATTTGCAGCCTGATCTACCTGGGCCGCTGAAACACTTGTACTTTCAGAACTCTGGGCAATCTGTTGGATACCTTGGTTGCTTTGACTTATACTTTCACTAACTTCATTAATAGATCTAGTTACTTGCTCCACAATACTTAATACCTGTTTTGTGCTAGCACTCGCTTGATTTGACAGTTCATGAAGCATTATAGAATCTCCGCTATAGCTTTCAGCAACATTTAAGAATTCCTGATAATCAGCATTTACTTTCTTGGACATGAACTCTAACAAGTCTGTAGCATCCTGAGTCAAGGCACCGACAATGATTTGTACTTGCTTGGTTAATTCCTGGATCTGTTCTACTGTCTTAGCTGATTCTTCAGCTAGCTTACGAACCTCTTCAGCGACTACTGCAAATCCACGTCCTTGCTCTCCTGCTCTGGCAGCTTCTATTGCTGCATTTAAGGCTAAGAGGTTGGTTTGTTCAGCAATATCTGAAATAAGCCCTGCCATATTAGATATTTCGTTAATCAACTTGGCTTCTTCTATAGCCTTACGCATTCTACTATCAAGTTTACTGTATATCTCCAAGGCTGCATTTTTACTTTCAGTTACATCATTACGTAACTCAACAGCCTTTTCATTAATCTCTTTAGTACGTTGATTACTTTTTGCCATACCCTCATTCATCGAATGGATTGTCTTCTCCATTTCCTGGCTGGAAGCAGCAATTTCCTCTGTTGCGGCAGTAACTTCTTCAATGCTGGCCGAGATCTCTTCTGTAGAGGCGGAGATCTCTTCCATAGTGGCTGCCGATGATGCACTGGCCTCAAATAATTGTTGGCTCGAGGAGGCCACTTCATTAGTCATGGCAATAACTTCAGATATTATTTGTTGGATATTGCTGATCATCGTTTCAAATGAACGACCCAGCTGACCAAATTCATCGTTTCTCTTGAGGATCTTATCGCTGACCTCCAGTCGGAAATTGCCTGCTGCCATAGCTTTTGTCAATTTAGTAGCGTTATTCAAAGGGCTTGATATTTGTCTGCCTATTATAATAGCAATTAGCAGACCTACAACACAGGCGGCTACAGCCGCTATTAATATGACCTTACGAATTGTAACGACATTTTGCATTACCTGACTTTCCGGCGCAGTCATAGCTATAGACCACTTACTATCCAAGATAGGAGCATATCCCATGTATCTTGTCTCACCATTATATGTATATTTACCAGAGCCCCCTCTTCCTTCAATCATTTTCTGTTCTAATTCAGCGAGATCGGCTAGGCTAGGGTCTTCAGCCACGAGCTTCTGGATGTTTTCTTTATTCAAAACATAATTAAAATCTTCATGAGCAATAATATCTCCCTCTTCGTTAATCATATAGGCTCTGCCGTTTTCTCCGAATGTTATGCCATCAGTTATATCACTTAAGATGGAACCATCAACGATAGCATATAGTACTCCTGTGATGGTACTCCTATGTTTTATAGGTATAGCAAAGGTTAATGATACTGTCCCTTTCCCGTTGTCTATTTCCGGATTAGATACAAACTGCATCCCTTTAGAAGCCCTGTTAAAAAAATCTTTTCCTTTAAGATTAGATTCCTGTCCATCGACATCAATAGCATTTCCTGACAGATCAATAATCCCCATATTTTTTAGACTATAAAAGATAGTACAATCTTTGAGTATAGCCAACTTCTCTTCCAAAGGGAATTCAGGATCAGAAATCTCCGGCCTAGCAGCAATCATTTCTAACCTCAATAATTCATGATCTAGGCTATCTCGTACACGGCCAGCCCCTTGTATTGCTAGTTGCATTAGAGACTCATTGATCTCTTGTTCTACAGCATCGGTAGCTAGATTATATGAAATAACCCCCAACATGCCCGATACACCTACTACAATGATCATGATAATTAAGATCAGCTTTCCGGCAAAATGTTTCATAACAGATAATCTCCCTTCATACCTCAAAATTTTCCGACATAATCGGCAAATTCCTCACAAAGTATATTTTACCATGGGGATTACTGTATTAACAAAACAATTGTATGAAATATTGTGACTTTTTTCCTATGTTGTATGTAAGTTAAATAGGAACCCCACCCGTCAACGCAATCAAAGATTGCTGACGAATCCCGGAAACCTTGTTGTATTCACAATAATAAACAACTACTTCATAGTTTTCTATGAAGTAGTTGTTTTAATTATCCTCTTATATTCCTTACTACTTAAGTACTGACTTAATCTTAGTAGCTACACCTGGCATCTTATACACAGGTACAGCGCAGACAGCTATTCTTAAACCTTTGGCCAGAGGCACTACAAAAAGGTTTTTCTCTTCCAGCTTGGCAGCAATCTCTCTGGGGTTTTCTGTGGGCACTGTAATAAAGAAGCCTCCATGATAGGGCAATACCTGCAAGTTAACCTCTGCTGCTTCCTTAAGGAAAATATCCGCCCGTTTAACCATCAAATCATAATAGCTTTTGCGCTCTTTGTCGATAGCTGCTTTCAACTCAGGGTTAGCAGCCACATCTGCCAATAAACGTTGAGGTCCTCTAGTATTATTAGACCACACAGCCCGACTGGAGAAGGAATTTACCTTAGCAAACTCATCAGCAATTTCCTTATAAGAACTTAAGCCTATTACCGCTCCGGATCTCATCCCATACATGGTATAGGACTTGGACATACTGAAAGCAAAGCTAATCAGAATATTGGCTGGTAAGCCCTTAAAGAGCTGCATGAAGCTACGGGTCTCCTCTACTGTACCAGCATAATCTATATAGGCGATATCAAGAAGAAGGGTTATCTTCTTCTTCTCGTTCTCAGCGCAAGCCTTATAGAACTCTATTAATTCAGCCCATTCCTGATTTGTGATAGTATATCCCGTTGGATTATGCCCAGGCGTATTAAAGACAACTACCAGGTTATCCTGATTCTTGAGAAGCTGCTCAGACTTCTCTTTTACAGAAGCTAGGGTAAACTGGTTGTTCTCATCGAACATCTGATAGGTCTCAATTCCCCGTTTATGCTCATAAGCTATAGTTTCATAAGGTGACCAGTACCAATCTGGGATTAAGATTTTTTGTCCAGCTTCTGAATAGTTATAGAAAATATGCCGAACAGCCCCGCTTCCCCCGGGTGTCGCTACGGCAGCAGCATATGTACCCTCAGGTTGGTAGCCCATAAAGGTAAAGTCGATAGCCGCCTGCAAATAATTGGGCAAACCAGAGATTGGGGCATAATTCATTAAATCTTCCGTAGCTAATTGTCGATAATATTCTTCGACAGATTTTAAGGCGACGAAATTTTCTTCTTCATCGCGAATGGCTCCAATAGTTGCATTAACTACATTAGCTAAGCCATCTCTGGCAATAGCATCACCGGCTCTTTTGAGACAGGAAAAAACAATATCCGGCTCGCCGCCTTTTCCTACTGCATGTGGTGCAGCCATAGAAGGTATTGTCATGGGTAAGATCCCCCTTAATTAAAAATGTCAGGTCTATTTTATCACATTTTATAAGGCTAATACTAATTTACATACTAGAAAGTCCTGAAATTCTTGAATTGCAGTTCTACACCGAAATCCTTTTCCTTAACTGCTTGAATAACTTTTTGCAGTAGGTCCCGATCCTTACTGGCGACACGAACCTGGTCCTCCTGTATTTGGGCTTGAACCTTCAATTTTAATTGTTTAATAAAAGCCACAATTTCTTTGGCTTTTTCCGTAGTTATACCTCTCTTAATGGTAACCATCTGCCGGACAGTTGCGCCAGCAGCGTCTTCAATCTTTCCATATTCTAAGAATTTCAGAGAGATACCTCTCCGTACCATCTTACTCTCTAGGATATCCACAACGCTCTTTAGCTTATATTCATCATCGCTGATGAGCTTGATCTGATCTTTTTCCACCAATTCTACTTCGCTTTTACTTCCTCTAAAATCGAAGCGCTGACTGATTTCCTTAACCGTCTGGTTTACAGCATTATCAACTTCCTGTAAATCTACTTCCGATACAATGTCAAAACTATTGTCCTTAGCCATTATCATTCTCCTTAACTTTTGATATCAATACCACCCATAATTATATTACAATTCAACTTCAAGACTTTTTCTGCCGTATCAACATCACCAATCTGCGTCCGTATGTCAGAGACTAACCCGCCTGAACCTTTGCCTAGCAGATCTAGACCACCTAAGAAGGCTGTTCCCTGACAACTGATAGCCACATCCTCCGGTACGGTAATATCTATCCCGCCCATGATAGCAGTTAAATCTAAAGAAATAACCCTCTCTGTAAATTCGGCAGTTCTGAGATCCAAGGCAACACCGCCTAATATAGCCTGATAACTGCCACTTTCCAACTTCCAAGGCTGAGCCTTTTTCTCCACAACACTCATAACAGCTATCTGTGACCCTCCATCTTTACGGCCCAAGATTATCCGGAATCCGATAAGAATAATTATGGCTGGCCAGAAAAGGGTCCAAAAGGTGGAAAAACTTAATACGTAAAGATTCAAGTTATTACCGAGAAAAGCTAACCCTATAAGAGCTATTATACCCCCTGAGATGTAGCCTCTAGAGCTGATAATTACTTTCAGTCCCCAAATTATTATTAATACCGGCCAAAAAGTACTTAAAAAGGAACCTAGGTCCATCTCAATAAACCCAAAACCATTTAAGAGACCGACAACCCCTGCCAGAAGAAGCAAGAGTCCGATAATCCATCTATTCATTGCTTACACTCCTTTTTTCAATTCCCAATTGTGATTGTAGCTGATCCAACTTCTTACTGCAACTAGATCCCTAAGATATCTCGAAGAAAATTCAGAATCCAGAAATTAACCATCTAAAATGTGGGTAATTAGCTCCTTCTCCGGAAAAGATAAACTGAGTCTTAATAATTTTTTATGGCAAAATACTGTCAGCGGAGGAACTATGCTTGTAGTATTTTCGCGAACACTAATCTTGTATTTTTTAGTAGTCATTACCCTGCGTATTATGGGAAAACCACAAATTGGCGAATTACAACCCTTTGAGTTAGTCATCGCCATTATGATCTCTGAGCTGGCAGCAGTGCCCATGGCCGATACAGAAATACCGTTATTAAACGGGATTATCCCAATCCTAACTCTGATGTTCATCCAAATATCCCTCTCGTATATTGCTCTAAAAAGCAATCGGGCTCGGGAAATAATCTGCGGTAAGCCTAGTATCCTAATTGAAAATGGAAAAATCAAAGAAGATGAACTGCGCCGCCTTCGGATGAATATCAACGACCTATTGGAGCAACTACGGGTAGCCGGTTATCCTGATATTGCAGAGGTTAACTATGCCATTTTAGAAACAAACGGTGATTTAAGTGTCATACCTAAAGCTCTCTATCGGCCTGTACAACTTATTGACTTAGGATTAACTCATATAGAATCAGAGTTGCCCCTCTCCTTAATTATCGATGGGCGTGTGGTTTATAAGAATTTGAGCAAAGCAGGTCTTAGTCTGGAGGAGCTAATTAGGTACTTTATGAATCAAGGAGTGACTAATCTGCAGGATGTTTTCTTTGCCGGTATCGATCAGGAAGGTAATATTACCTGGCAATTGAAGGAAGGGGTTCAGTCCAATGAGACATAGTATAAGAGTTCCCCTGGCCTTAATATTATTATTAATGTTCCTCCTGGGTGCAGGGCTAGGCATAGTTAATTACTTGCAAAAAGGGGCAGAAGCCATAATTTCTATTGCCAGTGAGCTACAGACTAGCATAGAACAATCCGAGTGGTTACGAGCCGAAAGTTCCTATCAACATCTCATCGAAACTTGGCGAAAAATGAGCAGATACTGGCCTATGCTCGTCCACCATCAAGAACTGGATCGAATTGAAGAAAGTCTTACGAAGCTAGAAGTATATCTGCATTACCAAGAAGATAAGGATTCCCAAGCGGAACTAAATAATCTAATCAATTTAATACGTCATATTCCGCAAAGGGAATCTTTGAATCTACGTAACCTTTTTTAACAATAATGCAGGAGTAGCTTTGACTAGCATAGCGAAAATGTCTTAAC
>MTKW01001595.1_pt1 | contig 11300 bp, 8 predicted proteins | sample 1042761 | NCBI WGS metagenome assembly MTKW01 (sample SAMN06205366, study PRJNA360243) | anaerobic digester metagenome | biome: Wastewater treatment plant; feature: Anaerobic digester sludge; material: sludge; isolation source: anaerobic digester fed with sludge from wastewater treatment plant ...
GCTGATCCAATACTCTGCATTTCCACTTTGCACACCTAATCTTTCGCGTCGCTTCACGGAGGCGCCTACCGGGACTTCCAGTCCTTCTCATCTTTTGGACAGACTCCATGCCTAAGTAGATCGTCACGAGACCGTTGTTCTCTCCCACATTATGTTAACGCAGCTCGCTTGAATCGCAAAAACTGGTCGCCGTCTTCGGCGAAACTGGCAGCTACTGGAGAAGTCCAACGGTCTCCGTCACAAGTAATCGCCGGTTCCAGAAAGTGTACGTACCGTGCGGGGCCACCCAAGACCTCGGAAAACCGGCGAAAATTAATGAACGCATACTTAGCTTGGCTTTAGGATAGTGTTGCCCTATGTCATGTGCATGCTTTGAACCTAGACTGGAGNNAGTCTCGTTTCAGCACCGGCTTCGGCCCAGCAGGTCGAACTCAACCTGAAGTACTGGCATGCAGGTGTAGGAGGGGCGGATCTGTGGGTCGCGGATTGCGGTGAAAGTGAATATTCATACGAACCCTGGGATGAAGATTATGAGGTTCATCAGCTAAATGGTTATCCTGTAGATGGCCTCTTTAGTGAAGAGAGACTTGTGTTACAGTTCGGTATCGGGAAAAGCTTCATTCTATCAGGGTCATATTTTGTGTCTCCTACCGCCTCTGTGGGTGTCTCGTACTGGGGTCTTAGTCGCGCTGACACAGTGGCGAGAGTCCTAGACAACGATGGTGCAAGATTTGAAGTAGAAGGATCCGACGACTGGGGCGAATATGAAAAGCGTGGGTCGGAGAAGCGTTACATGGTAGGAGTTCCTTGGTTGGATGGGCACTACTCGTATGACAGTCGTTACATCGAGGTTCAGTATAGTGAGGATGATTACTTTGGGAATAACCGCAAAGGCCTTCTTGCTGGAGAAGGGGGTCTCTCTATGTCCGCTCTTGATATTTCAGGTATGAAGGCTCTGACCGGTCCCGGTTGGGAGATGGGTGTTTCCGGCGGCATACGTAAAGCGGCCCTCAGCCAGAATCAGTTGACCACATTTGAGAATTTCAACGAAGGTTGGGACACATGGCTACCTTACTGGGACTTCGAATACGGGGGAAAGTATAGCCTTGGTCTAGACAGTACACTTAGTGTAAGCGCTATCGGTCCACAAGTAGGTATTGAGGGCACATATGCTCTGGCTGATAAGTTGGTGCTTAAGGCAGGCGCAAAAGCGGGACTTCTGTTCGGAACTGCGCAGACAGACGCCACGTGGACAGTTGAGTATTGGGGCTATTCTTACGGGGAAGCGATGAACAATAGCGTAGACTCTTATGTAGCGCTGGCTCAAGCAGAGGAGGGCCCCTACGAGTGGGAACTTCGCGACAGTGATAAGGCGGTTCATAAAGCTACAGACGCTATCCGAATCGCCACTTATGACTTAAGCGCTGGCCTGGCTTATCAGATTACGAACCAGTGGTCACTGGAGGCAGGGTACTATGCTTCAATTTGGAAGGGAGTGCCTTCTCCATACTTCTTCAGCTACAATAAGGCCTGGGACTGGCACTGGGAGGAAATAGAGCCCAATCCCATTTCCGACATTACTGGTGAGAAATCCGCGTGGGAGCAGCCGGAAGCAAGAACCATTACTGTAAGGGGATTGACTCTTGGCGTGAACTTCAAGTTCTAGGCAGGCACGCAAGTCCGGAGGGCGGCGCTGCCCGGGAACACCGTTTTCTGTGTATGCTGATAGTGATGTTGCGCGACATCTTTCAATATTGTTAATGACGGTAGGGGCTTCGCTTCTTCGCGAGGCCTCTTTCAGGTGCTTCCTGAGGTAGATATGCCAGTTATTGCCTGTCAAACAGCCAATATCATCCGTAGGGATGATTGACCTAGGCAGACCAATACTTCATCCTTAATCTGCAAGGGTAGGCAAGTATATCCAATTGCCGACCTATTGCTTGCCCATGTTCTTCTTAATGGTCATGTTGCGTCAAAATATGTCAAGGAGGTAGTGTCATGAAAAAGGCGTTGGGGATTGTCTTATTGATGTTGGCCCTCAGTCTTGTTTCAGTGCCGGCCTTTGCCCAGCAGGTTGAACTTGACCTAAAGCTCTGGTACCCGGGTGTCGTAGGTGCGGATGAGTGGGTTGCGGATTATGGTACGTATGTTGTTGAGGAACATACAAATGGAGTCTCGACCCTCCAGTGGGAACCCCCGCCACATAAGGACGAGAACGAGCTAGTGCTACGGCCCGGTTCGGGATTGAGTTTCATTCTGTCAGGGGAGTACTTCATATTGCCTTCCATTTCAGTAGGCGGGTCATACTGGGGCCTCAGCCGAGCAGCCGAAGTAGGCGTTGAGCTCGAAAACGAATACATGTTCTTTCCGTTAAGCGCTACAACTACGCTGAACGGAGATCCCGAGTGGTACTGGATGAAGCTGCCTTGGTTCGAGGATGAATTTCCCGTTGTGTGGGAGAACGTTGTTCTTGCTGGGAAAGAGACCCTGTCCATGTCCGCACTTGATGTACATGCAACCAAGACGTTCTCCGGACCGGGTTGGGAGGCAGGTCTTTCAGGCGGTGTGCGGCGGGCGGCCTTCAATGAGCATCTGTCAACGGAGCTAGGGATCGTGTTCGGGGATGATAAAGTGACAATAGGCCCAGATAGCAAACTCAACGTAAGCGCTATCGGCCCGCATGTAGGTATTGCGGGGTCATACACTCTAGCCGATAACCTGGCGCTAAAGGCAGGCGCAAAAGCGGGACTTCTGTTCGGAACTGCGCAGGCAGAGGCTATGGCAAAGAGACGCTTGTGGGACTATGATCCGGAGACATTCGAGTGGATCCTTGATGAAGATGGTCCTGTAGGAAACCAACATGAAGCTACAGATTCTATCCGAATTACTACGTATGACTTAAGCGCTTGCCTGGCTTATCGGATTACTGAACAATTGTCGGTAGAGGCAGGGTACTATGCCTCAATTTGGAGGGGCGTCCCATCGCTTTTCCAGTTTAGACTCGATGAGTCCGTGGCGCCTACCGTTGCAGAAGATGATGGTGATGGCGATGCAATTCTTTGGAAGCAGCCAGAAGCAAGAACCATCACTGTGAGGGGATTGACTCTTGGCGTGAACTTCAAGTTCTGATCGAAGGTTGGGACTGTACTGATAGGCTACATGATTCCTGTGACAAAGGCATGACACCCAACATGCGTGTCAAGGCCTGCGCTAAGGACAGGCCGTAATAAGGGATTCTATCGATGGTAGGGGCTTCACCAAAGCGTGAAGCCCCTACCTTTTTGCCTTGAGGTATAGTCTCACAGTCCGCCCCCGGCAAGCTATTGGGTGAACTTGCGCGCCAAGATAGCATGAACCTACTCCCCATGTCCTTTCCTCAAGCTGCGGCAGTCATTACTTGACGGAAGTTTTCTGTCATCCCTCAGGATGATACGAAAACTGCAAGACAACCCTAAATAGCATGGGATTGCGTTTACTCAATATCATCCCAAAGGTCGATTGACCTGCGCAAATGGACGCTGCATTCTTGTTCTCAAAGGCAAGTGAGTATCCCAAAACCATCAATCTACTCTTTGCTGAAGTTATCTCTAAGATCGAGTCCCACAAACATACATTAAGGAGGCAGTGTCATGAAAAAGGTTTTAGGGGTTGTCTTGTTGGTGTTGGCTCTTAGTCTCGTTTCAGTACCGGCTTTTGCCCAGCAGGTCGAACTTGACCTAAAGCTCTGGTACCCGGGTGTCGTAGGTGCGGATGAGTGGGTTGCGGATTATGGTACGTATGTTGTTGAGGAACATACAAATGGAGTCTCGACCCTCCAGTGGGAACCCCCGCCGCATCAGGACGAGAACGAGCTAGTGCTGCGGCCCGGTTCGGGATTGAGTTTCATTCTGTCAGGGGAGTACTTTGTGTTCCCATCCATTTCAGTAGGCGTGTCATACTGGGGCCTCAGCCGCGCGGACGAAGTAGGTGTGGAGCTTGAAAGCGACTTCACGAACTCAGGCATCGCGGACATGGCGAATGAAGATCCTGAAAGCTACTGGATAGATGTGCCTTGGTGTGAAGACGAAGTACCGGTATCTAATGAAGGAATTCCTAGGACTATCCTTGTGGGGGATATGGCGTTCTCTATGTCTGCTCTTGATGTATGTGCCACAAAGATGTTATCAGGGCCTGGTTGGGAGGCAGGTCTTTCAGGTGGCGTGCGCAGGGCAACTCTCAGCGAATCTCTTTCAACAGAGGTGGAGTTCTCCGGTGAATGGGAGAACATCACGTACTTGTCTGGTAGGAAGGACAGTCTAAGCCTGGATAGCAAACTTAACGTGACTGCTATCGGGCCGCAGGTGGGCGTCTACGGAAAGTATGCGCCCGGTGATAAGCTTGTGCTAAAGGCGGGCGCAAAAGCAGGCCTTCTATTCGGGACTGCAAAGACGGACGCCTTGTGGGCTGTGAAGTATTGGTATTATTACGCGGAAGAAAACAACAGCGTAGGCAATCATCTAGCTCCGGCTCAAGTGGAAGAGACTCCCGACAAGTGGGGGGATCCTCTCGATAGTGGGGAAACGGCTCATGAAGCCATAGATGCTGTAAGAATCACCACATATGACTTAAGCGCTGCTCTGGCTTATCAGATTACGGACCAGTGGTCAGTCGAAGCCGGATACTATGCGTCGATTTGGAACGGAGTTCCGTCAGTGTATTTCTTCAATTATAATGCTCCGTGGGACGATTTTGGCTATGATTTTGTATACCCTATTGATAGTGAGGTAGCCGCCTGGGAGCGGGCCGAAGCAAGAACTATCACTGTAAGAGGATTGACTCTGGGAGTGAACTTCAAGTTCTGATTGGCATCTAGGGCAGCATTGGAGGGTTACGTGACTCTGCCGATAAAGGTGTAATATCACGCGAGAGCATTAACGTGCTCTCCGAGAACAAGCTATAACAAGCGATCTTGTCCGGGGTAGGGGTGACGCCGAAGGGTGAAGCCCCTACCTTCTTTGTCTTGAACCAAAACCCCAAAATTGCTCCTCAAGATACCTCGACAATTCAACCGGCCTGACAGAAGCCACCGTGTCATCCCTCGGGATGATGCAAGAGTTGCGAGACAACCTTAAATAGCAGGAGATTCTGTTCATTCAATATCATCCCTAGGGACGATTGACCCAAGCACCTTTAGGCTTCATCCTCCATTTGTAAGCATAGGGAAGTATATCCAGTAATCAGATAATTGCTTACGTATCGTCTTAATAGTTCATATTGCGCCAAAATGTATCAAGGAGGCAGTATTATGAAAAAGGTGTTAGGGATTGTCTTGTTGGTGTTAGCTCTTACTCTCGTTTCAGTACCGGCTTTGGCTCAGACGGCCGAGCTTAGCCTGAAGTACTGGCATGCAGGAGTGGGAGGCGCGCATCTGTGGGTTGGGGACTATGGCGAATACGAATATGAATATCCAGAAGATTCAAACGGGGTGGCATACACAGGTTACGGGGTTCATCAGCTAAGTTATCCTGCAGGCGATGTCTTCAGTGCAGAGAAACTCGTATTACAGCCCGGTACGGGGAGGAGCTTTATTCTGTCAGGGTCGTATTTCTTGTATCCTACCATTTCTATAGGGATTTCATACTGGGGTCTCAATCGCGTTAATACAGAGGGCACGGAATTCATAGCTAAAGAATGGATAGGAGAAGAAGTATATGGCGGGGATACGTACCATGTGTTTGAAAACAGCTACTTGCTAAGAGTTCCTTGGTGGGATAAGGACTTTTCGTTTACAAGTTACGCTAGAGAGTACTGGGAGGGCGAGTCTTTGGAGTATCGAGAGTCCTACGGGGAAGCGTTTCTCACCGGAGAGGGGAGCCTGTCCATGTCCGCTCTGGATATCTCCGGCACGAAGGCCCTGGCAGGCCCAGGTTGGGAGGTAGCGCTTTCAGGCGGTATCCGCAGAGCAACCTTTGATCAGAATCAGTCGACTGAGCTAAAGTATTACGGCTATAAGTACGAATACCCAGGCAGCGACTATTACGAATCCGGCGAGTGGACTTTTGATCTGGATAGTAGGCTCAGCTTCAGTGCTGTCGGGCCACAAGTTGGCATTGAGGGAGACTATGCTTTAGGCGATAAACTGGTGCTGAAGGCAGGCGCAAAGGCAGGGTTTCTATTTGGCACGGCGGCCTCAGACGCTCAATGGAGAATTGAGCATGCATGGCAGGATGTGTACTTTGAGGATAATATCAAAGTTGTTGAAACGGATTGGGATAGTTGGAGTATTGAGATGCCCCATTTGGCCACAGATCCCGTCCAAATCAACACATATGACTTGAGTGCATCATTAGGTTACCGGATCACAGAACAGTGGTCAGTCGAGGCAGGTTATTACGTATCGCTTTGGAAGGGAGTCCCCTCTCTCTACCTCGCGAAATGCAACGACAGCGATTATGAGGACGATCTTGATGATCATCTCTATGAATACTATTACTACGATGATGAACCTGATCATGAATTATGGGCTTGGGAGCAGCCGGAGGCAAGGGATATCATTGTAAATGGCCTGACTCTTGGAGTGAATTTCGAGTTCTAATTGGGGTCTAGGATAGCGCTGCAGGGCTACATGATCCCGCTCATAGGGACATAACATTCAGCACGTGTATCCATATCCGTGTTAAAGATAAGCCACAATAAGCCATCTTATTATCGAGGGTAGGGGTGACGCCGAAGGGTGAAGCCCCTACCTTCAATCATACCGAGGGATGATTGATACAGTTGCGAGACAGCCTTAATTAGCAAGGGATTGCACCAAATATCATCCCAGGGGACGATTGACCTGCGCAAATGGACGCTGCATTCTTGTTCTCAAAGGCAAGTGAGTATCCCAAAACCATCAATCTACTCTTTGCTGAAGTTATCTCTAAGATCGAGTCCCACAAACATACATTAAGGAGGCAGTGTCATGAAAAAGGTTTTAGGGGTTGTCTTGTTGGTGTTGGCTCTTAGTCTCGTTTCAGTACCGGCTTTTGCGGAGAAGGCCGAGCTTAGCCTAAAGTACTGGCATGCAGGTGTAGGAGGGGCGGATCAGTGGGTTGCGGACTATCAAGTGAGCGAAAACAAGTATGGATATGATGAGTATGGAGATTATGAAGATGACTACTTTTTCGATGCGGAGAAACTCACTCTGCAGCCTGGTATAGGGGCTAGCCTCATTCTCTCAGGGTCGTATTTCCTGTCTCCTTCTGCTTCAGTTGGTATCTCATACTGGGGTCTCAAACGTTCCGGCACAGTAGGTGTGGAGTTCATAGACGAATATGACTCGGAATACATAGAAGATGGGGAAGCGTACTACTGGTTAGATAGGCACCACTGGCTGACATTGCCCTGGTGGGAGGCGAATTTCTCGTTTGACAGGGATCGATGGAACTATGCGGGCTCTGGGGACTTTGATGGAAAGGGCGTTCTTGCCGGAGAAGGCAGTCTATCCATGTCTGCTATTGATATCTTCGCCACAAAGACTATTGCGGGATCGGATTGGGAGGTAGGCCTTTTAGGCGGTGTGCGTAGAGCAGTCTTCAATCAGCATCAGTCAACCGCCTTGGAGCTATCCGGAGGGATTCTTACTGATGAGGAAGGTTTTCAATATGTTGTTGACTACTACTACAACGGTTGGTATCAGACCTCTGAAAAATGGGATTTTGACTTGGATAGCAACCTTAGCATGACTGCTATCGGTCCGCAAGTCGGTATTGAAGGTAAGTATGCTCTAGACAATAAGCTTGTGTTAAAGGCAGGCGCAAAAGCAGGGATCTTATTTGGCACCGCAACGTCAGATGCTACATGGGCTGTGAGCTGCTCGTATTATGAAGAAGGAGAGCAAGAAGGCTCCTACAAGTGGGATGTTGATGAGGCCATGAATGTGCCCTATTCAGCAGTGAATTCGGTCCAAATCAGCACATATGACTTGAGCGCGTCGTTAGGTTACCAGATTACGGAACAGTTGGCGGTAGAGGCGGGGTACTATGCGTCACTGTGGAAGGATGTCCCATCACTCCACTTCTTGAACTTCAACGGCCGTCCGTGCGACCCGCCATTTGACTCCTGCAATTACCGGTGGTGGACTTGGGATCAGCCGGAGGCAAGGGATATTGCTGTGAGTGGACTAACCGTTGGAGCGAACTTCAAGTTCTAATTAGGGTTTAGTACGGCACCGTAGGGCTAGCAGTGCTGCAGTGTTACATGATTCTGCCGACAAAGGTGTAATATCACGCGAAACCATTAACGTGCTCCCTCAGAACAAGCCACAATAAGTGATCTTATCTTGGGTAGGGGTGACGCCGAAGGGTGAAGCCCCTATTCTGCATCAAAGCGGTGTTCCAAGATATCCCTGATTTTGTGTTCGAGCTCTTCCAGATCAAGCCCGGCTTCGTCCTTGATGCTTTTCCTGAGCATCGGTCCCACCTGTTGAATGTCATCGAAAAGATCCTGAAGGAGTTCGAAGGCAGCCGTGGCCTCCACGACTTCTCTGGAAGTCCTGACCATGCTTGCCAGGATCGAGTTTTCGGTTCTTGAGGCAATAAGGGGGTTAGGGAGCTGGTCAATGTACACCCTGGTGCGACGGCCCGGCCCTCGGTCAGTCTCTATCGGGTCAAGGGCAATGATCTTGTCTGAACGCACGTATTTACCATAGCCCAGAGGAACAATAGCCTGTTCCTTGATTTCCATCTCGGTTCACATCCTTTACCGGTTTTCAGTTAGTGTTTCCCGCCAAAGGACAATTCAAGCGCTGCGTGGCATCTGAGCCTGGGTACTATCCTGAGGGTAGCACCGCAATATTCACAATGGTTGTTATTGTGAAAATAATAGAAGGGTGATATACTGACATTGCCTTATACTGAGGGTTGCTTGGAACAGCATACTTGTTGCCCAGCCGCAGTCGTTGCCTCCAGGTGTAGCCCAAGGGATACGGTGAATTAAAGTCCCCGAAGGGCTACATGATTAGGAGGTTTCTTTATGTACCAGGACAAGACTTTGGTGTGTAAGGACTGCGGAAAGGAATTCGGTTTTTCCGCAAGAGAGCAAGAGTTCTTCGCGTCGAAAGGGTACGAGAACGAGCCGGGTAGATGTCCGGCTTGTAGATCTGCCAGGAGAGGGCGGGAGAGAACCGGGCGTCGCGTCGCTCGTAGTGAAGACAGAGAGATGTTCCAAGCGGTTTGTGCCCGTTGTGGCGCACAGACCACGGTTCCTTTTAAGCCACGCCCTGACAGACCCGTGTATTGCCGTGACTGCTACCAAAGCAATAGGGCGAAGTAGCTTCATTTCTCCGCTGATTGCAGGATGACTTAGGCCATTCCGGCAAGAGATGTCAATATGGAAAGGACAAGATGCCCCGGTTAACCGATACGGCCCGGGGCATTTCGGATTCTCGGGAGACAAAAGTCCGCTTCATCATGGCAGGATTTAACATAAATGGAAAGTAATATATACACGAAGTGTATTTCAAATCATACGAAAGGAGAGAAAAGCGATGACTCTGAGCGCTTTTGCTCTTGACCTTGTTGAAATCCTGCTTCCTGTAATTGCTCTCTTTCTGGTAGTACTTATTGGATATGGGGTTGCGCTGCTGAGGAAGAAAATTGAGGAGATTGACAATGAGATAGCCAGACAATCGCTTTCCGCTGCTTTGACTGAGGCGGAGGCAGTGGGAATTGACGCGGTTCGCGCTACTAACCAGGTGCTTGTGGATGAGCTAAAGGAGAAATCCAAAGACGGGAAACTGACTGAAGATGAAGCCAAAGAGGCGATGGGAGTCGCCAAGGACTATTTTCTGGAGCACATTACATGTGGCAGCCTCGAGATCCTTGAAGCTTCACTCGGACCTGTTCGGGAGTGGCTCGAGGGGTTCCTCGAAGCGAAGCTCTCTGCAGAGAAGAGAGGTATGGAATACGTTTAATCCTCCGAGCTTACACTATCGGTGAGCGGTGGCTGGGAAATGGCACTGGCGGGAACGGAGGAATAGCCTTGAATCGTCTGGCAGAAAGCAAGAATCCGTATTTACTTCAACATGCGGGAAACCCTGTGGATTGGTATCCTTGGTGTGATGAAGCTTTTGGAAGGGCAGAAGCTGAAGATAAGCCAATTTTCCTTTCCATAGGATATTCTGCTTGCCATTGGTGCCACGTAATGGCGGAAGAGTCATTCAGTGACCCGGAGGTGGCTAAAGCCCTAAATGACGGCTACATCTCAATTAAAGTCGATCGCGAGGAAAGGCCTGACGTGGACAGCGTATACCAGGAAGCCTGCCTGGCGACTACAGGTCAAGGGGGATGGCCTCTCACCGTCATTATGGATGCAGACAAGAAACCTTTCTTTGCCGGCACATACTTTCCCAAAACACGGAAGTATGGTAGGCCGGGCCTTCTCGATGTTCTCGCGAAAGTAACCGAAATGTGGAGAAATGACAGGCAGCAGCTTGTCCATGCCGGAGACATGCTTACTCATCTGCTTCGCGAAGGTAACGAAAAGCGTGATGAGGCTGCACTTGGCGATGATGAGCTTCTGTATGCTTATAATGCATTTAAGACTGAATTCGACCGCGAGCACGGGGGGTTCGGATATGCTCCGAAGTTCCCCATGCCTGTTAACCTGCTTTTCTTGCTCAGATACTACAGGCATACCCGAGATTCATCAGCTCTGGATATGGTAGAGAAAACCCTTGTAATGATGCGGAGAGGCGGGGTGTACGATCAAATAGGATTCGGATTCCACCGCTATAGCACTGACCGTATATGGCTGATTCCTCATTTCGAGAAGATGCTCTATGATAACGCGCTGCTGGCTTTGGCATATCTCGAGGCGTATCAGGTAACACAAAAGCGGTTCTATGCTCAGGTAGCACGTGAGATTTTCATGTACCTTCTCCGGGATATGCAGGCTCCGGACGGCGGATTTGCATCAGCTGAGGACGCAGATTCCGAAGGTAGGGAAGGCCGGTATTATACGTGGAGCCGGGACGAAGTATGCGAAATCCTGGGTAGTGAGGACGCTGAGCTTTTCACACGGTATTTTGACATTACAAGAAAGGGCAACTTTGAGAATGACCTCAATGTCCCAAACCTCTCAAGCCCCAGAGCAAGCACACTGACAATCGCAGGAGGAGAGGCGAACGAACCGGCGGAAGCTAACAACGGTGACCTGCCACGTGCTACAGAAGATATGCTCAGCCAGGCCTGCGCTCGTCTTCTGGAGGCGCGAACCAAACGTCAGAGGCCATTTCGAGATGATAAAGTCCTGACAGCGTGGAACGGCCTTGTAGTCAC